>RCNH01000941.1_pt1 | contig 12107 bp, 7 predicted proteins | sample 2041161 | NCBI WGS metagenome assembly RCNH01 (sample SAMN09708215, study PRJNA481090) | Feces metagenome, whole genome shotgun sequencing project. | biome: feces | host: Leptonychotes weddellii | place: Antarctica: Sion Island | collected 2010-03-01 | reverse complement strand
TTCATATTCAATTGTAACCCGCAAGATGCGGGCTTCCGCTTCCATCTGCTGCATGTTTTTCTCCTCGCCTGTGTCCTTTTCAGCAATACCGCGTATCCAGAGACCATTCTTTTAATATACTACATAAATCTACATCTTAAGGATAGCACAACAATTGGGACATTATCAGGACTATACTAAATTTAAAATAGAATAAAACGAGTGCCTCTAAAAAAGAGAGCTACTGCATCTTAGCAGTAGCTCTCTTTTTCATTCTTGTGTTGCTTGGTGATCAGACAACCATTCTTCTAGATCTGATTACTTGCTTTAGCTGAACACAGGAATGTTTCGCATAAATTCTGTAAATCCGTTTACCGCTTGAATAAGCCCTAGAAAGGCTTTTATCAACTGGCGTCTTAAGACACACTGAAATTTCTTACATTCGCATCACCTGCTCCGCCGCCCGTAAACGGGCACTAGTACCGAGTACCTAGTAGCACATAAATTCCAATGTGGTATTTTATTAGCTCGCTTTGCTCGATACTTATAGCTAAAGCTCTTTGGGACCACCGGCATAGAGAAAACTATCCGATTCGCACCATGTGTCAGTTCTTTGCTGTATCCCGAAGTAGATATTACGATTTCGTAAAACGGAGCGATCTGCCTTGCAAGGATACCGAGCTGGTGAAAGAAATTCGCACTTGTCAGCAAAGCAATGGCAGAACATATGGCTACCAGCGTGTGTTGCTTCGGCTGAAAAAGAAGGATATCTGCCGAAATTCAAAGACTATTCTGCATATTATGCGAAAATACGACCTGTTGAGCGAAATACACCGTCACAGGAAGTGGATCCATATGGGCCAGCAACTACATAAGTATGAGAATCTGCTGAACCGAGACTTTAACGCAGATCACCCAAATCGGAAATGGGTCACAGACATCTCATATATCCACACAAAGCAAAGTGTTCTCTATCCATCCATGATCCAAGATCTCTACGACAGAAGCATAGTGGCCTACAAAACGGGAACCGGACAAACGGTTAATCTTATTCTGGACGCAATTCGGCTTGCCATGAAGGAAAAGAAGAAGATTGCTGGGGAGCTGCAGCTCCACAGTGACCAGGGTGCTTAGTACGCCTCACAAGCATATTTTGAGCTAACACAACAATACGGTATTACGCCGTCTATATCAAGGCGTGAGAACTGCTATGACAATGCTATGGCAGAAATTTTTTTGGTATTCTCAAAACAGAACGCATCTACCGACACAAGCCGGCAACATTTCAGGAATCAAATGAAATGATTGAACGATATATCTATTTTAACCACGAGCGCATCCAGTTAAAAACAGGAGTGGCGCCGCTCACGCTGCGCCACTCCGCTTAAACTTCATATTACCCTACCTGAGGGAGCTTTTTTGTACTGTCCGCACAAAATGGGGCAGTTCACTTCACAGAAGATCCTTTAAGTATGTGTACTTTATACTTATCGCTATGATACACACCCAGGATAAAATACATCTGTTTTCATCTGCAAAAGCTGCATCAATTTAGAAAAGCCTCTTGCTCGATTGTAACGCCATATTTTAAAATAGTCTCTATAGCCTCTGAGAACAATAAGTAGTTTTTGTCTTTTCGTACACTTTGCAGTTTCAACAAATACGATTCAGGTCGATCTAAACCTGTTTCGTGGTACTTTTCTACGAAGGAGCCATCCATACGCATCGGCTGTAATTTAGGGATAGATTTTTTCATCTGCAGAAACATCTTGAATCCCCCCAAATCAATATCCGCCCAAAATCGAATAATAGCTCTGCTTGGAGCAGCTTTTGCAAGGAATGCAAAGAATTTTTGTTTCTGCGGACTCATAAATCCGCCGTGATATACAACTAGCTCCTGTTCTTCTCTTTCTGATAGAAGATACTCGTCGTAATTGGTCTTATTTTCGATAAATGTAATTACATTCACATTCGACAGATCAATATTCACAATTTCGTCGACAAGAGTGCTCGGGACTGCCAGTCCAGAGATTAGCGCAGCTCCCACATCGATTTTGCCTTGCTTTGTCTCAAGACTACATTTTCCTGCAAGTTCGTACAACTCAGGTCTAGCATAGATACCTAGAATAGCCAGCTGATCACGCGAACTCAGGTCATTTTCATCACAGGAAAATGACAATGTTTCATCATACTTCCGGGCAATTCGCAAAAACAAATCCCGAATATTTCTCTCGAAATATTTAGTATCATGAAAGCACTTACTGCTGAATGCTCGCATTGTCAAACTCTCTTGTAGGGTATCATATTCTCGAAAAGCAGTCAGAAGATCGTGCAGCGTTTTCAAGTTTTCTTTACAGAAAGTTGGTACTTGCAGATGTTCCTCTGCCTTTGTACAGATTTCCTTTTCCCAGGTTTTGATCCAAGGAACTGTCACATCCTTCAAATTTTCGCTGATCAAGGCAGATACCGCCGCGGCCCAATCTGCCGGATGTATTCTTTCGACCTGGGCATAACACTGATGGATATGTTCCAGATTCAACGCGATGCAGGTTATCAGCAGATGGTTTTCCAGCCACTCCAATGTGACAAGCCCTTTATTTTCCAGCTCCTGTGCTGCAGCGTGGTAAGTATCTCGAATGGTGGCATCCTCATAATTATACCCTGGCAGTTCTTTCTTCATTTTGGACAGCATTACACGGCGATTGGAAGTTCCCGGTTGTGTCAAGTGTTTACTGTTTTCATACTTGTCCAGCAGCCGGTTCAGAATATCCTGCTGGGCAGTCATTCGATCATCTCCTTACTAAAGGGCATAATATGCATGCGATATTTTTCTTTGCTCACCAGCAACGTTTTGTCTGCTATAGGCATAATATCCGCCACCTTATCCGGAGGAGTACAAATGATGGCCTGCAAGCCCATTTTTCGAAGTAGGCGAACGCTTTCAGTGATACGGTCACTATCCATTTTGTTGAATGCTTCATCAAAGATAACTAATCGCACCGTGTTGCCGAAGTCAGAGGAATTGTTGACCCGGTAGAGTTGGGCAAAGGATGCCAACACCGCAATATAAAACGGCGTCTGTGTTTCACCACCGGACTTTGTATTCAATGTCTGAGATAACAACTGGCGAGATCCGTTCTGGTCTGTGGTTTCCAGATCGAATTTCAGATAGGTCCTGAAATCCGTATATCGCTGAATATTCTCCTGCAGCTCACTCTGCTTTCTGGCATTGACCTGGGTATCGTCCGCCATGGTGATCTGGCTGAACAATGCTTCGATCAGCGGACCGTATTTTTCCTGGAAGGGCAGCGCAAACAGACCAATATCACTGTTTTTGGATTCCGGCGACATGATCATATCGTAGTATCCGGCATAGTCTGAGTTTCGGTCCACACGGAACTGATAGCTGTCTGTACCAAACTTCGCCTGCCGCAAGGCCCGATTCAACCGCTTCACCTGATCCTGCACCTGCTCAATTTGGCCGCTCAGTTTGTTCAAAAAGTCGTTCTGAAATTGCTCCATAGCACTTTCTCTGGCTGCCCGAATTTTCTCTTTATACTTGGGCAACTCACTCTCTTCCAGAAGTTTACGCTCTGTTTCAAATTCGTCATTATCCATACATTCGATGCGGAAAGAGCAGGGACGGAAATGCTCGACATAGTCCCGGCGGGAAGCGAAGAGTTTTCCTTGTGCATCGTCCCGAGCCTTTTCACTTTGAGCCAGACTAGCACTGAAGTTTCGATACACAATTTCCGCACGACGGAGGCGCGCAAATTCCTGCTGATACCGTGGAATACCAGTGCTTTGCTGGTATTCCGGCGGGAAGATATCCTGAATCCGATCCTCCATAGCAGTCAGGTTCTGATAGCATTCTGGGAGAATGTCATAATCCAACTGGTGTATCCGACCTTCCCGCCTTCCCTTTTCATTATTTCTGTTATCTTTTTCTTTACCCAAAGCAATAATTTCATCATTAAGGCGAGCAATTGTGTGTTGCTGCTCATTCAGCCAGCAAAGATCAAGATGGGAAAGCTGTTCTTCGATTTCAGTCAATTCCTTCGTGATAGACAAGCCTCGCAAATAATCACTTTGCCGCTGCGGTACTAGAACATTAATAAAATATGCATTGAACAGAGACTCTTTTTGCATAGTCAAGATCTGATAGATAGGAGTCCAATAATTCAGCTGTTTTTCGAGATCAGCCAAATCCTTTTCCAGCCGCTCTATCCGCAGTGCCACAGCTCTGCGACCAATAAAAGCATCTTCCATCAACTCTCGACGAATGAGACGAGCCACATAACCTTGATAGAGCATTCCCTCCGCGGTAATCGCCGTTTTGTGCTCCCGGAGCTGCTGTATCTGATCACAGCACACAACACGCCCCAGCAAATAGTCCACATAGGTTCGAGCCAGTGGATTGTCCGTCTCAACCTTGCGCGCTAGACTGTTTGTCTTTGCATTGATTTGTTCCCGCGTCCGGAGCTTTCCAATATCCACTAATCCAAAGGAATTGGATCCAATTTTCTGTTTCAGTTGGTCATAGATGGATAACGCCGCCGAATAAGCAGAAGGTTCCACCAGCAGGTAGAATTTTTGGTTATTCAAATATCCTTCGACGGCACCACGCCAGCGTTCATCGGCAATTTCCAACACATCTGCCAGAATGTCCAATGCAACATGACGTCCCAGTCGGTGTTCCAATTCCTCCTCCAGTTTTTGCTTGAAAGAAATCAGTCCCCGCGGGTAGTCCTTGATGTTATGCCGGAGATTCGCCAGAGCTGAACTTTTTTCATTCTGCTCCTTTCGAATCTCGGCCAGCATATCTTCTGTCTTGTGTGCAGCAGTACGGCTGGCATTCAAAAGATCAGCAGTTGCTTGTTGCGCTGTCTTAAAAAGCTCCAGAGGATAGGAAAAAATTTCATGACTTCCACTTTGCAATTTTACCAAGGCTTTATCTGCTGTATCTGCCATTTCCAAAACCGGGAGCAATAGTTTCTCCGACTCCCACGAAAGTGCAGAATTTCGAAACTCATGAATTTTCAATGAATCCCGTCGGATTTCTAACGCCATATTTTGTAATCCACGCATGAGCTTTTCTTGTTCTGTCTGGAGATCTATCTTTTGTTTATTCAATTTTTCTTGTTCTTGGGAAACACTGCTTTGATCACAAAGCAGTTCCAGCTCTCGCCTGCGCCGATCTTTCTGTTCGATCTGCTGCATAAGATCCTGAATTTTATTTTCTATTTCAGAAAGTCTCTGGGTACAATCCCGCTTTTCAGCTTCAAACCCATCAATTTTTCCCTGCTGAACTTCCTTTTTTGCCCACTGCACCAAGAAGGACTGGACTCGCCAGCGATCAATGGCTTGGTTCATTTCCTGGTAGAACTTTCCTATTTTCTGAAGGGCTGCCAGTTTTTCTTCCTGCTGCTGAGCCAGCAGCTCATGACGTTTATACTCCCGGATGTTCTGCTGCATGGCGTCGATATCCGGCTTGTCGGGAATATCGCAGATATTTTCTGTGATGAATTTCTCAATGTCTGTAATAGGACGGAAAGATACAGCTTTTTTCAGCATCCGAAGCGCCTGCTCATTATGAACATTCCAGCGGGAAAGCATATCTGTCCGATACTCTTTCTGTGTATCGTAGATTTTTGGCTGAGAATAGTGTTCCTTCAGAAACTTCCGGAAGGTAGGTAAATCCATGGCCTCGCCATGTTCAACAAAGCAGTTCTCTGGCAGACTACCCACATAGATAAAGAAGCGATCCTGCCGACTGCCATCGCTACGGCAGTCAAAGATTACGCCGGTAACGAATTGCTTTCCGTCGACATCATCCTGATATTCGCAGGCGATAAAGCTGGAAAAGTCTTTGCCTCTGCGGGAGTAGGGGCTGTTTTCGTCCATATCGGCTCGGAGATAGCCGTCCAGCGTACGCTGAGACTTTTCATTGGCCGCCTGATTGAAATTTCGCGCATTGGTTTCCCCCAACAGAACAATCTGCAGGGCATCAATAACTGTAGATTTACCTGCGCCATTTTTACCAGTGAGGAAATTGACGTCCCCTACCTCGATAAGCTCCTTGCTAAAATATAGCCAGTTAATCAGCAGAATCCTCTTGAGCTTCTTCATCACTAGTTTCCTCCTTTCTCAGCACCGCAACTACATCATGCAGTTTTTCGCTAGATACAGCGGTGAGGATAGTCGGCAGAATAGCAATTTTGCAATGGCTCTGATTAAATTTTCCCTCGACCCGCTGGATGATTGCGTGATTTTCCAGTAAAGTCAATGTCCGTTTGACCTCATTCATGTTAGGACGTGCAGATAGGATGGCGTAGTCCGTAACAACTTTTTCCAAGATATCCCGCACAGTACAGATGGCATCCTGCTCCAATCCTAGCCGCTCTTGATTCTCGTCATAAATCATCCGCAGCGCCAACAAAATCGCCGTTTCTTTTTTGTTTAAATTGCAGCGATTCGCTTCATCTGTATTCTGTACGTAGAAATATCCATTCATGGCATCTCGCCGCACTTCCCAGTCCAAAAGACTAAGATACTCCTGTACCTGCTCATAGTGAATCGACAGAAATATGTAGTCCGGGTTATCTACTCGTCCCTTTTCTGGTTGGTACAGAGTACGGACGATATATGTGCGGCTGAGAAGCTGGTTGCAAACAGATTTGAATTGCTCCAGTTCCTTCGTCGTTGCACTATTTAGAAATTCCACGTTCATTTCTTTTCTCCTTTCCGGCGAATTTCCATCTGCGGAATGGTGTAACCGTTTTCCGTAAAGAGGCCACCCAGTTCATGAACTTCATGGACAGCATGTTTGTCTCCACTGGTCAAGACCGCCAACAGACTCATAATGTATGCTTTATCATCCCTGAGCCCCAAATCCTTAGAGAAGCAATGTCCCTCGTCGCCCAACCAATCCACTACATAGGCCGCGATGGCTGCACGGCCATATTCTGAGTGCAACAGCTGCTCTGCCTGAGCACGCATCTCCTCGTTGGATGCGGTTTCCTCGATAAGAACCGGTGCATTATGGGATCGTTTTCCGGGGCGCTTGCGATACCACAGACTTTTTTCAGAGAGAAAACTCTGTTCATATAACAGGAATGCCCCTTGGATCTGATCCACCAATTCTCCGGTTTTTCGGTTGCGGGACAATGCTGTAAGCAATGTGTTCAGATCTCCACGCACATTTTGATCCCGGTTGGTGAGGTTCTCCACCTTCTGGGTTGCGGCACGGGTATAACGCCGGACTTGGACATCAATTTCATCCAGATATTCCTGCTCTATATTTTCATAGCGGTCTTCGATCCAGAAAATCTTCCGTAGGAGATCTGCACGGCAATCTTCCAGAGATTCTCCCCTTTTTTCCTGAAATGCTGCATTAGACATGGCAAGAAGCAGGTCATCATCTTCCGCCCAACTTCTCAGTACGGATTGAATTGGAACTCGGTATTTGGGTACGGAGTCTTTGATTTTCAGCGGCCGGATATAAGCCTCAACGACCTTCTGTCCAAAGCCATCAAAATGGGAGGACAGGACCTCATTCACTTCCTGCATGTCGATTTGCATCTGGAAATAATGCTTCACATTGTGATAAACCATCTGTAGCAGATTAATCAGCGCCTGTGTATTATCATACGCACCATATATCGCGGCCATTTTATCGTAAACGGTTCCGTTTTCATTAGCCACTTTTAATGTAGAATAGGTCCCAAATACATAGGAATACCCTCGAGCCGGCCGATCATCGCGTAGTTGATGCAGCAACTCCAAAATACGGCTACTATATCCAGGAACCGTAATATATTCCTCAAAATCCTCGCCTCGTTCTTTTTCAAACCATCCCTTTGCACATAGTTTTCTAATTAAAAAACGTGCACGACCAGAAATATCCCGCACTTCCTCCTCGTCAATATCCTCGCCTTCGAAGGTGGCTTCGGCCAGCTGGTGCTCCAACGCGTTGCGGAGCATGGAATACAGAGTACTCTCCGGAATTTTCAGTGCTTCCCGATAAGCTGTATAGAGGACGTCCAAGGCATCAGCATAAAGCTTTCGGTTAGGGGAGGCCAGCGGTGAAAACAGATCACTGGGGACAATTTCAAATAAATTCATGACATATCCTCCTACAAGAAATTATAGAAAGGAATCCTGCTTTTCAAATAGAGCATATCCATTGCCGTGTTTCGCACTGAATTACTTCTATGACAAGCATCACAAAACATACAACAATCGGCTCAGATTTGATTTACTGGCACAATCTTTCGTATGCCTTGCGGACAATCTGGGCCATCAAAATTCGTCGCTGACTCAAAAACTCCATGTATTCCATCTGCTCAAAATTCTCCGGCAGGGCATGGTCTTGGCAGGATCTGCGGTAGCCATCTTCACCCAACTTCTGGCGATACTTTGCCACATAATCGCAAGGTGGGTCATCCGAGATGTCAATATTCGTTGCATAATCCAGATAAGTGAAGTTTGCAATCTGGTTTCTGTCACGGTCACTGGTAAAACCGATACCCGTCAGATAATTCTTCGGGAAAATGTGATGCTTGTCGATTGCGTTCTTTGTTCCGCTGGCGCCCAGAATAAAATACTTAGATACCGGAGTATTGCTAAACAGCATAGGTGTGTTCAATACGATCTGGGAAGCTACATATCCATACCACGCAGGAGAAATGGCTGCAGCGCTGTTCATTTCATTGGGAAGAGTCAGGCTAAAGTAGTCATCTGTGAAATAAGTCTCGATAACTCGGTCGATGTAAGCGATAAATTCGTCAGCAGTATGAACATCACGCAGATCAGCAAATTGCTTTTCTACCTCGGATTCGGTGGAACCGGTGTAGAAATAGGTGATGGTGCTCATAAAAAACCACTTGCTGATACACTTTTTCAGTTGTGCAACATCCAGTCTATAGTCGTACTTGGCAATCAGGTAAAGTACATAGCTGAATACGACAGCGTTGGAGGAAGCAATCAGCTTTTCACTGATATAACCAGCTTCAGCCACAATGTTGATAAAGCCGTGCCAGTTATTGAGATTCATGACCTTGTCCAGGGCATCCTTGAAAATCTGCAAATTTTCATGACGAACCTCATCAGAGAATTTACCGGTTTCCAGGTTCTTGCCTCGTAGCAACATATAAGCATACCTCAACCGGGCACGCTTAAAGCCAACACCAACCGCCATACGAATCAGGTGTGAAGGTTCCAATGCCAGAAGTGTGCTGTAAGAAGTATTGGCTGCCGGGATACGGGATGCTGCTGCAAAAGCATTGATTTTATCACTGGCTTCATTTTCATAAACAGAAATAAGCGTCTGAATAAAGTTGTTCTCTGTCAGGCTCTGGCCTCCAGAGTTGACTCGCACAAAAATATCGGCTACATCTTCTTCATCTGCATTGTAGCTAATTTCCAGTGTAGGCAGAGAATAGTCAGACAAATTCAACAGCGCATTCAGATTATCCTCAATCCGATCCTCTTCTTCATCTGACAGCAGGGATAGTCCCTTTTTACTGCGTCCTTCGTTAGCCTCTTTAATAAACCGCCGACGCAGAGTACTCATCGAATTGTTTTCCTTTGCTAGAAAAACATCACTGATCCGGCTAATCCATTCAGTATCTCGTTCGTAAGCCTGCGTCCAAACTGCAAATTCACGGGTCAAAGGATTATAGGAAATCTTGATTTCACGATCCAAAAAATTTTTATCCTTAACTTTGACTGCAAACATGGAGGCCACTAGGGCCGTTAGACGTTGCTGGCCGTCAATCACCAGTTCTTTGGGCTCTTCGTATGTTTTAAAGGAGTCACCAATGGTTCGCTTTTTGTCTTCATAATCCGTGGGGGATTCCCAAAGCATAATATATCCAATAGGGTATCCCTTGAGCATAGAGTCAAATAATTCACGAACTTTTTTATCCTGCCAGACAAAGGGGCGCTGGAGATCCGGCAAACCAATACGACCATTGCGAACATCCTTAACCAGATCCCCCACTTTACTGGGAATATTCTTAAACAGCTCTTTTCCCATCATGAAACCTCCACATCACTTTTTTATTTATTTTATCATTTAGTACATCCGATATAGTGGACTTCTGTTCGATAAAATTCATAAAACACCTGTTTTAATCGTGACACGCTCCAACTCATAATAATACAACCATACTCTTTTTGTTGAAAAATAATCGATTTCTTATCTCTTAGCAAAACAAACGCAAAACTGACTACATTCTATATTTTGATATATAGCGCTAAATACATCATATCAAGGAATTATTTATTTGTCTATTATTATATCTTTCGCTATGAAAACAGAATATCTTATACAGCAAAAGGAGTCTTTCCCCGTATAAAAGGGAAACGCTTCTTTTCATTGGTGTTGGCAATCGTCTATTGTGTACTGATTCTTTCGTTGCCCCTTTCCCGTTTTCAATTTCACCCGCAAATATGCAAAATCAGACTTTCTCCAGCTTGTTTATTCTGCACAAATTACACATCTAAAATTTTACATTTATTCAATCCCTGATTTTCGCAAAATTCAGCTGTTCTTTCTCCTTTTCCATACGCAATTCCATACGATAAAATCCCATTCCATACGAATTCCATACGCAGACTTTTTCGTCAGGGTTTCAGCCAGGAAATAAAACAAAAAGCGGGCCTGCGAAACGCTCTCAAAAACGTTGCAAACCCGCCAGATACAACAAAAAAAGGACTGATCGAAAGATCAGTCCTTTTTGGTCCGAGTGGCGAGAATCGAACTCACGGCCTCTTGAACCCCATTTTACGAATGATTAGGTACAACCGAAACAAACTACTGATACACGCTTAAAATAGCCTTTTGGCACCTCGCTTTTTTCATTCTTTAGGTACTGCTCAACTGGATTCATTACGTATTCATTACATCCTTAGTGATGTACAAACGTTACCTGTCCTTGAACAAACGCTTCTTGTCATATCGTACTCTAAAACTGCTCCTTGACTTGATTTCTCCGATATCTCAGGTACAGAACTCATGTGTAATCGAGAGGCATCTGGTACAAAATCAATGTGTAATCGGGAACAGGCTATCCTTTTACTATTGTTTGCTCTCACGGCAAATCGATGTGTATTCGTAATTATCTTTTATTAGAATTTAAAAAGTTAGAAACTGAGTATAAAGCGCTGCTCAAAGGTTCGGAATTAGTGTGTGTTCATAGCGATTTTCCACACATTGATTTGTACCTGCAATGTAGGCATCGTACCTAATGTGACACACTCTATTTTCCAATCTGTTTACACACAAAATCCTGTAGTGAATGAATGCTTTGATCAAAATCAAGTATATACTCTTTTAAATTCAAAATGCCATTTTCTGTAATCCAATTCCAATGCATACTCAATCTCTCTTCAAAGAGTTTTTCTATTTTCCCAGGGTGCCTTGCCATATTATAATATAGGTTCATTAGCTCCAGATCTCTATTAGCGCTATATAAATATGCAGGTTCTCCTTTATAGATTTCTTCTAATACCCTTGTCATAAGAGTTTCCCAATTCTTATCAGTAAAGCACCAATAAAAATTCCCGATTAATTCTCCGAGTCCTGAATCTGCATATCCGTATTGGTCGTGTGCTTCTATATAAGGAAAAACACATTTATCGCTGTAGTCTCTTTTTTCTTTTTCAGTAAGAAAGTCCCCAACTCTGGTAATTAGAGTAGTCCTAGTAAATCGAGGATCCATGATATATAACCCCCAATTTACCATAAAATTTTTATCTGCACCATTTTCTTTCAAGTATTGAGTTATCGCTTCAAGAATTTCATGAGGTTCTGTGTAAAGCTGGCTGTCTTTGGCAACAGATTCACAGAATTGTTCTTCTCCTAGTTGTTTTCTCAACTCAGAATCCTTAAGCAGGGATACAATCCTATATGTATAATTCTTTAAACAATCTACAGACTGCTCTCCATACCTGAATGTCCTTTCAATTTCTGGATTAGTCCATGCATTTATAAGCTTATGTAATGCAAGTAAGTCTTGGTCACCCATTTTCCCTTGAGGCAAATATTCATAGTATGCGTCCATTAAAGACTTGCGCCAATAATAAAAATCATGAGGGTTATTTTTTAATTCAAAGGACATTCA
>RCNH01000777.1_pt1 | contig 12117 bp, 8 predicted proteins | sample 2041161 | NCBI WGS metagenome assembly RCNH01 (sample SAMN09708215, study PRJNA481090) | Feces metagenome, whole genome shotgun sequencing project. | biome: feces | host: Leptonychotes weddellii | place: Antarctica: Sion Island | collected 2010-03-01 | reverse complement strand
ATGTATCTTTGGTAAATATTTTTTCTAATGGAGAAATTCCAGAGTTGGAAATTATTGCACATGAGCCAGAAGATGTAGAGCGTCTGGTTAACTTTATGATGGATGGTGAGTAAAGACCACAAAAAGAATAGGATGAGTAAGGGCTGTTTATCAACAGCCCTTTTCCTCGTTTATAGAAAGGAATAAAAAAATGACAAAAATTGATATTATTTCAGGATTTTTAGGTGCAGGAAAAACGACTTTAATAAAAAAACTCTTACAGGATGCTTTCAAAGGACAGAAAGTCGTTCTTATTGAAAATGAATTTGGTGAAATCGGGATTGATGGAGGATTCCTTCAGGAAGCAGGAATCCAGATCCGGGAAATGAATTCTGGATGTATTTGTTGTTCTCTGGTAGGAGATTTTGGAACAGCTTTAAAAGAAGTGATTACAACCTACGAACCAGAAAGAATCATTATTGAACCTTCTGGCGTGGGAAAACTGTCAGATGTTATCAAGGCAGTACAGAATGTGGCAGCAGACTGTGCCATGGAATTAAACAGTTATACTACTGTTGTAGACGTAAATAAATGTAAAATGTATCTTAGAAACTTTGGTGAATTTTTTGAAAATCAGTTAAAATATGCAAAAACCATCGTTTTAAGCCGGACGGATCTTCCAAAAGCTACCGATGAAAAAATTGAAAAAGTTGTAGAAATGATTCGGAAAGTGAACAAAGATGCAGTGATTATTACAACACCGGTAGAAGAGCTGGAAGCGTCACAGGTTTTGGAAGCAATGGAGCATGGAAGAGAACATGAGGAAGTAATCTGCCCTGTTTGTGGGGGAGAACATCATCATGACCACGATTGCGGGTGTGGACATGACCATGACCATGATCACCACCATGACTGTGGATGTGGACATGATCATGACCATGATCACCATCATGACTGTGGATGTGGACATGACCACGACCATGATCACCACCATGACTGTGGATGTAATCATAACCATGATGCTCACCATCATCATGCGGATGAAGTATTTTCCAGCTGGGGATGTGAAACAGCAAAAAAATATGGAAAAGAAGAAATTCAGAAAATTTTAAATACGTTATCATCTGACGAAGTTTATGGAACAATTCTTCGTGCCAAAGGAATGGTAAATGGAAAAGAAGGAAAATGGCTGTTTTTTGATATGGTTCCAGAAGAAATGGAAGTAAGAGAAGGGATACCACAGGTAACCGGAAAAATATGTGTGATTGGGTCTAAGTTACAGGAAGAAAAAATTATGGAATTATTTGGAGTGAAATAAGCATGATAGGAAGAGACGTACCAGTATATTTGATTACAGGATTTTTGGAAAGCGGGAAAACACAGTTTTTAAACTTTACCATCCATCAAGAATATTTTCAGATTCCGGAAAAAACGTTGTTGATTCTTTGTGAAGAAGGGGAACTGGAATATGACGAAGAAAGTTTGAAAACGTGCAATACTGTAATGGAAATCATAGAAGAACCAGAGGATTTCACTCTGGATACTTTGAAGATGTTGGATAAAAAACATAAGCCAGAGCGCGTTCTTATTGAATTTAATCCCCTTTGGTCTTTAGATAAATTTTATGATATGCCACTGCCGGCGGGATGGGATATGGCACAACATATTGTTACAGTGGATGCCAGTTGTTTCCAGATTTATATGCAGAATATGCAGTCTTTATTTGTAGAAATGGTTCGAGGAGCAGACATGGTTATTTTTAATCGTTGCAGCAAAGAACAGCCTCTTGCAAATTTCAGAAGAAGTGTAAAGATCGTGAATGCAGGAGCAGAAGTACTTTTTGAGGACGAAGAAGGAGAAATCGAAGATATTTTTGCAGATGAAATGCCTTATGATATGAATAGTGAAATCATAGAGATTGAAGATGTGGATTATGGTATTTGGTATATTGATATGATGGACCATTTGGAACGATATGTAGGAAAAACTGTAAAATTTAAAGGACAGGTGTTAAAAAGCCGTAATTTAGATGCAGGTTTCTTTGTGCCTGCAAGGAAAGCCATGACCTGTTGTGCAGACGATACTCAGTTTATTGGTTACATTTGTAAAAATCCTAATGCGAAAAGAATCCGAATGGGTACATGGGTAGAGGTGACTGCAGAGGTACGAAAAGAATATCAAAATTTATATCAGGAAGAAGGACCTGTTTTATATGCCACAAAAATTGAACCTGTGGAAAAACCGGAACAGGAACTGGTATATTTTACTTAAAACAGAAAAGGAGAACACAAATGTTTTTAATCGTAGGTTTGGGAAATCCAGGAAAACAGTATGAGGGAACCAGGCATAATGCAGGATTTGATGCTATTGATGCACTGGTGGATGAGTACCAGATACCTTCCAGTGGAACGCAGCATAAAGCACTTATTGGAAAAGGTGTGATAAATGGACAAAAAGTACTGTTGGCAAAACCACTTACCTTTATGAATTTAAGTGGGGAATCTGTGAGAGCATTGGTGGATTATTATAAGATTGATCCAGAAGAAGAATTGCTGGTTCTTTATGATGATATCAGTCTGGCACCTGGCCAAATCCGTATTCGTAAAAAAGGAAGTGCCGGAGGACATAATGGAATTAAGAGTATTATCGCACATCTTGGAACACAGAATTTTTCCCGGGTGAAGATCGGGGTAGGAGAAAAACCAGCGGGATGGGATCTGGCAGATCATGTTTTGGGTAGATTTTCTCATGAAGACAGAGGATTTGTAGATGCCGCTATTGAGCGCTCTGTAAAGGCAGTTTCCAAAATTGTTGCAGGAGATATTGATGGAGCGATGAACGAATATAACAGCAAAAAATAAAAGAAAGGAAGAGCAGGGCTATGAATGCACTTATACAGCCTTTATACAATCTTGCAGAATATGAAGAGATAAAAAAGCAGATTAAAAACAAAGGAATTGTTAACGTTTCTGGTTGTCTGGATGCTCAGAAAGCCCATTTTGTTCATGGTGTTTCTGAGGAGTTTCCTTTTCGCATTATCATAACTGAAAATGATCAAAAGGCAAGGAACTTTTACGAAGATTATAAACTCTACGATCCTGAAGTGCTTTTGTATCCTGCCAGAGATTTAATCTTTTATCAGGCAGATTTACATGGAAATCTTCTGACACAGCAGAGAATCAGCGTTTTACAGGCACTTTTAGAGCGAAAACAGGCAACAATCATAACATCCATAGACAGTTGTCTGGATTATCTCGTTCCACTGGAAATCTGGAAAAAGAAAATTCTTTATTTCCAAAATGACAGTGAGATGGATTTGGATGAAATGAAATCTCTGTTAGTGGAAATGGGGTATGAGAGGGCATCTCAGGTAGAATTACCAGGTCAGTTTTCTATTCGAGGTGGTATTTTGGATATTTTTCCGTTGACAGAAGTGAATCCATGGAGGGTGGAACTTTGGGGTGATGAAATTGATTCTATCCGCAGTTTTGATGCTCAGAGTCAGCGTTCCATTGAAAATCTAGAGGAAATTACCATTTATCCGGCCACAGAAATGGTACTTGATCAGAAAACCATTGCAGCCGGTTTAAAAGCATTGAAAAAAGAATCTGAGAATGTGATAAAAAAACTCAGAGATGATTTTAAAACGGAAGAAGCAGCAAGAGTGCGAAACCTTACAAAAGAGATTATGGATCAGATGGAAGAATTTGAGCATTTTACCAATGCAGAAAGTTTCTTACGGTACTTTTATAAAGAAACAGTAACGTTTCTGGACTATTTTCCGGAAAATACACTGGTTGTTTTAGATGAACCGAACCGTCTGGAAGAACATATGAAAGTTACGGAAGAAGAGTTTGAGGAAAGTATGATCCATCGTCTGGAAAAAGGGTATATTCTTCCAGGGCAAATGGATGTGATTACTGACTGTAAACAGACCATTGCACGACTGCACAAAGAGCATGGTCTGTCCCTTACCACTATGGAACCGGTAGGGAAAAGCTTCCATTATGAGAAGGAAATCCATTTAACAGTAAAATCCGTCAGTCCTTATAATAACAGTTTTGAGATGCTTTTAAAAGATTTAAAGAAATGGAAAGAGACAGGATATCAGGTATTGCTGTTGTCTCCATCCAGAACAAGAGGAAACCGGTTGGCGGAAAATCTTCAAGAAGAAGGACTGCCTGCTTTTTATAGTGAAGATGCAGAACGAGTGATACAGCCGGGTGAGATTAAAGTAAGCTGTGGCCGTGTATCAAAAGGATTTGAGTATCCGTTTTTGAAGTTTGTTGTAATTGCGGAAACTGATATTTTCGGAAAAGAAAAGAAAAAGAAACGAAAAAAATCTCAGTACAGCGGAAAACGGATTCAGAGTTTCTCGGAATTAAATGTTGGAGATTTTGTAGTTCATGAAAATCATGGACTTGGTGTTTACAGAGGCATCGAAAAAATGAAGACCGACGGGGTCTTGAAGGATTATATTAAGATTGAGTATTCTGGTGGAAGCAATTTGTATATTCTGGCTACACAGCTGGAACTTTTGCAGAAATATGCTGGTGCAGAGGCGACCCCTCCAAAATTGAACAAATTAGGAGGTCAGGAATGGACTAAGACCAAAACAAGGGTCCGGAAAGCAGTAAAAAATATTGCGAAAGATCTGGTAGCACTTTATGCAGCAAGACAGCAGGAAAATGGATTTCAGTTTGGACCAGATACCGTGTGGCAAAAGGAATTTGAAGAAATGTTTCCTTTTGAAGAGACAGAGGATCAGTTACAGGCTATCGAAGCTACCAAACGCGACATGGAAAGTAAAAAAATCATGGAACGTCTGGTTTGCGGAGATGTAGGATATGGAAAAACAGAAATTGCTATCCGGGCAGCTTTTAAAGCGGTTCAGGAAAGTAAACAGGTTATTTATCTGGTTCCTACAACTATTCTGGCTCAACAGCATTACAATACCTTTGTGCAGAGAATGAAGGATTTCCCCGTGCATATTGATCTTATGTGTAGATTTCGTACACCTGCACAGCAGAAAAAAACGATAGAAGGTCTAAAACAGGGACAGGTAGACATTGTTATTGGAACCCATCGTCTGTTGTCTAAAGATATAGAATATAAAGATCCTGGTCTTTTGATTATTGATGAAGAACAGCGGTTTGGTGTTGCTCATAAAGAGAAAATCAAACAGATGAAAAAGAACGTAGATGTACTGACATTGACGGCAACACCGATTCCAAGAACCCTTCATATGAGCCTTATTGGTATTCGAGATATGAGTGTTCTGGAAGAGGCACCATTGGATCGCCATCCGGTGCAGACATACGTTATGGAATATAATGATGAAATGGTGCGAGAGGCTATCAATCGGGAACTGGCTCGTGGAGGACAGGTTTTTTATGTGTATAACCGTGTTTCTTCCATTGACGAGGTGGCAGCACAGGTGGCAAAACTGGTTCCAGAAGCGGAAGTGGCTTATGCTCATGGTCAGATGAGTGAACGAGAACTGGAAAAAATCATGTGCCGTTTCATTAATGGAGAAGTGGACGTTCTGGTGTCCACAACGATTATTGAAACTGGTCTTGATATTTCTAATGCAAATACCATGATCATACATGATGCAGACCAGTTGGGATTGTCTCAGCTGTATCAGTTACGAGGAAGAGTGGGACGTTCTAACAGAACAGCTTATGCATTCTTAATGTATCAGAAAAATAAAATGTTAAAAGAAATAGCGGAAAAAAGGCTTCATGCTATCCGTGAGTTTACAGAATTGGGAAGCGGCATCAAGATTGCCATGCGAGATCTGGAATTGAGAGGAGCGGGGAATCTTCTGGGGGCAGAACAGCATGGTCATATGGAGGCAGTAGGGTATGATCTTTATTGTAAAATGCTTACCCAGGCGGTACAGGAAGAAAAAGGAATTCCTGTTAAAGAGACATTTGAAACGACTATCGATATGAAGATTAATGCATTTATTCCAGAAAAATATATTCCAAATGAATATTTGAAGCTTGATGTATATAAACGGATTGCAAGTATCGAGAGCCAGGAAGAATATGAAGATATGCTGGAAGAATTGATTGATCGTTTCGGAGAACCACCGAAAGCAGTACAAAATCTTCTGGAAATTGCCAGTCTCAAGGCTATGGCCCATCGGATTTATCTGAAAGAGATTAAGCAATTTGGAGACGAATTGCATCTTACCATGCATGAAAAGGCAGAAATAATGACAGAAAAAATTCCGGAAATTTTGGAAAAATACCCAGATGAACTGAGTTTTAAAGTAGAAGCAAATCCATATTTTGTTTATCGGCCACGGAATAGAAAGGCGAAACAGGTCCTTTCCATGATGGAACGAGCAGAAGAACTTTTAACGGTTATGCAGTGTCTGGTAGAGGAAGAAGCAAAATAAAAAGGTTGCTCATAAATGGAAAAAGGCATATAATAAAAAAAGTTTTAAGAGAAGAATATACAAACAATTCGGAGGTTATTATGAAGAAAATAAACAGCAAGATTGCATGTGGATTTCTGGCAGTTTCTTTGGCTGCTGCCAGCTTCACAGGTTGTGGAAAAGAAGCTTCTTTAGATGGAACAAAAATAGCAGCGACAGTGGATGGACAGGATGTTACTCTTGGTATGGCAAGCTTTATGTTACGTGATCAGCAGGCACAGATGGAAAATTTTTATCAAATGATGTCTCAAAGTTACGGTATGGAAATGCCAGGTGTCATCTGGGGAGAAAAAACAGAAGATGGAAAAACAACAGGAGAAACCACCAAAGAAGATGTTATGAATCACATCAAGACACTCATTGCCATCAAAGAACATGCAGAAGAATATCAAGTAACACTGACAGAAGAAGAACAGGAAAAAATAAAAGAGACAGCGAAAGCATTTATAGATGCAAATGAAGAAGAAATTCTGAAGAAGCTGGCAGTATCTCAGGAAGATATGGAAACATATCTGGAACTTATAACTTACCAGCAGAAGATGAGAGAACCTATGTTGGCAGATGTGGACAGAGAAGTCAGTGAAGAAGAAGCAGGACAGAGTAAGATAACTTATGTAAGAGTTTCCACAATGGGACAACAGGATGAAGAAGGTGCTGTTGCTGAAATGTCAGAAGAAGAAAAAGCGGCACAGAAAGAAAAAGCAGAAAAAATTCTGGAAGAAATGAAAAAGACCAACGCAGCAGAAGCAGATATGGACAAAGTTGCAAAACAGGTGGATGAGACGATAGGTGCTTATCCTATGAATTATACAACAGCAGGAAGCGAAAAAGATACTCTTGATCAGGCAGTTATTGAAGCAGTTGCATCTTTGAAAGACGGAGAACTGGCACCAGAAGTTATTGAAGGAACAGATGGCTATTATGTGGTGCGTATGGATATGGTTCATGATGAGGAAGCTACGGAACGTAAGAAAGCATCCATTATCAGCGAAAGAGAAAATAAGGAGTATGAAAAAATCACTCAGGAGTGGGCAGATGCTGCAGAAATAAAGGTTAATGAAGAAAACTGGGGAAAGGTGACCTTAACGGATGATGTATCTTTCCAGCATCAGTTGCCAGAGACAGAACCACAAAAGTAACAAAAAGGTACAAAGGTATGACAAAACAAGAATTTACAGAACTAACACAAAAAGGAATCGTACTTCTGGATGGTGCGACAGGTTCTAACCTGAGAACTGCAGGGATGCCCGTAGGCGTTTCTTCGGAACAGTGGGTGATTGAAAATCCCAGAGTACTTCAGGAATTACAGGCGGCCTACGTAGAAGCAGGCAGTCAGATTGTTTATGCAGCTACTTTTGCAGGAAACAGAATCAGTCAGAAAAATTTTGGGAGAGAAGACCAGGTGGCAGAGCTGAATGCCCGTCTGGTGAAAATCTCAAAAGACGGAGTAGGAAGCAGAGCGTATGTGGCAGGAGATCTTACCACTACAGGTCAGCTGCTGGAGCCTGCTGGAACCATAAGTTATGAGGAAATGTATCAGGCATACCGGGAGCAGATTAAAGCATTAGAAGACGCTGGAGTGGATCTTCTGGTGGCAGAAACCATGTTGGGAGTAGATGAAACGGTAGTGGCTCTGGACGCAGCTCAGTCTGTGTGTGACCTTCCTGTGATGTGTACCCTTTCTTTGGAAGCAGATGGAACAGCTATGTACGGTGGAAATGGAATCGAAGCAATTACAACTCTTCAGGAAATGGGAGCTGTTGCAGTAGGAGTTAATTGTTCTGTAGGTCCGGATCAGTTAGAAGCCGTCATTTCATCTATGAAACGGGAAGCAAAGGTTCCCGTAATCGCAAAACCAAACGCAGGGATGCCTTATATCAACTTGCAGGGAGAAGCGGTATACGATATGGATGCGGAAAATTTTGCCTGTCATATGATGAAACTGATAGAAGCTGGTGCATCTATAGTAGGAGGATGTTGTGGAACGACGCCGGAATATATTGGAAAACTGGCAGAATACATTAGAAAGTAAATAAATGTCAGATTGTCTGTGAAAAGAACAGATGGTCTGGCATTTGTTGTAGAAGAAGGATAAAAGAGGAACGGTGGATGAAACAAAACGTAAATTTACTGGAAGGATCTATAGGAAGTGCCCTGACTAAACTGGCATTGCCTATTATGGGAACGTCGCTGATTCAGATGGCTTATAATCTGACAGATATGATATGGATCGGTCGTTTGAGTAGCAATGCGGTAGCTGCTGTGGGGGCAGCGGGAATGTACGTCTGGATGGCGGCTGGATTTGCCATTCTTGCCAGAATGGGTGGCCAGGTGCTGATGGGCCAGTTTTTGGGAGCAAAACGCTATAAAGAAGCAAAAAAATATGCCCGGGCATCCTTACAGATGGGACTAGTGTTTGGACTGATGTTTGGATTGATTTCCATTGTTGGGAACGGTCCGTTAATTGGATTTTTCAAATTAAATAGTCCTCAGGTTATCAAAGATGCCAGATGGTATCTTATTATTACATGTGGACTTATTGTATTTAACTTTTTAAATCAGATTTTGACGGGTTTGTTTACGGCAATGGGAAACAGTGGAATAACCTTTAAATCTACTACCATAGGACTGGTGATTAACCTGTTTTTAGACCCTTTACTGATCTTTGGTGTTGGCACTTTGCCGGGGTTTGGAGCAGCAGGTGCAGCCATAGCCACTGTATTTGCACAGATTATCGTATTTATGGTGTATGTTCTTCATCTTCGGAAAGAACCACTGATTTTTAAGGGAATTCATATATTGGAAAAAACAGAATATCGTTATTACAAAGAAATTCTTGTGGTAGGTTTTCCCACAGCTCTTCAAAGCGTCCTCATGACTGTTATGTCTATGATCATCGCAAGAATGGTTGCCGGATGGGGAGATGGTGCTGTGGCAGTTCAGAAAGTTGGTGGTCAGATAGAATCTATCTCATGGATGACAGCAGAAGGTTTTGGAAGTGCGGTCAATGCATTTACCGCTCAGAATTATGGGGCTGGACGAAAAGACCGTGTAAAAAAAGGATATCATACAGCACTTGGCATTATGTTCCTGTGGGGATGTTTTACAACCTTTGTACTTATCACATTTCCAGAAGCAATATTTCGTATCTTTATCCGGGAAGCGGATGTGATTCCTTTGGGGGTTGATTATCTTAGAATTCTTGGAGTTTCCCAGCTGTTTATGTGTACAGAGGCAGTTGCAGCAGGAACATTTCAGGGAATTGGAAAAACAGCTCCGCCTTCTATCCTGGCGACGGTATGGAATGCATTGAGGATTCCTATGTGTATGGTATTGGGAATGACAGTGCTGGGGCTGAACGGTATTTGGTGGGCAGTTAGCATTTCCAGTATTATGAAAGGACTTCTGTTACCTTTATGGCTGATGAGAGTAATGAAAAAGATGGGAGGTACTTATGACAAAAAAACAGCTGGCATTGGAGATTATTAAAAGATTAAAAGAAGAATACCCGGATGCAGGATGTACGCTGGATTATGATCAGGCATGGAAACTTTTGGTAAGTGTGCGGCTTGCAGCACAATGTACAGATGCTCGTGTCAATGTGGTGGTAGAAGATTTATATGCTAAATATCCCAGTGTAGAAGCACTGGCAGAAGCAACACCAGAAGATATTGAAGAGATAGTCCGTCCTTGTGGGCTTGGCAGAAGCAAAGCACGAGACATTCATGGATGTATGAATATTTTGAAAAACGAATACCATGGAAAAGTACCGGATGATTTTGATGCGTTATTGAAACTTCCTGGTGTAGGAAGAAAAAGTGCAAATCTTATTATGGGAGATGTGTTTGGAAAACCTGCCATTGTAACAGATACTCACTGTATCCGTCTGACTAATCGTATGGGACTGGTTGATGGTATCAAAGAACCTAAGAAAGTAGAAATGGCACTTTGGAAGATTATTCCACCAGAAGAAGGAAGTGATTTTTGTCACAGACTGGTCTATCATGGAAGAGAAATTTGTACAGCGAGAACAAAACCACACTGCGAAAGATGTTGTTTGAAGGATATTTGCAAAAAAGTTGGTGTGGAAGAATCCGGGAAAAAGAAATCTTGACAAACATGGAAAAATCAGGTATCCTATATACAAAGTTAGAAGGGACTAACATAAGTCCCTTTTTTAAAACAGGTAGATTAGTCATGACTAACTATTCGGACAATGTTAAAAGCGGAGGAGACCGCTTTCTTTTAAAATCTACGGTTAGTAAAAACTAACTAAGAAAAGGAGAAAATATATGAGGGATTTTCTGCCAGGAGATCATTGTAATCTCAATTTTCACAAGACGGTTTCCCGCTGGGATGAGGCAATCCCACTGGGCAACGGCCTGTGCGGCGCCCTGATCTGGGGCCCTTCTGATGGACTGCGCATGAGTCTGGACCGGGGCGATATCTGGGACAGCACCCCCTATCCGGGCGTGCGCAGCATGGAATATACCTATGCCAACATGGTTCGTCTGGCAAAAGAGAAAAATATTGACAAAATACGGGAAATCTTTGATGCCCCATATAACCACATTCTTCCCACAAAGCTGCCTGCAGGCAAGCTGATCTTTGATTTCGGCCCCAATCAAAATGTGGAATCCCGCCTGACTCTGGCAACTGCAGAAGCGATGCTGCACATCGGAAACGTGCAGGTGAGAAGTTTTCTGCATGCAGAAAACAAGCTGGGTTATGTAGCGGTCAACCGGAAACCGGATGCGTTTTTATTCCGCATCGAAAATCCCCGATACAGCGTAGGTCAGCCCGGTCAGAAGGCAGATTGTCTGGTGGACAGTGTCAGTACCTCTTCTTTGGAACTGCTGACCTATGACGCACCGGAAATCTGCGATTTGCCGGAGCGCAAAAACTTCACCCAGAAAATCAGTGATGCCTTCTCTTACGGCATTTTTACCCGCCTGCGGGAAACGGAGGAGGGAACTCTGATTGTCTACTATGTGGGCTCTTCCCACGACGGAGCGGATTGGAAGGAAACGGCGGAAGCCAAACTGGAAGAAGCTCTGCAGCACAGCTATGAGGATGCCTTTGAATCTCACTGTCAGTGGTGGAGCCGCTACTGGGAAAAGAGCGGCATCGGTCTGCCGGATCCGCTGTTTGAAAAGCAGTGGTATCTGACTCAGTATTTCTTGGGATCCTGCTCCCAAAAGGGCTGCTTCCCCATGCCCCTGCAGGGCGTGTGGACAGCGGATGACGGTGCCCTTCCACCCAGGAAGGGGGATTATCACCACGATCTCAACACGGAGATGAGCTACTACAGCTACCTGAAGGCGAATCACCTGGAGGAGGGCGAAAGCTTCATCGACTATCTGTGGGATATGGCACAGGTTGGACGGGATTTTGCCCGCAGCTTTTACCACAGTCAGGGCATCTGCATGCCCTCTACCATGACCTTGCAGGGAGAATCTCTGGGAGGATGGGGCATGTACTCTTTGTCGCCTACCAATCAGCTGTGGCTGTGTCAGGTGTTTGAACGCTACTACCGATTCACAGGAGATTTGGAATTCCTGAAAACAAAGGCATATCCCTATATGCAGGAGACCGCTCAGTTCATTTTGGGGCTTCTGGAAGAACGGGACGGCATGTACTATCTGCCCATTTCCAGTTCTCCCGAGATTCACGATGACAATATTGAGTCG
>RCNH01000773.1_pt1 | contig 12127 bp, 7 predicted proteins | sample 2041161 | NCBI WGS metagenome assembly RCNH01 (sample SAMN09708215, study PRJNA481090) | Feces metagenome, whole genome shotgun sequencing project. | biome: feces | host: Leptonychotes weddellii | place: Antarctica: Sion Island | collected 2010-03-01 | reverse complement strand
CATCCGCAAGGTAACCAGCCTGAATGTAGGGGAGGACCGCTGATGAGTTTTATATCTGTAGCCGAAATGCTGGCCGCCGCACAGGGCGGTAAAAACTTGGCACGTGTGATTATGGAAAGTGACTTGTCCGAAAGCCATATCACCGAAGAAGAATCGCAGGCAACGATTCGCCGCCTGTGGCAGGCCATGCAGGACACCAGCCTGCACTATGACCCTGCACGCCGCAGCGCCAGCGGCTTAACTGGTGGTGACGGCGGAAAAATGCTGGAGGCTGCTGCAAAAGGCACCCTGTTTGGGGGCAGCTATCTGGCAGCGGTAACCGCCGAAGCCTTAAAAACCTCGGAGTGCAACGCTTGTATGCAGCGCATTGTGGCTGCGCCCACGGCAGGCAGCTGCGGTGTTTTGCCCGCTGTGCTGCTGCCTTTGCGTGACGGCACTTACACTGAGCAGCAGTTTTGCGATGCACTGTTTGTTGCTGCCGGTTTTGGGCAGGTAATTGCCGCCCGTGCAACCCTTGCCGGTGCTGAGGGCGGCTGTCAGGCCGAAGTGGGTGCAGCAAGTGCTATGTCTGCGGCTGCACTGGTACACCTGGGCGGCGGCAGCCCGGAGCAATGCAGCCACGCTGCCGCTATGGCGCTTTCCGGCTTGCTGGGCTTAGTATGTGACCCTGTCGCCGGCTTGGTGGAAATTCCCTGCGTAAAGCGCAATGTAACAGGTGCTGTAAATGCGGTTGCCTGTGCAAACATGGCCTTGGCAGGCATCACCTTCCAAATCCCATGCGACGAAGTAATTGACGCAATGGGACACATTGGCGGGCAGATGCCTTCGGACCTGCGAGAAACCGCCCAAGGCGGCCTTGCACAAACGCCTACCGGAAAAGCCATTGCGGAAAGGCTTGCGCAAGAAGATTGACCGTTTCCCCCTGTTGATGGCTCTGTGCCGGAGCAGGGGGCATTTTATTTGGGCAAGAACAACCCGAAACACAGGTTTTCCGAGCCTTATTTATACAGGAGAACACCAACATGAAAAAACAACCTATTAAAAAAGCCCTGAAATGGGTCTTTGCCCTTTTGGGGCTTTACATACTGTTTGCGGCGGTTACTTTTATTTTTGAGCCGCTGCTCAGTCACCCTGCCAGCAAAAACCCTTCGCTGTCCTTTACACAGGCAAGTCAGCCTTATTCCGAACAGGTTTTATGTGTTGACGATAACACCGACGCTTTGCTATGGCGGCTGCGTGTTATTGAATCCGCACAGGATGAAATTATTTTTTCCACCTTTCAGCTAAACGGCGACAACAGCGGTATGGATATGATGGCTGCCCTAAAACACGCTGCTGACCGTGGTGTAAAAGTAAAAATGCTGATTGACGGCGGGCTTGGCTTTTTCCCACTGCAAACCAGCGATGCATTCAAGGCTTTGGCCACAACCGAAAATGTAGAAATCCAATTTTACAACCTGATTTCCTTGCTCACCCCATGGAAGGGCAATTACCGCCTGCACGACAAATACTTAGCTGCCGACGACCAAGTTTACATTCTGGGTGGGCGCAATACGATGGATTTGTTTTTGGGCAACTACCAAGAGGTACAAAACACCGACCGGGATATGGTAGTATACAATGCAGCACCCGCCCCCGGCAACTCGATTATGCAGCTGCGCAACTACTTTAGTCAGATTTGGCAAGAGCCGACCAACCGAAAAATCACTTACAGGCGCAGCAATGCAGTGGAAAAGGCTGCACAAAATCTGGACGAGCGCTACCATGCCCTGCACCAAACTTATCCGGAGGCTTTTACTGCTGCCGACTGGCGCACAGAAACGCTTCCTGTAAAAGAGATACGCTTTTTATCTAATCCAATCCCTGCACAAAACAAAGAACCGCAGCTGTGGCGCTCGCTGCATAACATTATGCAAACCGGTCACCATATCACCATACAAACGCCCTACGTGATTTGCAGCGACGAAATGTATGCCGGCTTATCCGATTTAACCGCAGGCGGCAAACATGTTGAGATTTTGACCAATGCTGTCGAAAACGGCGCCAACCCTTGGGGCTGCACCGATTATCTGAACGAAAAGAAAAATATTTTAGGCACGGGTGCGGAGATATACGAATACGCCAGAGAGCACTCTCTGCACACCAAAACCGTATTGATTGATGACAACATCAGCTTAGTAGGCTCGTTTAACATGGATATGCGCAGCGCTTACTTGGATACGGAAATCATGCTGTATATCGACAGCCCCGAAATCAATGCTCTGCTGCGGCAGGGTATGGAGCAGGACATGGATTACAGCAATCATGTTTTGCCGGACGGCACATCTGTGCCCGGCCCCCATTTTGAGCGTCCGCCGTTTGGCCCTGCAAAACAACTGCTGTACAACCTATTGCGGATTTTGATTCGACCCATTCGGCACCTGTTGTAACCGCCAGCAAACAGAAAAGGCAGCACACGCTTTGTGTGCTGCCTTTTTTTACAGGTAAAACTTTTTAGGGTACCTGATTTTTACAAACAAAAAAGCAGTACACTTTCGTGTACTGCTTTGGTGCGATGGGAGGGACTCGAACCCCCGACCTACTGGTTCGTAGCCAGTCACTCTATCCAGCTGAGCTACCAACGCACGTCGCTTCGTTTAGCGCTCCACTATAATACCAAACCCATTATAGGTTGTCAACCCTTTTTGGCAAAATTTTTTATTTTTTTGAAAAAAGTTGGATTTTCCCCATAAAACACAAAAAACGCAGCGGATAACCCATCCGCTGCGTTTTGCTTTTTTCTATTATTCCTGTGTCTTGTAGCCGTCGGGGTTCTTGCTCTGCCAGTTCCAGCTGTCACGGCACATTTCCTCGATGCCGTAGCGGGCAACCCAGCCCAGCTCACGCTTTGCCTTACCGGGGTCAGCCCAGCACTCGGCAATATCGCCGGGGCGGCGGGGGTCAATCTGGTAGGGGATTTCGTGGCCGCAAGCCTTTTCAAATGCGTGGATTACCTGCAGCACGCTGTAGCCGTTGCCGGTACCCAGGTTGCAAATAAACAGGCCGCACTTTTCCTCCAGCTTACGGATTGCGCAAACATGGCCTGCTGCCAAGTCAACTACGTGGATGTAGTCACGCACGCCGGTACCGTCTACGGTGGGGTAGTCGTTGCCAAACACATGGACCTTATCCAGCTTGCCGGCTGCAACCTTTGCGATGTAGGGCACCAGGTTATTGGGGATACCATTGGGGTCCTCGCCAATCAGGCCGCTGCTGTGTGCACCAATGGGGTTAAAGTAACGCAGAATTGCCACGTTCATTTCCGGGTCAGCTGCGCACACATCACGCAGGATACGCTCGGTAAATGCCTTGGTTGCACCGTAGGGGTTTGTGGTTTCGCCCAAGGGGGAATCCTCGGTCAGGGGCACGGTTTCAGGGTCGCCGTAAACGGTAGCAGAGGAGCTGAACACAAAGTTTTTCACGTTATACTTACGCATTACGTCCAGAATGTTCAGCGTGCAGTTAAAGTTGTTGCTGTAATACTCGATGGGCTTCTGGCAGCTTTCGCCAACAGCCTTGTATGCAGCAAACTGAATAACTGCCTCAATATCAGGGTAAGTAGCAAACACCTTTTCCACGTCTGCCTTATTTGCCATATCGGCTTCAATAAAACGGAAATCCTTGCCGGAAATCTGGCGCACACGGTCCAGTGCCTTCGGGCAAGAGTTATAGTAGTTGTCTGCCACCACAATATCATAACCTGCTGCCAACAGCTCTACACAGGTATGGCTGCCAATATATCCTGCACCGCCAGAAACTAAAATCGCCATAAATAACACTCCTTTTATTCCGCCAACATACGTATTTCTCCTGTTTTCAGGATACAGCCATGCACCCATAAAATCAAGAGGAAACATGTATGCAGCTAATGTATTTTTGTTGTAAGATTCGCAAAGATTTTTTTATATATCAGGGAAATCGACAATTTATCAATGGATATTTGTGTATAGAAATCAAAAAACATCCCCCCACCCATCGGCAGAGGGATGTTACACTTTTATAAGGTTTTTTACTTACAGCCGGCCGCACTGCTTACCTGTAAAGAAACGCAGCGTGGTAGTAGCACGAAACACTTTTCCGGCGTGCAAAATCGTAGAGGGAAACTCCGGATAGCTGAGCGAGCAGGGGTAATGCTGGGTTTCCAGCGCAAAACCTGCGTGCTTTACAGCCTTTTTGCCACCCTTCAGGGGTGTTTTTACGTCCGCATAGAAGTTTGCTGTATACAGCTGCACACCCGGCTGGGTGGTATACACCTTCATGCTGATTCCGGTTTTATCGCTGGACGCCCATGCACAAATGCTTTGCGAAGCACCACGTGCACGGTCGATTACATAGCAATGGTCATAGCCGTCGCCGACCAGCTCCATTTGCGGATAACCGCAGCCAAAATCACGGCCGATAGGCTTACCCGCCGTAAAGTCCATAGGAGTACCCTGCACAGGCAAAATACGGCCGGTAGGGCAGGTTTGTGCATCGCCCTCCAGATAATGGGAACAATACAGCCGCAGTTTCTGGTTGTCAATCGTACCCTCGCCGTCCAAGTTAAAGTAGCTGTGGTTGGTCAGGTTTACCGGTGTATCCGCATCGCTGGACACACGGTACTCCATACGGAATGCGTTGTCCGCTGTAAGGGTATACCGCACCGAAATCTTCATCGTTCCGGGGAAGCCATCCTCACCGTCGGGGCTTTCGGCCTCCAAAAGCAGCGAGTCGCCGAAAATCTTAACACGGTACAGCTTACTGGAAAAGCTGCCATGTAAATGGTTCGGGCCGTTGTTAGCCTGCAGCGGATAGGTTTTGCCGCCCAGCGTAAAGGTAGCGTTCTTAATTCGGTTTGCGTAACGTCCTACAAAGCTGCCGGTATAGGCATCCTCGTTTTCATAATCCGCAATGGTATCGTGGCCCAACACAACATCCACGGGCCCTGTTTTAGAAGGAACAACGATGGAACGAATAATTGCACCGTAATCCAAAACTGAAACGGTCAAGCCGGCCGGATTTGTCATTACGTACTCGGTTACTGCGTTGCCGTTACGGTCCACACCAAACGGTCGGGAAGTAATTGTTGCCATAAGGAAACCTCCTATTCGGATTGGCACATCAAAGGGCATTCTCCCAATTACTTATGATTATATCACAAATTCGATTGATTTCAAACGTTTATCCATAGACAATAGTAACAATTTTTCAACCTTTTTTCGAGCAGTGCGCCAATTTTTTAACATAGAAAAACGACGCAGAACATTTTCTGCGTCGTTTTCTTTTATTGATTTTTCTGCGAAATTCCCAATCCCCGCATCAGCAGCGTCTCGGCGTTTTTTCGCAGGGTATCCGCTTTTTCTGCCTTTCCACGGCGCAGCCCTACTGCAAACCCGGCTTGGGCGGATACCACACAGTAATTAAAGTAATCTGCCGTGGTATCCTTATCCATGCCTGCTGCCAGTGCGCTTTGGTATGCACGTGTCAGCAGCTCGGTCAGGCCATCCGTTATCAGCGCATCTGCGCACAGCGATGTTTTCAGTGCGGCCGACTGCTCACCGTGCTGCACCACACGCACAATCATATCGTACACCGCAAAACGATGGCGCACCAAATCCTCGATATAATCCATCGCACGCTGGGTAATTGCGGTAAAATCCTGCGCCTGCGCCAAATACTCGGTTAAACGGGCAAGCTCCTGTGTTATGCAATAGGCCAGCGTACCCAGTAAAATATCCTCCTTAGAGGCAAAATACTCGTACAATGTACCTTTGCCCATATTTGCCGCATCCGCAATTTGCTGCACACGTACACTGCGCAGGTCTATCCCTTGCTCGGCCAGTGCCAGCACGGCACGGTAGACGTCCTGCGCTTTGGGGCTTTGCGTTCTATCACGCATGGGTGTCCTCCTTTTCTGCCTTGTTTTGGGCATCCAAGTCCTTTGCACTTTGCTCGCCCTGCTGCTCTACCTCATGGGCACGCACTGCTGCCAGATACTCTGCTGCATCGTCCAGCTCGGTATCCAAATCCTCATTGCCCACATCTACGTTCAGCGGGGGACGCTTAAACAGGATATCATACATTACAGGCACGATGTACAGGGTCATAATGGTTGCATACAGCAGGCCGCTGGCAATTACCACTGCCATGCCGCCGCCCAGCTGGCTGCCCATATCGTCGCCGAAAATAAGCTGCGCCATTGCCAAGATGGTTGTAAGGGCTGTCATAAAGATAGGACGCATACGGGTGCAGCCTGCGGCTATCAAAGCGGGGCGGCGCTCCATACCGCCGATACGCAGCTGGTTTGTATAGTCCACAAACACGATGCCGTTATTAACGACTGTACCCATCAGCACCAAGAAGCCCATCAGCGACAGCATACTCAGCTGCTGACCATAAGCCATCAAACCAAGCAGACCGCCTGTAAATGCCAGCGGAACCGTAAACAGCACGATAAACGGTGACAGCAGGCTTTGGAACTGTGCCACCATCACCAGATACACGAAAATCAGTGCAACCAGCATCAGCTGGGACATCTGGGTAATCATCTCGTTAACCTGTTTGGTTTCGCCGCCAAAGCGAATACTATAGCCGTCCGGCAAACTGCCGGACTGGATATACTCATCCAGCTTATGCTCCAGCGTGCGGGACAGCAGCGCTGTGTTGTAGCCCGGCTCGGTTTTTGCTGTAACATTGATGAAACGCTGCTGGTTTTCACGATGCACTGTACCCACGCTGGTGGTATACTCCATCGCTGCAAATTCCCGCAGGAAGTGCTCCTCCGTTTTCTGCATTCCCATATCGTCCATTACCGTACAGGAGAAGGGGATGTCCATAAGGTTTTCCACGGTGACAGGGTTTGTTACGTCCTGAATACTCACCCGCATAGATACGCCGTCCACCGTAATATTGGTGGAGGCTGCGGTTGTGGTCAAACGCTGGCTGATTTGCTGATACACCTGCGCAACCGTCAGGCCCCAGCGCATTGCCTTATCCCGGTCGATACGCAGCTGAATGGTTTGGTCGCCCGACTCCGCAATGCCGTTGGTAGCACCTGCAAAGCCCTCGATACCGTCTACCAGCTGGATAACATCCTCTGTAATCTTGGTGATGGTATCCAAGTTGGAGCCATATACAGACAGGGACAAGCCGCTGCCCATCATGGCGCTCATATCAGACATACCGCCTGCACTGGCCTCAATTGTATACTCCGCCGGGTTTGCAATGGCTTCCAAGTCCTCGCAAATCCGATTGATTTCCGCTGCGCCGGGGTTTTCCTTTTCTGTTGTAACATAGCAGATATAACTGCCATAGCTGCCGTTTGTACTGATGCCTGTTAAGCCGCCGACCATACCCATGGTAGAGCCTGCGTCCATAATGCCCACATCTTTTATTCCTTCCACTTGCAGCATGGCGTCCATAGCCTTATCCATTGCCGCATAGGAGCCTGCCCGGTCCAAATCCTCGTTGGTAAACACGTTTACCTCGATTTCGTTGGAGGTCATGGGCGGCAGAATCACAATCCCCATAACCGCTACACGATACATACAGAACACCAGCAGGCCACCGGCAATTGTAAGCGGCACCGCTTTATGGCGCAGGCACCACTCCAGCGATTTACCGTAAGCTGCCTGCACCTTTTCAAACAAGGGGTGGGCATGGTCCTTGCTCTTGCGCAAAACCGTACTGCCCGCTGCGGGAACTACCGTCATCGCCACAATCAAAGAGGCCATCAGGCAATAGGTGATTGCCAGACCCATGGGCATCAGCAGCTCACGCACTGTACCGGCGGTAAACACCATCGGCAGGAACACGCAAACCGTGGTAAGGGTACTTGCAATGATAGAGCCTGCAACCTGTTTTGTGCCCTGCACAGCCGCACGGGCCGCAGGTACACCACGGGCACGCAAACGATAGATATTTTCGATAACAACCACCGAGTTGTCCACCAGCATACCAATACCCAGTGCCAAACCGGAAAGGGTCATCATATTCAGCGACAGGTTTGAGAAGTACATCAGCACGATGGCAAACAACACGCTTAACGGAATACTGATGCCTACAACCAGTGTGGGCTTGACATCCCGCAGGAACAACGCCAAAACAACAATGGCAAGCAGTGCGCCCAGCACCATACTGGAAACCACGCTGTTTACAATCAGGGTAATGTAATCGCCCTGGTCCATCAAAACAACCGAGGAGAAGCCCTCGTGTTTTTCCTCCAGCTCCTCCAAGGCGGATTTACACTGGCGGGATACGTCGTTTGTGCCTGCGGTAGAGCCTTTATACACGCACAGAACAACAGCGCTGCCACCGTTCAGGCGCGCGTAACTATCCTGTGCATTATCAATCACCGTAATATCCGCTACATCGGAAATACGCACATCGCCAAGACCTTCCACATGGCACAGCAGCGACTGGGCAATATCCTCGGCGCTGCCATACTCCTGCCCGATTTTCAGCAGCCATGCATTATCGTTTACATCATCAATGTAACCTGCGGGCATGGCAAAGTTTTGGGCATAAATCAAACCGGACAAGGTGGACACATTCAGCAGCTTATCCAGATTTGCGTTTTTCAGTGCTTCGGTACGAGCGGTTTCGTATTGGGTACGGGATGCTTCCAGCTGGGTTTGGGCTGCAAGCAGCTGATTTTGTGCTGTAGAAAAGCCCACTGCGGCCTCCAGCTGTGCCTGACTCAGGCCACCAATCATACCCTTTAATGCCTCTGCCAGCTGGGGCATTTTCTGCGCCAAGGCAGAGAGTTTTTCCAGCGTGCCGTAAACATCATCCAGCATACCGGAAATTCCCTTAGGCTGTACATCTGTGCCCAACAACTGCACACGGAAAGGTGCCTTTGCTGCCAGATTTTCCGCCGACTGGGACGGTGCAGGCGTGGATTCCGGCACGAGGGTTGGGGTAGGTGTGGGCATAGGCGTTGCTGTGGGCATGGGTGCCGGGGTAGGCAGCGGAGCAGGTGCTGGGGTGGGCTGCGCCCCTAACTGGCCTAAAACCGTATTCAGGTTTTGCTGAATCCGTGCAATCAGTACGGGAATCTGCGCTATTTCCTCAGGAGACGCAGTGCCGTTTTCTGCTTTTTCCAACAGGCTGCGCAAGGTGTGCATATCGGCAAGCACCCCATCCAGTGCCTGCACCGATTCCGATTGGTTTGCCGCATCACGCAGCTTTTCCACCTGTGCCAACAGCTGGTCCAGCACCTGCTTTATTTGTGCTGCCTGCTGGGTGATTTGGCCTTGTACCGGCCCCATTACCCCTGATGCCATCATGGAGCCGAAAGCGGCTTTTTGCTGCTCCAGTGCAGCCTTGCCGTCCTTTACGGTTTTTTCGGCTTTATCCAGCTCTCGTTTTGCCTGCGCCAGCTTTTTATCGGTCTGTGCCAGAATTTCATCATTCAAGTCATCTATTTTTTGCTTGTTCAAATCCACTTGAATGCTTTTTTCCACCAAGCCTACGGTGGAGACGCTTGCCACACCCGGCTGACGCTCGATATAGGGCACTACTTCATCCCGCACAAAGGTACTGTTCTGGTAAATATCGTAGCCCTCTTTGCCTACGCCCAAATACATGGTTGCCATCATGTCGGGGCTTATTTCGATAATAGAGGGTGTACCACAGGTTTCGGGCAGGCTGGCCGAGGTATTTTGCACCGCACTGGACACCTTTACCATAGCGGAGTCCATATTGGTATCTTCCTCAAATTCCAGCTGCACCATCGAAACATTTTCCGATGAGGTAGAATACACATTTGTTACGCCGGAAACGGTGCCCAAGCTGCTTTCCAGCAGTTGGGTCACTTCCGCCTCTACTTTTTCCGGGCTGGCACCCGGATAGGCGGTAACAATCATCATATAGGGCAGATTGATGGGCGGCAAAAGGTCGGCTGTCATATTTGTCAGCGATACAAAACCAAGCACCAAAACCATCAATACTGCCACCAAAACAGTATAGGGCTTTTTTACACTAAAACGTTCCATAGGGGAGAGGTCCTTTCCAATCCTGCACATTCCGACCGACCGGTCGGTCGGGTTTTATCATCGGCTTGATTATACGCCTGCCACCTCCTTGATACAATGAATTTTCTGTAAAGATACGGCTTCTTTTTTATGGTTCTTTTTGGCTATAAGGCTGGCTGCTGCATCTGCGCACAAAACAAAACGGAGCGAGTGCCGTTTTGTAACACTCGCTCCGTTTTTATTTTTGTTTAATGGGTATATGTTTTGCTGCGGCGACGCTTTTTCTTAGATGCGCCGCTAAAGTTTTTCAGCACAGCCCAGTTTACCTGGCTGTGGCTCAACTGACCGGTAATATAACCCAGTGCAGCCACCACTACCAACACTGCCGGCACCAATGCCAATGCCTGCAATCCGCCCTTGAGCATAGCGGATTCATACTCGATTTGGGTAACCAGCGGCACACGGCCTACCTCTTTGCCGTCCAAAGTAAGCACTGCCGTACCTACTTCCTCGCCTTTATGCAAGGGAGCCTTCAGCTCCTCGGCAACTTCCATTTTAACTTCCAGCTTTGCGTCTGCATAGGCGTTTACCACCAGCTCGTTTGCTGCGTGCAGGGCTGCGGTGCTGCTTTCGTCGCAGCCACGCAGGGCAACCTCGCCAACCATATCTCCCTTGGAAATCAAGGTACGGTCGTAATAGCGGCTGCGCAGCCAATCCAGCAGGGCGGCTGCCTCCTGATACACATAAAAGTTTTCGCCCTTTTTCTCTTTTTTAGCGCCCAGAATAACCAGCATATAGTTGTGGCCTTCGTGGCTGAGGCTTGTAATATAGCAGCGGCCTGCCAAGGTGGTAAAACCGGTTTTAATGCCGGATACACCCTCGTAATAATAACCGCTTTGCTGGTCCAGCATCAGGTTTGAGGGCTTCAGCTCACGGGGCTCGGTATGCTTATTATTGGCAGGTACGGTATACTGCACGGTATTGGCAATTTCCATATACTGGGGATTTTGATAGCAGGCGGTAGCAATCTTGACCAAGTCCTGCGCAGTAGATACGTTGCCTTGGTCGTACAGGCCATGCACACAGCTGAAAACCGTATCGGTGCAGCCAAGCTCTGCCGCACGCTGGTTCATCTTATCTATAAACGCTGCGGTGCTGCCGTTTCCAAAATAATCCGCCAGCGTACTGGTTGCGTCATTTGCGCTGGCCACCAAAACACCGTACAGCAAATCAATCATGCGGATTTCTTCGCCGATTTTCAGGTTCATGCCGGAGCCATTTGCATTTTGAATATCCTTAAACTCCTGCGTCAAACGGTCGGGCACTACAATTGTTTTTTGCAGGTCCTCGCCGCTTTCCAACACCAGCAAAGCCGTTATCATTTTCGTAAGGCTTGCTATGTATCGGGATTTATCTCCGTTTTGGTCCAGCAGAACGGTACCCTCGTCAATATCCACCAAGTAAACGGTTTCGTCCTGCATACTGGTAGTAATGGGCATATCGTATGCCGCACTTGCCGGCAGTGCTGCGCCAACCGCCACAACCAGTGTTAAACACAAGGCTGCCAGCCGAGTAAGCCATTTTCCTTTCATGCAATCTACTCCTTTATATTTTCCGGGCAATTTTCTACATCCCTTTAGGCAATCTACTTGTAAGAATACCACAAAACCTTGCAAAGGGAAAGCGCATAATTCTTGCCTGTATGCGCCTATATACATGAAAAAGCCCCCTGCGCTTGCGGTACGCAGGGGGCTTCATTGCTTGGGGTATTTGCTTGGTGTGAGGAGGAATCATGTGCAAGGTATCGGTTGCGGCTCCGATCCTTGTGCTTTTAGTATACCTGCCACCATTGAGTAATTAGTTAATTGGGTGTGAAGAATTTGTAAAAATGGGACGTCAACCTACAGATAATTTTCACAAATTGCCGTAAATGCCCTTTACGGACACTTCTCCTGTAAAAATTTCTCGTTCGCCCGTTTCATTTTTAACGATAAGCCGACCGGTTTCGTCCACATCTGCACAGACACCGCTGTCGGTTTTTTCCCCGTTTGTCCAGGTAACAGTTCTGCCTAAATTGATACAAGCCGCACAGTAATCCGCACGCAGCGGCGCAAAGCCTTCCTGCGAAAATGCCG
>RCNH01000770.1_pt1 | contig 12180 bp, 11 predicted proteins | sample 2041161 | NCBI WGS metagenome assembly RCNH01 (sample SAMN09708215, study PRJNA481090) | Feces metagenome, whole genome shotgun sequencing project. | biome: feces | host: Leptonychotes weddellii | place: Antarctica: Sion Island | collected 2010-03-01 | reverse complement strand
TGACCTCGCTGCTGGCAGGCGGTCACGAGAATATCTGTGTGGTGGGCGACGATGACCAGAGTATTTACAGATTCCGGGGCGCAACCATCGAAAACATTCTGAGCTTTGAAAAACAGTATCGGGGAGCCAGAACCATTCGCCTTGAGCAGAATTATCGCTCAACCCAGGCGATCCTTACAGCGGCCAATGCGGTCATTGCCCATAATATCGGAAGAAAGGGCAAGCACCTTTGGACTGCCAACGGTGAGGGAAAACCCATTACCGTATATGAGGCATCGGACGAAGGCGTAGAAGCCAATTACATTGCCGGACAGATCATATCCGGCTCCAAGGGACAGAATTTCCGGGATTATGCCGTGCTGTATCGCACCAATGCCCAGTCAAACGCACTGGAATTTGCGTTCAAGCGCAACGGCATTCCCTACCGGGTCATTGGCGGTATGCGCTTTTTTGACCGGGCGGAAGTGAAGGACATGCTTTCTTACCTGTGTGTCATCAATAACCGGAACGATGACTTGCGGCTCCACCGGATCATCAACAATCCGCCCCGTGGGCTGGGCGCCAAGACACTGGAGACGGCGGATCGACTGGCGCAGGCTGAGGGGAAGGGGCTTTACCACGTGGTTTCCGACCCCTATTCCTATGGCCCTCTGCAAAAATCTGCGGGAAAATTCATGGAATTTACGGTTATGATCGAGTCTCTGGCCCAGCTTTTGGATGAGGGGATCAGTCTGCCGGAATTTTATGAAGAGGTTATGCTTCGCACCGGCTACATCGCCATGCTGCAAAACAAACCTACGGAGGAGAATAAGACACGGCTTGAAAATATCCGAGAGCTGAAATCCAGCATCAATGCCTATGTGCAGAACTCGGACAATCCCACACTGGCCGGTTTCTTGGAGGAGATCGCACTTTATACCGATTTGGAGCAGTACGATGAAAGTGATGACACTGTAGTTCTCATGACCATGCACTCTGCAAAGGGTCTGGAATTTCCCAATGTATTTCTGGTGGGATTTGAAGACGGACTTTTCCCGGGAATGCGCGCCATCGGAGATACGGAAGAGATGGAAGAGGAACGCCGCCTTTGCTATGTGGCCATCACCCGGGCAAAGCAGAACCTCACAATCACCTACGCAAAGCAGCGTATGCTGTATGGGCGCACCAATGCTTCTTTACCGTCCCGGTTCCTGCGTGAGATCCCGGAGGATGTTATGGTTAAAAAGGGCGGCTACCATGCTAGAGAGAACCAGCAGATGAGCGCGCAGACGGGGGCGCCCAATCCCGGCTGCGACTACGGAGCTGCACTGAAAAGAGTCTCTTATAAGAGCGCCTATTCTACGATTTCTTCTGCATCGTCTTCTGCAGCCTTCCTGGAACTCAACAAAGGAGACATGGTGCAGCATACGGCCTTTGGTAAGGGTATGGTTCTTTCCGTGATGAAAATGGGCGGAGATGCTCTTTTGGAAATCGCTTTTGATGAAATCGGAACGAAAAAACTAATGGCAAAAACAGCCTCTGCACACATGAAAAAGCTGTAACCGGCATATTCTCCCACAGGGGGAGTGTTATGATCCGTGGATTAAAGCGTGTACTTCGTTTTGTGGTGATCGTATTTCTGGCTATCCTGGCAATTTTCCTGGTTTTTCGCTATAAATACCGTGTCCCGATCCGGGCGCTGGCGGAAACGCAGGTCAAAAACATTACATCCGATCTCATAAATGATGCGGTCGATAAGCAAATTGAGGAAGGAAATATCCAGTATGACCGAATCGTGTATTTTGAGAAGGATTTGGATGGCAGGATTACCGCTTTGAAGACCAATATGAGTGAAGTAAATCGGCTCAAGACAGATGTTCTGAATCTTATTAACGATGAAATCCTGGCTGTGGATACGGATGTGTTGGGCATTCCGATCGGCAGTATCTTCTTTCCGGAATTGCTGGCAGGAAAAGGGCCTACAATCCCGGTAGAGATTCTATCCATTCGGAACTCAGATGCCAGTTTTAGCAGTAATTTTACAGAAGCAGGAATCAACCAGACACTGCAGCAGCTCAATATGCATGTGAGTGTAGATGTTGCGGTTCTGGTTTTTGGACAGACCAATCATTTTACGGTCAGCAGCCAGGTTGTGGTAGCGGAGACGGTAATTGTAGGGCAGGTACCCGAGACATTCCTGCATACCGGAGGACAATATGGAAAACAAAGACAGAATTGAACAATTGACAAAACAGCTCAATGAGGCAAACTATCTGTATTATGTACAGGATGCCCCGACGATGCCGGATTTTGAATATGACCAGCTGCTGCGGGAATTGGAGGAGCTGGAAAAAGCGTACCCGGAGCTGGCAAAGCCCGACTCACCGACCCAGAGAGTGGGCGGTCAGGCGCTCAGTAAGTTTGAAAAGGTCTCCCACCCGGTTCCGCTTATGAGTTTGCAGGATGTTTTCTCTATGGAGGAGTTAGACGATTTCCTGGATAAAATTCAGCAGACAAATCCGGGGGTTTCCTTTACCGTGGAGCCTAAAATCGACGGTCTGTCGGTAGCTCTGGAGTACGAAAATGGCGTGTTTGTCCGAGGTGCTACCCGTGGAGATGGTACGGTAGGCGAGGATGTGACAGAAAACCTTAAAACCATCCACTCGATCCCGATGCAGCTTACGGATGCCCCCTCCAGACTGATTGTACGGGGCGAAGTGTATATGCCCAAGAAGAGCTTTGAAAAGCTGAATCAGCGGCAGGAGGAAGAGGGGAAACCCCTCTTTGCCAATCCCCGAAACGCAGCGGCAGGCTCTCTGCGGCAGCTGGATCCGAAAATCGCGGCCAAACGGGGACTGGATATACTGGTGTTCAATGTGCAGCTGGCTGAGGGTGTAACCTTCAAAACCCATGAGGAATCGCTGGAGTATTTGCAAAAATTAAAATTTAAAGTGATTCCCTGGACCACATTAAGCGATACCGAGAGTATCAACAGGGAAGTATTTTCCATTAACGAAAACCGGGAGCAGCTGCCCTGTGATATTGACGGTGCGGTAATTAAAGTCAATGATCTTGCACTGCGTGAGCATTTGGGTACGACTGCAAAATTTCCCAAATGGGCGGCAGCCTACAAATATCCGCCGGAAATTAAGCCTACTGTGGTAGAGGATATTATAGTGCAGGTGGGCAGAACCGGTGTACTCACCCCCAAGGCGGTGGTGAAGCCGGTACGGCTGGCAGGCACAACTGTGACCAACGCAACCCTTCACAATCAGGATTTTATTACGGAACGGGACATCCGAATCGGCGATACGGTAAAAATCAGAAAAGCAGGCGAGATCATTCCGGAAATTCTGGAGGTTGCGTTATCCAAGCGCCCTCAAGGGACGGTACCCTATCGTCTGCCGGCGTTTTGCCCTATCTGCGGTGCGCCCACCCAGAGAGACGAGGACGGTGCATTTCTGCGCTGCACGGGTGTTGCATGTCCTGCCCAGCTGTCCAGGCATATTGCCCACTTTGTGAGCCGGGATGCCATGGATATTGACGGACTTGGCTCCGCAATTGTGGAGGCACTGATTGAAAAGGGCCTGCTGAAAACGCCTGCGGATATCTATTATCTCACATTGGATGAGCTGAAAAGCCTGTGGCAAAAAGGAGAGCTTGCCGCCAAAAAACTGATGACAGCGATTGAAGAAAGCAAGCAGCAGGACGTGAGCAGACTGATTTATGCCCTGGGAATCCGGCAGGTCGGTGCAAAAACCGGTAAAGTGCTGGCAACCACGTTTGGCTCTTTGGATGCGCTCATGGAGGCAAGTGAGGAAGAACTTACACAGGTGCCGGATGTGGGAGCTGTTACAGCTGCATCCATTGTTTCGTGGTTTGCACAGGAGCAGTCCCAAGCGATGATCCAGCGCCTTCGGGAGGCCGGAGTAAACTTTGCCTGCAAACGGGTGATCTCGGATACTCGTTTTGCCGGTAAAACCATTGTGCTGACGGGCGCGCTCAGTAAGTTCACCAGAGATGAGGCAACGGAAAAGATTGAGCTGTTCGGCGGTAAGGCCTCCGGATCGGTATCTAAGAAGACCAGTTTTGTTGTGGTGGGCGAGAATGCAGGCTCTAAGGAGCGCAAGGCCAGAGAGTTGGGAATTCCCATACTCACGGAAGACGAATTTCTGGAACTCATCAAAGAGTGACCCTTGAATGTGAAAAATGCCCTGTTTGTAGCTGATTATCCTACAAACAGGGCGTTTTTGCAAAAATAGAAGACACGCTGTTTAAAATCATAGCGTGTCTTAAACTTTAGAAAGACTTTATTACAAAGAAAAGTCCTCTTCATCATATTTTTTGAAGTCCAGCGCTTTCCGTTTGGGCGGGATGCGTTTACAGGGGTCATACTGGAATTTACGGCAGGCAAAGGAATCTGCCACAACACCTTGTTTAACACATAGTACCTGGTGATCTTCTACTTGCGTTCCATGTGCGCAGTACAGACAGGAGCGCGGTATTTTTTTACGAAACAGCATGCAGTAAATTCCCCTTTACTTATGTAATACCCCCTTATTATACAACAGAATCTATGTGATTGCTACATCTTTTTTACGAACGACAGTGTATGACAGTACGCCGGTAAAACCGAGAAGCAATCCTACAAGAACAGGGGCAGGCAAATGCACAAGGGTATCTCTCTCGAAGAGAAACAGCTGTGTACCATAAGCGAGTATGAAGCTGAAAAACAGCTGCATGAGTTTTCCGGGGAAATAGGCGCCTGTCCCCAGCTCTGCTGTAGCAGTCATGGTCTGCATCCCCACGCACAGACCACCAAAGGACAGCATGCAGGCACAGAGTATATACCGCATAGGCTCTGAGGAAATGGTATTTAATTGGGTACAGCCGTTGGACAGCTCCAGGATACCGGTAACCAGACATTGAAGTTCGGAGGGCAGCAGCCACAACAACCAGCGATTGCAGAGTCCGATGAAGACCCGAAACAGAACGACCCAGCCGCAGATACCGGCCATGATGGAGATGCCTCGTTTGAGGGCTTCCGACAAAGGGATGCTCTGTAATTCCGGTATTTTGCATTGCGAGTCATCTTTGTGGGGAAGGAGCATTCCAACGAAAAGTGCAGAAAGCATGTGAATTGCCCATAAAAACCAGGGCATCAGCGAGCTTTGAAACAGAGTGCTTGTGATACCGAAAATAAATGCCGGCCCTGCATTGCTGCAAAATCCCAGCAGCCTATGGGCAGTTTGTTTGCTGATTGCCTTACTGCGGTAACAACCATAGATACTGCTTGCACCTACCGGATAACCACCCAAAAATCCCAGCAGCAGAATGGATTCGCCGCCTTTGGGAATTCCGCAGAGCCTGCCCAGGAGACGAAACCCGGGGATATGCAATCCCGGCAGAGACTGGTTCAGAAGGACAGACAGGACCAAAAAGGGAAAAAGAGAGGGGATCAGTGTACGAAGACAGAGCATAACACCATCATATGCATATCGTGCGGTTGCTTTTGCATCCAAAATTAACACCACGAATCCGACAGCGGAACAGATAGACACAATACTTTTTTTGTATTTCATGCAATCACCTCATAAGAATCTATGAGGTGGAAGTAAAATTCATCCCAAAAGAATCATACACTTATGAAAAAGGGGGAGTGCGCATGAAGGAACATAAATCATTGGTAGAGAAGCTTACATCAGCCGCAGATTTGAATGCAGAACCGATACCGGGCATGCCGCTGGTTGAAATAGCAGGAGTCAACAGGGTGTATGTTGAAAATCACAGAGGGGTAGCTCTTTATACGGATACCGAAATTCGTGTGAAGGTCAAGTATGGACAGGTGCACTTTTGCGGAAATGGTCTGAAGCTGTCCTGCATTGCAAAGGAATATCTGATGATTTCCGGCAAGATCAATGCGGTATATCTCTGCAAGGAAGGGGGATGAACGAAATGTGGAAGTCAATGACCGGAACGGTGCAGGTGCATATCACCACTGCGGACATGGCCCAGACGCTTTCGACCGTTGCAAAGAGTGGTGTGATCCTGTCGGATGTCAAATTCTTGGATGACTTATCTTTTTCAGCCAGTATACAAAGAGAGAATTATAGAAAACTTAAAAACTACGTTGAAAAAAACGGTCAAACGGTTAAAATACTCAGAAGAAAGGGCTTATATTGGGAGACAAAGCGAGTACTCAAACGGCCTGTTTTGGCGTTGGGATTTCTCGTGGTGATTTTCCTCTGCCTGTTCATCCCTACCCGGATCTTTTTTGTGAAGGTAGAGGGAAATCATGCTGTACCCACCAATTTTATTTTGGAAAAAGCAGAGGCGTGCGGCATAGACTTTGGAGCCTCCAGGCGGGATGTGCGCAGTGAAAAAGTCAAAAATGCCATGTTAGGAATGGTGCCGGATTTGCAGTGGGTAGGGATCACCACAAAGGGGTGTGTAGCAACGGTCTCTGTAAGGGAACGAGAGGAGATAACGTTTCAACAGAAAGAGGGTAACAGAGTCGGCAGCATCGTTGCGATCCGGGATGGTGTCATTGAGGAATGTACGGTTTTGCGTGGAACACCGCTTTGTCAGACCGGACAGGCCGTGAAAGCGGGACAAACACTTGTGTCCGGTTATACGGATTGCGGAATTTCCATCCGTGCCACACTTGCGGAGGCAGAGGTTTATGCGAGAACCCAAAGGGAAAATACATTTATTACACCGGATTGCCTGCAAAAACGGGGCAGAATTTACGAAAAGCAGAGATACTACAGCATTGGCATTGGAAAAAAACTGATAAAATTATATAAAACCAGTGGAATTTCAGATACAAGATGTGTTAAAATGTATTCGGAAAAATATGTACATCTGCCCGGAGGATTTCGCCTGCCCATAACGCTCATCTGCGAAGAGCGGATTTTCTGCGAAACGTTAGCGCCTGCGCAGGAAGAGGACTATAGCTGGCTGGAGACCTGTGCGGCTGACTATCTGCGCAGCCATATGACAGCAGGCACGATCCTGTCCTCCGAGACAGCTCTTGAAAGGACGGAGGGGGCATGTATCCTGTCCGGAAAATACGCCTGCAGAGAGATGATCGGGCAAATCAAAAGTGAGGAGATCGTATCAAGTGACTCAAAAAATGGTTGAACGGGTTGTAAATGCAGATCGGGTGGAAGATCTGATTGCTGTTTTTGGTTCTTTTGATGAGAATATAAAGCATATAGAAAGTGCTCTGGGGGTTAATATCGTAAACCGAGGAACAGATTTGAAGATCACCGGTGATGAAGAAGCGGCGGACAAGGCGGCACGCACGCTGGAAGGTCTTCTTTCACTTGCCTCTAAAGGCGAGGCCATTGATGAGCAAAGAGTTCGCTATCTGATTACCCTTGTAACAGAGGGGAATGAGGCGCAGGTGGCGCAGATGGCTAAGGATGTGGTGTGCATCACTGCCAAGGGAAAGCCCATCAAGGCAAAGACTGTAGGCCAGCAGCAGTACATGAAGGCCATCATGAAAAATACAATTACCATCGGTGTGGGACCTGCCGGTACGGGAAAAACCTATCTTGCCGTAGCTGCTGCTGTAGCGGCATTTCGGGAGCGCACCGTCAATAGAATCATTCTCACACGTCCGGCAGTGGAAGCCGGAGAACGGCTGGGCTTTTTGCCCGGTGATTTGCAGAATAAGGTGGATCCGTACCTGAGACCTCTTTATGATGCACTTTACGATATGCTGGGAGCGGAAACCTTTCAGAAGTATCAGGAGCGTGGCTCCATTGAGGTTGCACCGCTTGCCTATATGCGTGGCAGAACCTTGGATGACAGCTTCATTATTTTGGATGAAGCCCAGAATACTACAAAGGAGCAGATGAAAATGTTCCTAACCCGGCTGGGATTCGGTTCCAAGATTGTCATTACCGGTGACGTCACTCAGATTGACCTGCCGGGAGATAAGACCTCCGGTCTTAAGGATGCGTTAAGCGTTCTGGAGGATGTGAAGGATATCGCAATCTGTCGTCTGACCTCAGCGGATGTCGTGCGCCATGCGTTGGTGCAGCAGATTATAAATGCCTACGAAAAGGCGGATAAAAAACAAGAGCTGAAGAAACCTGCAAAACTACCCGCCGGAAGATACCAAAGGAAGCGATGAGATGAACGTAAAAATCAATTTAAAATATGACTTTTTTACCCTACAGAAATTTGCAATATCCGCCATCATCAGAACATGTGTGGAGAAAACCCTGACTGCTGAGCAGATCACGGTCCCCTGTGAAATCAATGTGCTCATCACGGGGGACAAGGGCATTCAGGCCATCAATAAGGCAACACGGGATTTGGATAAACCCACAGATGTGCTGAGTTTTCCCATGTTCCAGCTGGAGCCGGGAAATCCGCCTCAGGACTGGGAGGAGTACATCGACCCGGATACCGGCATGTGTCCTTTAGGCGATATGGCCATCTCCCTGGAACGTGCCATCGCCCAGGCAAAGGAATTTGGACACAGCACCCGCAGAGAAGTGGGGTATTTGACGATTCATTCCATGCTGCACCTTCTGGGCTACGACCATCTGGATGAGGGCCCTCAGAAGGCCCAGATGCGCAAGCGTGAGGAGGCAATTGCCGCCACCATCAGCCGCATGCAGAGAAACTAAAGAATGTAAGGAGAGATTTCCATGGCTACAAAAACCGCTATGATTACCATTGCAGGACGCCCCAATGTGGGAAAGTCCACATTAACCAATTATCTGGTGGGAGAGAAGATTGCGATTGTATCCAACAAGCCTCAGACCACACGCAATCGTATCTGCGGCATTGTGACAAAAAAGGACACCCAGTTTGTATTTGTGGATACCCCGGGATATCATAAGCCCAGAACAAAGCTGGGAGACTACATGGTGAACGTGACAAAGGGCTCCATTGCAGATGTGGATCTCACAGTGATGCTGGTGGAACCGATCGCGTCCATCGGCCCCCAGGAGCAGGGCCTCATCGATCAGATTAACAGCAGCAAATGCCCTGCGGTTCTGGCAATCAATAAGATCGACACGGTAGAAAAAGACACGCTGCTGGAAGTGATTGCCTTATACGCCCAGGCTGCGCATTTTTCTGCGATTATTCCCATTTCCGCCAAGACCGGAGATGGCGTAGATGAGCTGCTTGAGGAATGCAAAAAGTATGCAATCGAAAGTCCTTTCCTGTTCCCGGAGGACTCCACGACTGACCAGCCTGAGCGACAGGTTATGGCAGAGATTATTCGGGAAAAGCTCCTGTGGTGCCTTGACCGTGAAGTTCCCCATGGTACTGCGGTGGAGATTACCAAGTTCTCTGAGCGGGACAGCGGTATTATTGATATTGATGCCACGATTTACTGCGAAAAGGCCAGCCATAAGGGGATTATTATCGGAAAACACGGAGACATGCTGAAGAAGATCTCGTCTATGGCCCGTGCGGACTGCGAGAAGTTCATGGGTACAAAGGTTTATCTTACAACCTGGGTTAAGGTGAAGGAAAACTGGCGTGACAGCGATTTTCTGGTACGCAATTTCGGGTACAGAGAATAATTTCCATGGGTAATCCTGCCCCATCCTGCAAATCCTAGTGACGGAGGGATGGAAATGAAAGCAAACGATTATTGGCAGATGTTTATGGAGACCGGAGTTCCGGAGTATTACCTCTTATACAATCACGCACAAAAATTGGAGAATCACAATGTACTTGACCATACGGGGTCTGGTGCTGCGGGTAACCACCTACAATGACACCGATGCGCTTTTAACGGTTTTAACAGGTGATCAGGGAAAACTCACAGTAAAAGCCCGAGGATTACGGAGAAAAAACAGCCCGCTCATGGCGCCCTGTCAGCTGCTTGCTTATGGGGAATTCACACTGTTTGAATACCGTGGGATGTATACAATCAATGAAGCCCACTGTCTTGAGCTTTTTCAGAATTTGCGGAGGGATCTGTCAAAGCTCTCCCTGGGCACCTACTTTGCACAGGCATCCGAGCTGATATCCCAGGAAGATCTTCCGAACCCGGAGCTTTTGTCACTGGTACTAAACTGCCTTTATGCACTGTCCAAGTTGGAGATACCTGAAAACCAAGTGAAGGCAGTGTTTGAGCTGCGAAGCGCCTGTATCGCCGGCTACACACCGGATCTGTATGGATGTCACCGCTGCGGCAATACAGCACCCGACCGATTTGACATTGCGGAAGGACGCCTTGAGTGCAGTGCCTGCCGCAGCAGCGAGTCCCACGGTATCCGTATGCCGATTACGCCGGGGATTTTGGATGTGATGCGATATATCTGCGGATGCGATCCCAAGCGGCTGTTTTCCTTTCAGGCAGGGGAGGACACCTTGGAAAAACTGGCGTATATTACGGAGAGCTATTTAACAACCCAGCTGGAACGGGGATTTTCTACGCTGGATTTTTATAAGTCTTTACAAATCCCCTTTGAAACTGTAGATGATTTAGGAGAACGAAATGTCTGAATTATACGATAAATCTCTGCACAAATTAGAGCTTGACCAAGTGCTGACCATGCTGGCGCAGTGTGCCGGCAGTGCAGAGGGAAAAGAATCTTGCTTACATCTGTATCCCACCTCGGATTTGGAGGAGGTTCAAATGCTGCTGGATCAAACCACTGCGGCCTGTGACCTATCTACCCGTAAGGGTTATCCCGGGTTTGCGGATGTGAAGGATGTAAGTGCATCTTTGGAGCGTGCAGAAAGAGGCGGCAGCCTGCAGCCCAAAGAGCTTCTGGCCATTGGAGGAGTCCTGCGCAGTGCCCGTAATGTGAAAGGGTACATATCAGAAGACGACACAGAGACGGTGCTGGATCCGCTTTTTAATATGCTGACCGCCAATAAGTACCTGGAAGACAAAATTTTTGGTGCTATTTTATCGGAAGAGGAAATTGCAGATACCGCAAGTCCGGCCCTGGCGGATATTCGCCGCCATATGCGAATCCAGAGTGCCAAAATCAAGGATGGTTTGCAAAAGGTCATCTCCTCTCCGGCCTATTCCAAATTTCTGCGAGAACCCATTATCACAATTCGCCAGGGGCGGTACGTGGTTCCGGTAAAAAGCGAATGTAAAAATGAGGTTCCGGGCCTTGTGCACGATGTATCCGCCACGGGTTCTACTTATTTTGTGGAACCCATGTCTGCGGTCAATGCCAACAATGCGCTGCGAGAACTGGAACTGAAGGAAAAGAAAGAGATCGAGCGAATTCTGGCGGAACTCTCTGCGGAAGCGGCCGGTTACCAGGAACCCATTTGCGACGATTTTCGGATCCTGGTTCAGCTGGATGTCATCTTCGCCAAAGCCCGTCTGGCCTATAAAATGCGAGCATGGGCACCCATCATGAATGACGAGGGCAAGGTGGAGCTGCGAAACGCACGGCACCCTCTGATTGACAGTAAGAAGGTCGTTCCCATCTCCCTGCGGCTGGGCACGGACTTTGATACCATGATTATCACCGGCCCGAATACAGGCGGTAAAACGGTAACGCTGAAAACCATCGGAATTCTCACGCTCATGGCAGAGTGCGGACTTCATGTACCGGCAGGGGATGGCAGCTGCCTGTCCACCTTCGATAAGATTTTAGCGGATATCGGTGATGAGCAGTCCATCGCTCAGAGCCTTTCCACTTTCTCCAGCCATATGCGCACCATAGTGGACATTGTGGAGCTGTGCGATGACCGCACGCTGGTTCTGTTTGATGAATTGGGCGCAGGAACAGATCCTGCTGAAGGTGCGGCTCTGGCCATGGCACTGATCGAATTTTGCCGGAAGATGGGCAGCCGTGTGGTTGCAACCACCCATTATGCAGAATTAAAGCTGTATGCGATGCGCACAAGCGGTGTTATCAATGCATCCTGCGAGTTCAATGTAGAGACCTTGCAGCCCACCTATAAACTGCTGATCGGCATACCCGGCAAATCAAATGCCTTTGCTATTTCACGCAAGCTGGGTCTTTCAGAGGATATTCTGAAGGAAGCAGCTGACCTTGTAGGCCAGAGCGACAAGGATTTTGAGGATGTTTTGACACAGCTGGAGCAGCAGCGTCAGCAGATGGAGGCGGCCCGTGTAGAGGCTGAACGACTGAGACAGCAGACTGCCAAAATCAAGCAGCAAAGCGAAGAATACAATGCCCAACTGGAAAAAGAGCGAGAAAAGGCAATGGAGCAGGCTCGCCGTGAGGC
>RCNH01000769.1_pt1 | contig 12184 bp, 11 predicted proteins | sample 2041161 | NCBI WGS metagenome assembly RCNH01 (sample SAMN09708215, study PRJNA481090) | Feces metagenome, whole genome shotgun sequencing project. | biome: feces | host: Leptonychotes weddellii | place: Antarctica: Sion Island | collected 2010-03-01 | reverse complement strand
AATCTATAACATCGACAGAAATACCGGGAAAATCGTAACATTCTCCGATCTGTTCTGCACATCGGATTTTGGCAAGGTTATGAAACAGGACATTATGAAGCAGATGAAAGAGCGGATTGAAGAAAACAACACACTGATATACTTTACAGATGAGGATGCGTGGGAAATCTCGGATAAGCAGAACTTTTATTTTAACGAAAACGGCGATCTTGTCATTCCCTTTGACAAATATGAAGTGGCTCCGGGCTCTATGGGAAATCCCGAGTTTACAATCCGCAAAGGGACACTCAACTGTATTTTAAAGTCTGAATATCAGAGTATCACATCTTAACCAAAACAACAAACAAGCGCTTCTCAGACCAACGGGTGACTCCTATACGGATTCACCCGTTTTTATATGCTACTGTCATTCTGGGACATACGACATACCAACAAATTATAACAGAGAACGGATTGAGGATATACTTCTGGAACGTTTGCCTGTTCTTTCCTGCTGTGGCTACGTGATATCCTCGGCCCCAAAAGTGCCGGCTTCCATACTTATATTGGGGGTCGGAATGTCAGTCGAAGATCATTCGGGTGCTTTTTTCCTTGAGAAATCCCGTAAACCGTGATGCACCGAGATGGTAGACTTACAAGCATATGTATACGCCCTGGATATGCTTCTGCTTCGAGAATCTCTACCTTCTTTTCCTGGCATAACTTCCGTAAAATATAGCCGATTTCTATCTTTAGTGCTCCGTAAATTACTGTCCAGTGGAATTTCGGTGTGAACATGATATGGTACTGACATTTCCACGCCAAGCGAGCACTGTGGTTTCCTGTATTTCCTTCCATTGTTAAATAACCGTCTTCGATTCCGATAATGCGGTCACCAAACCACTGCCATTCTGTGGTTGGGGGTTATTTTTCATATGCTAAAGTTTTCTATGTCCCCCGGTATAACCGGGGGATTAAATAGGCGAAAGCGCCCAACAAAAACGGAATGCCTCAAAATGAGGCATTCCGTTTTCATTCGGTCTATGCATGGCATATCTTTTTTACTGTAATATGAATTTTAGACACACAGGATTGTGGTCACTCCACTTAAACTGGGTATCAATCACAGAAGCCTCCAAAACATGAACATTCTGGGAAACGATAAATCCATCAATGGTGACTAAGAAATTATGGGGTCCATAGGGGCGATCTGCATTCCGGCAGGATGGTACTTTATCCCGCTCCGAATAGGGCGCTACAACCTGCAAATTCTCCGGGATCAATTCCCGTGGAAGGGGCTGCGCCCAGGTTACACCCTCGCTGGGTACGCCGAAAATCTCAGCAGAATTTCCCAGCAGGTCCTTATTGAAGTCTCCGCCTGCAATCACGTAATTCCCTGCTTCTACATCCTTCTGCATATCCTCAAACAGCATGACAAGCTGATCCTCAGCAATTTTTCCATCGGATGTATAGGCCGACAGGTGGAGATTGTAAAGCGCCAGCTCTTTCCCGTTATCCGTTGGGATTCTGCTGACACTGTAGCATCTGTCCAGATCTACCATCATCATCGGCCCCGTCTCAATGGGAAGACTTCTGCGCAGTGACGAACTAATACAGAACTTGGACAGAGTCATGATTCCCGCCCGGTTTGCTCCGTGAGGCTCTTTTAAGGGCCACAACAGGTACGGACTGTCATAATTCTGCGCAAACACCGAAGAGTACTCTGCAAATTCCTCCCGGATGATTTCCTGCTGGTCCACATGGTGACTTCTGGTACCGTCGATGTCCACCTCCTGGACGAATACAAAATCCGGGTCTGCACTGCGGATAGCATCCAAAGCACCGCCAATGTTCTCACGAACCGCCTCCGGGGAACGGGCTCTACTCTCCTGTCCCCCGTCCATGAAGAAGCTGAAATCATCGCTGTATGCGCCAAAGCCGATATTGTAAGACACGATGGAGAGCTTCTGATCGCTCCCAACGGGATGTGCTGCGACTGACTCTACCTCCAGATCAATATTATCCTCCAATCGGTCATAGGCAATAAATGCGTAGGCAACATACGCTGCCACTACAACCACAAAAACTCCCAGGATAATCAGAAGCGTTATCAAAACTATTTTCCATGGAGATTTCTTTTTCTGTTCACCGCCAGAATGCATAAGTATTACACCTCCCATACTGTGTGATTATAACATATATCTATGGAAAAATCCATTTCAGTTTCCATTTAAAAGAAATGGCCTGCGCACAAGCCTGCGGCAGGCCATTTCACTCTCGCATTTTCCCTTCCGGATGCGCTTTAATCCATGCTTTCGGAAAGATGCGTAAAAATCACACCAAGCGCATGGGCCCCGGCATCGGGATACCCCAAGCTCCGTTCGCCAACGGTTCCTGCACGGCCCATCCGTGCCACAATGTTCTTCGTCTGCTCGGCTCCCTGCACTGCAGCCTCAGCCGCCTGTCTTAGGGCATCCTGTACAGAAACGCCTTCCTGGGCGCAGGCTGTAAGACGCTGGGCGCAGGGAATCAGTGCATCCATCAGTGTCTTGTCCCCTACTTGGGCGCCACGGCCGAAAGAGCGCTCACCGGTACGGTATACGCCATCTGCGGCCGCCTGCACCATTGCGGCAAACTCTTTGATATCCAAAGACTGCCTGTCCCCTGCATATCTGGCAGCAGCCCGGAATGCGCTTCCCCAGATCGGGCCGGAGGCACCACCGCAATGCTCCATAATAATCATGGAGACACTGTCTAAGAACTGGCCGATGGTGCCACTGTGGTTTTCCAGAATTTCCTTCCACTCGCCTTTCAACTGTCGGAATCCCTTGGCAACACTCATGCCAAAATCTCCGTCACCTGCATAGGAGTCCAGCTCACAGAAGGGTACCTCATTTTGAATGATTGTCTCACTCATGTCATCTACCATATAAATGACATTTTGGGTGGTGACCAGATTATTTTTGATTTGCTTCCACTCCCCGGGGGATTCCTTGGTGAAAGATACTTCACCGGTCTGCTTCCCTGCCCTTTCCTCTGCAAGATCCATATTGGGCCGCTGCTGACCTTCAATGGTAAGGGCAGGGGCAGCGCAAGGCGCATTCAGAAGTTCTTTACGCTCCTCATTGAGGCCCATTATAGAGACGGAAGCGCCCGCCATATCGATGCTGGTCAGATAATTGCCAACCAGAATCCGCTCTACAGCACAGTTGCGGACTTTGAGGACTCTTCCAACGCTGTTTACCAGCAAATAGAGCTCCTGCAGCGGCGTGCCGCCAAAGCCGTTTACAAGCGCCACAAGCCCTTCCCCGCTGCCCTCTGCGGGCAGTTCTTTCAGCAGTGCATCCACAATTCTCTCTGCCAGCTCATCAGCAGACAGGATCTTCTCCCGGCGCACACCGGGTTCTCCGTGAATTCCTACGCCGAATTCCATTTCATCCTCATCCAGAGTAAAGGTGGGGGTGCCTTTGGCGGGAACTGTGCAAGAGGTCAGTGCAAAACCCAAGCTCTTTACATTTTTGACTGCATCCTCTGCAACAGATTTCACTTCCTGTAGACTCATGCCTCTCTGGGCTGCAGCGCCTGCAATCTTATGGATCAGAACGGTTCCGGCAACGCCTCGCCTGCCGACGGTATACAAACTGTCCTGAACCGCAATATCGTCATCTACACGTACATAGTCAACGGAAATACCGTCTTCCTGGGCCAGTGCCATAGCGTTGGTAAAGTTCATCATGTCACCGCTGTAGTTCTTGATAATCAGCAGTGTTCCCTTCTTGCTCCGTGTTTCCCGGATTGCCTTGTACACCTGAATCTGGGAGGGAGATGCGAACACATCACCACATACCGCAGCATCCAAAAGGCCTTTTCCCACATATCCTGCGTGAGCAGGCTCATGTCCGCTGCCACCGCCGCAAATCAAAGTGACCTTGTCCTCATCGATGTTTTTCTTGTAGAGCACATTGTACTTTTCATCCAGCACCACGTGGGGGTGTGCCATAGCAAAGCCATGGCACATTTCTGATACGACCGTTTCTGGTCTGTTGATAATCTTTTTCATTACAACCACCTTTGCTTATAGACCTTTCCGATTTCATCAGCAGCACGAATCGCTGCTGCAACTGCCTCCTCTGTAATGGGGAACGGCATAGAGTGGACAGATTCTTCCGGGATACAGGTCTTTTTGGCTACCTGCATCAGCGCTTCATCACTGATCTTAGGAACACCAATATCTTCCAGGCAAACAGGAAGACCGACCTCCAGATTAAACCGGATCACTGTCTCCAGCTCTTCCTTGGGTGCGTTCTCCAGAACCAATTGCGCCACCGTACCAAAGGATACCTTTTCTCCGTGGAAGGCGTGATGTGTGCCGGGCAGCATGGACAGTCCGTCATGAATGGCATGTGCAGCGGCCAGACCGCCGCTCTCAAAGCCCAGACCGGACAGCAGGATGTTGGCCTCCACGATGCTCTCCAATGCAGGTGTCACCACATTGTGGTCACAGGCGATTTTCGCCTTCATACCATCTTCCAGCAATGTCTCATAGCAGAGTTTTGCCAGAGCAAGAGCTGTCTTTGTGCCCTTAGCTGGGGGGCAGATCTTCTCACGGGCGCCGCAGGGAAGACCTGCATTCACATTTGCGCAGGCTCTTGCTGTTGCCCGTGCCTCAAACCAGGTAGACATGGCATCGCCCATGCCGGACACCAGAAAACGTGTGGGTGCCTTTGCAATGCAGGTAGTGTCCACCAGAACCACACTGGGACTGGCTTTAAAGTAGGCATAGTCATCAAACTCGCCGCCTTCCGTGTACATAACGGCAGAATGGCTGGTGGATGCATCGGTGGCAGCGATGGTAGGAACGGCAATCATTGCCACGCCCTCTGCCACGCATTTGGCAGTATCCAGGGCTTTGCCGCCGCCAAGACCCACTGTGCAGCTGCAATTATGTTCCTTGGCAACCTGCTTCATTCTGGCAATTTCCTGTCTGGAACATTCGCCGGAGAAGTCACCCACTACAAAATGTACACCGTATTTTCTTTCGGTTTCTTCCAGTTTATCTGCAACACGCTTTCTATCCTCAGGATGGGCAATCAGCAGAGCGCTGTCTCCAAAAGACTTTACAAAGTAGCCCAGGTTCTTGATTTCGTCCTCTCCCTGGACATATTTCGTAGGACTGATAAAAGCTTTTCTCATTGATATTTCCTCCTTGATTTATTTTGTTTTGTGATATATATTCTAACAAGGAAGATAAGAAATAGCATCATTATTACATATCATAAAATTGCCATTTTTGTGCACATAAAAATACCATTTCCGTAGTATACAGCAAATTTTTATAATAGTTAAATAATAATATACAATACACTTTCTACATTTTAGTGCATATTGACGTTATCCATAATTGCACCGCACTGTACTATCAGTACATGAAATTACAATAGAGGTGGTCATATGAAAAGCAATTCCTTCGATCTTGAGCAGGTTCTGGATGTGCCACGATGGCAGAAACTACAGGATCAGCTGGCACGTGTCATAAACATGGCTATCATCACAGTTGACTACAAAGGCAATCCCATTACAAAGCACAGCATGTGCTGTCCCTTCTGTCAATCGGTTCGCTCCAATCCGCAGCTTTCTAAATACTGCCAGATCTGCGATTCCCGTGGCGGACTGGAAGCGGTCAGATCTCAAAATCCCTTTATATATCTCTGTCATTTCAACATTATTGACATTGCAATTCCTATTACAGTGGACGATAAATATCTAGGTGCAATTATGGCCGGACAGATACGTCTGGATGGTTCCGCTGAATTGGAGTCCTTTGAACATCTGCTGTCCTCCCAGAAAAACGCCATCGCAACCCAGCATCTCAGTGCGCACCAGGCAGAATACGATGCCATTCCCCTGCTCCAATATGACAAGGTGCTGCAAAGCACCCAGGCTCTGTTTGAGCTTAGCAATTATATCGTGGAATCGGCAGTGAGTAAAACCCAGCTTATCAGTGCTTACGAGGATTTTTACCGCAACACCCAGCAGGTAGCACATCCAATCCAGCCAAAGGCCGTTACTGATGCCGGTGAACCTGGCAATTATCTGAAAGTTCACCGCTCTGGGCGTGTAGAAAATGAGGGTTCCACGCTGCTGCCTGCGCTTCAACATATCGAGGAAAACAGAGACCTGCCGATCACGCAAGCCCAAATGGCAGAGCTTTGCCATTTGAGTCCCAGCTATTTCAGTCGGCTTTTTGCCCAGGAAATGGGGGTCAGCTTCTCTCAGTATGTGGGCAGCAAAAAAATCGCCTGGGCAAGACAGCTATTGGAAGAGACAGAGGATTCCATGGAAATCATCAGCGAAAAACTGGGGTTTTCGTCTGCCGGATATTTCATAAAAGTATTTAAAAAGTTCGAGGGAATTACCCCCTTTTTATACCGCAAATACTACAATAAAGTCAGCGGCTAATTTTATGTTTTCTGACAAGTCCTGTGAATTTTCCATAAACGCCTATCCATCCTACACAGGTGCAAAAAAGCACCAAATAATCTAACTCGAATGCCGCTCTTTTGCAAAAAGGGCGGCATTCATCTGTGTGAATGATGTTGACAAACAATCAGCCAATCCTTATAATAAAACACGCGATGCAAAACAGTTGTTTTAGTAAAGGGGAAATCATAATGCCACCAAGAGCTAAATTTACAAAAGAAGAAATCGTCAATGCGGCACTTTCTATTATCCGCCGGGATGGCGTGGAAGCACTCACCTCCCGTGCATTGGGACAGGCTTTGGGAAGCTCTGCAAGGCCGATCTTTACGATCTTTGACAGTATGCAGGAAGTTCAGCAGGAAACGGTTCAGGCTGCAAAAGCGCTGTACCGGGAATATGTCCAGAGAGGACTTGGGGAAAAGCCAGCTTTTAAGGGGGTGGGTACCCAGTATATTCTGTTTTCTATTCAGGAGCCCAAGCTGTTTCAGCTTCTGTTCATGTCTGAACAGCACGATCTTCCCGGTCTCAGCGGTATCCTGCCTGCAATTGAGGAAAGCTATGAGGATATTCTGGATTCCGTTCGGATTCCCTACCATCTGGATCCCCAAACGGCGAAGCGGCTCTATCAGCACCTGTGGATTTACACCCACGGAATTGCATCTCTCTGTGCTACCAAAATGTGTCAATTTACGGGAGAGGAAATCGGCAGCATGATGTCAGAGGTATTTGTAAGCCTGCTGAAAAACATAAAAGGGGAAGAAAAAACATGATTGAGGCAAAAAATCTGGTCATGTTCTATGGAAGCGGGGAAAGCCGATTTAGGGTGCTGAAGGAAGTCAGCATCACCATCGAGGATGGAGATTATGTGGTGATCCTGGGGCCATCCGGCTCTGGAAAGTCCACACTGCTCAATGCTATTTCCGGCTTGGAAGTGCCGGACGGCGGCGAAGTTCTCTATGACGGAACAGATATTACAAAGCTCAGTGACACGGCACTGACGGCCTTCCGGAAGGAAAACGTGGGCTTCATCTTCCAGCAATACTATCTGCTGCCCAATCTGAGCGTGGAAAAGAATGTGAAGATGGGAGCAGATCTGGTGGGAAATCAAGACTATCTATCCATGATCGAGGCAGTGGGGCTGTTGGAAAAGCTTCATAAATATCCCAGCGAGCTTTCCGGCGGTGAACAGCAGAGAGTATCCATAGCGAGAGCTCTGGCAAAGAACCCAAAGGTTTTGTTTCTGGATGAGCCCACCGGTGCGTTGGATGAAAAGACAGGCCGCCAGGTGCTGGACTATATCAGTAAGCTCCAAGAGGAGCTGGACTTTACTGTGGTGATGGTTACACACAATTTAAACATTGCCGACATGGCAAAGACTGTCATCCGCATGAACAGCGGGGTGATCCAGTCTGTAGCGCATAACGAGCATCCAAAAACCGCTTATGAGATTGGCTGGTGATCGGAAGTGGTAATAGGAATAAAGGACACTTCGAAGCTCATTGGTATTGCCGTTATGGCGCTGTGTGCAGTGCTTGTCTGTACGATGTTTTTTAACTACAGATTGGATATGCCTCAGATAGAAGACCAGATCCAGCCAGGCCCACAGCAAATGCTTTACGATGCGCAGGTGAAAACCATTACCGTGGTCACCCTGGCCGCCGGTGGCTGCCTGCTGCTTACCTCCGTCCTTATGCTACTTTTCTATGTGAAGCACTATATCGATACCCACAAAAAGGAACTGGGGATTCTGAAGGCTCTGGGCTATTCCAATCTAAAAATTGCAAAAACCTTCTGGGTATTTGGTATCAGCATCCTGTTCGGCACGCTTTTGGGCCTTGGTTGTGGATACGCATTGGCCCCGCTTTTTTATGAATTCAATAACGAAGGTAATCTGCTGCCGGATGTGGTACTGAACTTCCATCCGGAAATGCTTCTTTATATGGTGGTAATTCCATCCCTGTCCTTTGGCATGCTGGCGATTCTCTACGCCGCATGGCAGCTCCGCACGCCAGTCAATGCCCTGCTGCGGGAATTACCCGCCGCAAAGGCCAGGGACCATGAAAAGGATAAGCACAGTGATAAACCCTTTCTCCAGAATCTCAAACGCTCTTCACTCCACAGCAGAAAGGTTTTGCTTTTCTTCATCCTTTTTGCCTCCTTCTGCTTCTCGTGCAATACCCAGATGTCCTTTTCCATGGATGTGCTGGCCAGCGAGATGATGGGTGTGATGGTAATGATCCTGGGCCTAATCCTGGCACTTACTACGCTCTTTATGGCGATTACCACGGTAATCGCAGGCAGCCGAAAGACCATTGCCATCATGCGGATCTTTGGCTATTCCCAAAAAGAATGTACCGGTGCTCTGCTGGGCTGCTACCGCCCTACAGCTTATATCGGCTTTGCGCTGGGTACGGTATACCAGTACAGTCTTCTGCGGATGATGGTGGACATTGTCTTTGCGGATATGGAAGGGGTACCGGAATACAGCTTCGACTGGAAGGCTTTCTGGTTCTCCCTGGTAGTTTTTACCCTATTCTACGAAGTTATCATGTATGTCTACTCTGAAAAAATCAAGAAGATTTCTGTGAAAGAAATTATGATGGAGTGAATTTTCCATGTTGGAAAATAATACAGCACGATCCCACACAGGCTTTAATTCCAATCAAATCAAGCTAATTGCGATTCTGGCTATGACCGTAGACCACCTGGCATGGCTGTTCTTTCCCGGGTGTCAGCATATCTGGTGGGTGATTGGCCTGCACATCATCGGAAGAATTACTGCTCCGATCATGTGGTTTTTCATTGCAGAAGGCTTTTACTACACGAGAAGCAAGTCTAAATATGCAGAGCGCTTATTCCTATCGGCGGTCATTTCCCACTTTGCCTATAATTTTGCGGAAGGCATTCCTTTTATCCCCACGGGAATGTTCAATCAGACCAGTGTCATGTGGTCCCTTGCATGGTCGGTGGTGCTGATGGGGATTGTGACCGGGAAAAAATATCCGCAGTGGTTTAAATGTGTTGCGGCTGCTTTTGTGTGCCTCATTACCTTCCCTTCCGACTGGTCCTGTATTGCAGCTATATGCCCTGTCTTTCTGTATTCCCACAGAGGGGATTTTAAGAAACAAGCGATGGATATTCTGATCTGGAGTTCCTTCTATGCGGTGATATATTTTTTTGCCATCGATCAAGTTTATGGGCTGATGCAGCTGTGCACAGTACTTTCCATTCCGATTATCCGTCGGTATAACGGCCAGCGAGGAAACTGGAAGGGCATGAAGTGGATGTTTTACATCTATTATCCGGCACATCTGTTTGTCATCGGGGCCATTCGTCTGATGCTCGGGAATGGTCCTATCTTTCCCTAAATAGAATTACGAATTGACTGAGAGAAAAAATAAAATGGAAACGGGCACAAAAGAAGAGCGAGTTACCGGAATGGATTTCATGCGGCTGAGTTTAACCGCATTTTGGGGCCTTGGCATAAAAGTCGTGCTGGCATTTTGGCTGGAACCCCTTTGGCAGTAATACGATGCAGCAAGCAGTAACCGTTGTTCATTTGCCTAATTACTGTAATTAAGACTTGACTTAACAAAACTCCTGCATTATAATTAAGCGACATCTAAATTAAGTTTTTACTTAACAAAACCACAGAATGTTTAGGAGGAATCAAATGGCATCCAAACGCTATGCACAAGTGAACGACTACTGCGTGGCCTGCGGCAGCTGTTTAAAAGTATGCCCCATGTCCGCAATCTCCATCTGGAAGGGTGTTGTTGCCCAAATTGACAAGGAGCGATGTGTAGGCTGCGGTAAATGTGCAAACGAATGTCCGGCAGGTACCATTGAATTAAAAGCACGTGAGGTGGTAAAATGAAGCAGAAAAAGCACTGGTATGACTATCTTTGGATCGTCACCCCGATCTATCTGGGACTGGGATTCTTCAATATCTTATTTGCGTGGCTTGGCATGATCTTTTTCTGTCTCCCCCTCTTCATTGCGATTTTTGGCGGAGGAAAGCTCTACTGTAACCGCTACTGTGATCGTGGGCAGTTTCTGCAGCTGCTAGGAAAACGCCTTAAATTATCTCGCAACAAGCCCACTCCAAATTGGATGCGTTCCAAGGCCTTCCGATATGGATTTTTAATTTTCTTTTTCGCCATGTTCTTTCAGATGCTCTATGTAACCTACCTGGTGGGCAGCGGTGCTCAAGGGCTGCGGCAGGTTGTAAAGCTGTTCTGGACATTTAAGCTCCCTTGGCACTGGGCCTATCACGGAACCGCTGTAGCACCATGGGTCGCCCAGTTTGCCTTTGGTTTTTACAGCATGATGCTCACTTCCACACTGATCGGTCTGATTGTAATGGCTCTCTACAAGCCTCGCAGTTGGTGTGTCTTCTGTCCTATGGGTACCACCACACAGCTGATCTGCCAGGCCCGGTCCGGCAAACCAGAAAAAGGCGACACCTCAGAGAATCTCTGCTCCGGCTGTGCCGGCTGCGGTCAAACCGGAGGCTCTCCCCATGCGTGAGAATGCGAAACGAGTGTCTGCTCTCATGGGACAGCTTGCCAACGAAAATCGTCTTTTAATTCTGTGTGCGCTGTTGGAGGGGCCAAAAACTGTGGGTGAACTCAGCAAGTCAGTGCCGGATATTTCTGCACCGGCCCTCTCCCAGCACCTGCACAAACTCCGGGATGCAGAGCTTATTTCCGCTGCAAAGCAATCTCAGTATGTACGCTATTCCATTGCAGATGAACGCATTCGGGGTCTGATCAATCTGCTGCGGCGGGATTTTTGTACAAAAAAGGAACAAATTAATTAAATCATTTGCAAGCAAACAGGCAGCACAGCTTTCTCTGTGCTACCTGTTTTTGTCCTGCCCATGGATTATTTAAAAGAGGGATACTATGAAAAAACACGTAGAAGCCATCAGAGAATTTATTATGATCACCATCGGAACTGCTATAATTGCAGCAGCTGTGTTTTTCTTTTTGATTCCAAGCCATGTTTCCGTTGGAAGCATCTCTGGTCTTGCCATCGTTCTGGGCAATTTCATCCCATTGCCCATTTCGGTCATCACCATGGCGTTGAATGTAATACTTTTGATTTTGGGTTTTCTGTTTATCGGCAGAGAGTTCGGCGTAAAAACCGTATACACTTCCATTTTGCTGCCGGCGCTCATTGGTTTGCTGGAAAGGCTCTTCCCTGATAACGCATCCATCATGGGCGATCCTTTTCTCGATATGATTTGCTATATATTTCTGGTGAGCATTGGGCTTGCGATTCTATTTAATCGCAACGCTTGCTCCGGCGGACTGGACATTGTGGCAAAGTTTCTGAATAAATTCTTCCGGGTGGAGCTGGGAACAGCCATGTCCCTGTCCGGTATCGTTGTGGCCCTGTCCTCTGCTCTGGTGTATGACAGCAAAATCGTTGTGCTCAGTGTATTGGGTACCTATCTAAACGGTATCATTCTGGACAAATTCATCTTTGGATTTACAGTCAAAAAGAGAGTGTGTATCATCTCTGAAAAGGAAGATGAAATCAGACAATTTATTGTAAAAGAACTGGGAAGCGGTGCGACGGTTTACGAAGTATTGGGTGCTTTCAACCTGGAATCCAAGAAGGAGATCATTACGATCGTTGACAAAAACGAATATATGAAACTGATGAAGTTCATTGAAAAAACGGATTCCGACGCTTTTATCACAATTTACGATGTAAC
>RCNH01000768.1_pt1 | contig 12199 bp, 11 predicted proteins | sample 2041161 | NCBI WGS metagenome assembly RCNH01 (sample SAMN09708215, study PRJNA481090) | Feces metagenome, whole genome shotgun sequencing project. | biome: feces | host: Leptonychotes weddellii | place: Antarctica: Sion Island | collected 2010-03-01 | reverse complement strand
CAAATAATTTATATATTGTTGCTCTTTATATTGAGTAACATCAACGATTGTTTTAACAGATTTATAGCCTGCTTTATAATTAGAACTCAAAATCGCTACAAATAAATCAACATAATAATGAAGATTTTGAAGTACATACTCCATATATGGTAATTCAGAACCATCATGTACAAGCATATTTCTCGTCCTATATATTCTCATAATTTGCTGTGATAATCGCACACTATGGGACAAATATGCTTTATGAAGACTTTTTTTCGTTGACCATAGAGATTTATATCGGTTCATTCTGCAGACAATCAAAGGTGCTTTGGGTTCAATTAATTCAACAAATTTGTTAAAAACATCTTTATACTCTTCCAAGACTAATATTGCCAACAATTTAATCTCTGGTGTACTATTAATTTCAATAGCATTAATCGTATCTGCAATTTCATTATTGACTCCTATTAAATCCAAATATAATTGATGAGTTAAAGCCATAAAATAACCCTTACAGAGCATTGCAGTTAAAGCATTGCAAATTTGATTGATCCTGCAAAGACTGCCTTTTCGAGCTACTGGAATTACAACCTCTAAAGCTGTCCATAGATTAATAAGCTGGTTACTGCTGTCTTTTGAAATAAGTGCGGAGGAATGTAGCTCTAATACCTGCAACATGCTAGGATGTAAATCTAGACATGATTTTAACAGATCTTTTACTGAAAGATCCCCGCAGTCTGTATATCCACTTACAATTGCTGATTGTGGCCGTTTTATAAATGTTACTTGGTTGGTTGCCAAATTAACGACATCAGCATATTTAGCTTGATATGAATATGTAGTATGTGCAATAAATTGATTAACTGATAACGCAAAATTAATTAAACTTAGGGTCATTTCTCTCGCCTGATATGGATCACATGCTGAGCATTTATATTTCAGTATATATGGAATCGAAGGCAAGAACATTTCATATATATTTTCTGCGATCGTGAAAATATTAAACGGATCTAATTCATTCTTTTGCTTAATACTGTTTATTGGTAAATAGACACAGTATTCTTGCTCATTTTTAGAGAAACAGTTAAGGAACTCATCTATAATATCCACTGACTCGACTAGCTTCTCTTTCGTGAAGAATACACGAATAACACAGTCATGAATAAATATTTGATTAAATCCACGGTTAATTAGTTCAGATGCTAAAATTCTACTAAGATTAATCAGGTTATCTAGTTTTTTATATCATCTCCACTGTCTTTTAGTTGTTGCTTTATTTGTTCAAGGAGAGTAGTATAGTATTCACTTTTGTGACTAAATTCTGCTAAAATTATATTTATACCCTTTTTAAGACACTGAATAACATTGTCTGAATTCTTTGATCCATCTATTTTAAAAGGAGATAAATCATAGCAACCTTTAGAATTTTTTCTGTAAATAGGGCATCGAAGTTATCCCCCAAAATATAACGAGCAACTGGATCTTGCTGAAATAGTCTTTTCATTTCTTCTACAAGAGGAGATAAATTCCCTTTGTCTAAAATCCCCTCTTCAATTAGCTGAATTACATTACTAATTTCAAAGCAGATATAATGGAAGTTTAAAGCCGGAACTCTGTGCGAATCGTGACTATGTAGTGCCATAAGTTCCTCAAATGACTGCGCAAAAAGGAGCAATGCAGTACGATTCTCAGATATTGTCCAATTTTCCAAACTACATTTAATCAAGAGAAACCCTCCCATACTTTAGATTCTATTCTTATTATATGTGATAAAATGGCATATATCAACAATGTTCTAGGATTAATTCTCATATAGAAAAATTTTCTAGCATAATATGAAAAACAATATAAAACAGCGCAAGAAGAAGAAAAATGGGGATATGTTGTTTGTCCCCAAAAGAAAAAATTAGAGTGGTTATCTAATAGCTTATAGATGGCGTTTAAATAAATTATGGTCCCTGTGAGATAAATTCATCTCACAAGGGCTAGTTCTATTTATTCCGCTTTCCTAATGGTCGCAAACACGCCGGCACGGATGCCAGCAGCCGCAGCACGGGCTTTTACAATCTGATGGGTGAAATTCTTTGCGATGGTGATTGCATCGGTGTGGCCCATCTCAGCCGCTGTGGTTACCAAGTCGATTTCGTTGGCAATCATCATTGTTGTGGTCAGGCAGAAACCGCCAGGCGGCTAATCTCCCCTGCCCCAGACATAATGAAGCTTTAACTCAATTTTTTGTTCGTTTGGGATAGTATTGACTGATTGTGCCCAAAGCATCAGCGCATGCGACAGAACTGACTGTAAACTTAATTGAAATTTCTGCGATTCTGATTGTTACCAAGCCATATTCCCAGACGTCCCAACGGGATACATAAGTAGGATTGTTACGATACCGTCTGTCGGGGGAACCATCTTTGCAGGTATACAGCCATGTACGCTCTTCCTCACCTGTTTCAACAAGACCGGAGTCTGCTCCAACAAAGGCATTATTTGTCTTAAAAACTGCATCGTTTCCGTAGCCTGATTTTGTAAAATAAACCCTTGTGGATACTCTCTCCGATTTTATGGATAATACAGCAGGATCCAGAGCCGCAGAGAAGAAACCGTTATTGTCGAAAACAAGAATGACATTGTCAAGCATACAATAGTAAAAATCTTGAATAAAAAGCGTTGCAGGGTCGGAAGCGCATCGAAACATAGAAAAACCTTCCGGCAGTTCTTTTTTTAGCATGTCATCTCTCTTAATATCCTCTGAAGAAAACTTTTCGCTGGCCCCAATTAAGGAAAAGGCCTTTGCAAGTTTGGTACAGATTTCGTTATCCTGGTTTTGACACTCTATTTTTATGTTTTGATATTTTGTCTGAAGGTCATTGATATGCTGCCTCATCTCCGCCAACCGTGTAAGATTGGTATTTAAATAGCTCAGTCGATCACATTCCGATGCAAAATCTCTGCGATTTAGAATAGTGCGGCTTTGCTGTTTCAGTTCTTCCGATCTTTGCAGTATATCATGGACAGAAGAACCATAATTCTTTACTGTATCCATTACACTCGTATTCAAACAGGAACTTTTACATTTGAATTTTTTTCCGGCCCAGAAAGTTTTTTGCTTCTGAAAAATATAAGATTCCAGTGAATACTGCCGTACAGTTTCGTCTGATTTTACTTTTGCCTCCTGCTGACGTCTGTTGTATTCCAGAATTTTCAGCCGTTCTTCTTCCTTCTGGCGTTCCTCTTCCCTCTTTTTCTGCTCGATGTCTTTTCTCCGGAGTTCTTCTGCCTGTTCCATTTTCTCTGATTCCAGCTGTTGCTGGGCGGTTTTTTTCAGCTTCTTTTTATGGAATCCGGCGCATGTTTTGATTATCAAGAAAAGACATGCGGCATCTGCCGCAAGCACCAGCACGAAAAAAATAGGCCATATGGAGATTTTGCTGCTAAAATAATATATTTTCCCCAGGTAAAGAAAAACATTCGTCACAAACAGAGCGATTCCAACCAGAATCGTGAAAAAGATCTTCAGCATGAAATCGCCCCCTACCTACTTGGTTTGACACAATTCGCATAATATAGAACGAAATAAATCATTTGTCAGATGCATCGCTTGAAGTTGATCTGCGTCAAGCTCTTTTTCGCATCGGAGGTCTGCAGGATACACATGCAGAATCACATCTACACAGTGCATATATATCTCCAGGATTGGAGAAGCAATCTCTTTGTTTTCGGGATGTGCATAGATTTCATAGCCATATTGTGTGAGAACATCCTGTATTTGAGACATCAGTTCCTCAGAAATAATCTCGTGCATCTGACTGAGTCCTGTTTTACCTGTGCATTCTGCCAGAAATACGCCGACAGCAGAAGAAAGGTTCTCCTGAGCTGAAGGAGGCGTACTTGGGCTTTCTTGTGGCGGAACTTCCTGGGTTTTATCCGAGACTGTAAAGACTTCTCCATCGCCAATAAAATGACCTTCCGGTATCAGCCCGGTTCTTATGATTCGACTGAAATCTTTTTTTACAATAGACAGATCGTGACCAGTATAAGCGGCCAGTACCTTTAAAAATTCCATATTCCGGTACTGTAGGATCATGCAGTACTGCTGACAGCGTTTCTGAAAACGGATTCCGCTGATCGCATAAGCAATCAGCGCAGCGTTTATGACCAAAATCGCCGAGGATATACCAAGAAATTGAAACGAAAAATTACGGAAGCTTTCCAAAGCAACCACCATAAAGAGACTGAAGCATAAGATAAATATATAGCATATGGAGAAAAATAAGGAGAAACCCAGTATAAAATATAAGAATTTATCACGACCTGCATGCAATATGTGCGGCTCAGGCCGAAGCCATGCCTCTTTAATCGCTGCAAGATGTTGCTGCAACTCTTGCCAACTTTCGTCAGAGGCCGCTTTCGTCACGCAAGCATCCAATTTTTGTGCTTTGTCCTGGGGGGATAATGCAACAATTTGCTTTGTGCTGCCATTTTCTGTATGGGCTTCCTGCCTGGATGTTTTTGATTTCATGATGCTGCCCCTTTACTTTAATTTCTCCGTTTCGGAAGGTGCGTGAATGTCTCCACTTCTGATTTCTGTTGTAGGAGTACCAATGGGAACAGCCAGGGAGGGGACAATCTGTGTTTCAGGCGTGACATTGGGTGTTTCGATGTTCTGGTTGATGTCCGGAAGCATAAACATTTTTTCTGTGGTTTTTACGACAGGAACAGAAACGCCGGGAACGCTGTGGGGACTGGGAGCTGAATACTCCACATCGCCTTCTGCGCTGTACAGAGAATTGGAATGAGAGGCGGTGTTGGAGTGTGACGTATGACTTTGATGGCTTTGATGACTCTCGTGGCTGCCGTGGTTATAATGATTACCATGGGATCCGGATCTGTGTGAACTGTGAGACCGATGAGAGCTGTGCGACCTGTGAGCGGCAAAAGCGTCCAACGAGAGCAGACTACCCAGGATAACCATTAACGTACCCAGCATTAGCAATCTGTTACCGGGGATGTTGCCCTCCTCATCCTCTATTAAATCTGCGATATTCTTTTTGAACTGCGGAAAAATACCATTTTCTTTACTCATAGATCTTCACACATTTGCCTTTCGACCAGTCGGTTTTGTAACTTTTACTGGCAGTCTCATAGTATTGACAGCTTCCGTCCGGAAGTCCTTCTGCAAAATGACCCGCTAATTTATACCCGTTTTCTTTTGGCGCATAGTAATATGCTCCGCTTCCGTCCATTCGGTCCTGTGACCATGCACCATTGTAATTGGCTCCGCTGGCCCATGTATACTTGCCCTGGCCAGACTTTACACCATTTTGTACATGGCCGTTGTATTTATCTCCGTTTGCATAGCGGATTTCTGCATCACCGGTAAGTTTTCCGTGACTTATGGCACCATTATACCGGATACCGCTGTTCAATGTCATATCGACCCCGGAAACCTGTCCTTCGGTTATGGTAAATATGTATTTGCCCTGGTCTGTTTCCATAGGATAGGTTCCGGTTATCAGCTGATTACCCGAAAATGTTCCACTCATAGATGTTCCGTCTGCAAAAAAATAGGTACCTTCGCCAGAAAACTGATCATTGCACCAATATCCTCGATAGCTGTCGCCATCTTTCCAGCGGTATTCTCCTTCGCCGCTGCGCTGGCTGTTTTCGTACTGGCCTTCATACTGGTCCCCGTTTGGGAATGTCATGGTGCCATGGCCGGATAACCCATCTGCACCGCACTGTCCATGATAGGCCGTTCCGTCTGCATAGTGAATATCAGCATGGGTAATGCTGCCCATTGTGTAAGTCAGCTCGTAGTTGGCTCCGGAGGTTTTGTAGGTGCACAATCCTTCATAAAAGGCATTTTCTTTGAACGTGCCATAGTATCGGGTATCATTTGCTCCCGTGTACAGGCCCTGGCCAGACATCTGGTCATTCAGCCAAAGGCCATTATAGACCGATCCGTCTTCCCAGGTAAAGACTCCCTGGCCGCTCTTTTGACCATCTTGAAACTCACCTTCGTAAGTACCTTCACCGGAGATCTGAAGTGTACCCATGCCATGGATCTGATCATCTGCAAAAGAACCTGCGTAGTGTGCGCCTGATTGGAACGCAAAGGAACCACTGCCCTGCAGAATTCCGAAATCACTTTCTCCGCAATACTTACCGGATGGAAGCTGCAGTTCACCGAGGGATTTCAGCTTCAGCTCACTGCAGGCCCTTGGACCCAGGTGATTTTCAGAAACTTCATGGTGAAATCTGGCTGCGAAAATCAGTTCCAGGGTAAAAATCAGGAAAACAGATAAAATAAGCCCAATTTTTATGATCTTTCTTTTCCGCAGCTGCATCTGCACCGATTTATCCTGCATATCTGTCATTTCAGTTCCCCCATTTCCGCAGAATTTTTGTGATTTCCACGTCATTCTCCCGGAGTTTTGTGAACAGAGAATCCAGCATCCCGGAATAAATTTTACATCTGTAATTTCCGGGCTGCTTTTCGATGACATCTTTTGTCATTGCATAATTGACCACCGGACAGGTTCCGCAATAGGGCTGATAAACGCAGTCACAGCAGGACGGAAGCGTCTCCAGAGAACTGGAGGCACATACGGTCTTGCATACGCTGGATTTGACCAGGTCCTGATAGCTACTTTTAAAAACATTTCCCAAGAGAAATGTATCCTGCCCCATTTCAAAGAGCATTCTGCCTTCGTCACAGGTGAATATATTTCCGTCTGCATAATATGCCATCTGTCCCACTGCTGCACCGCAGGGAGATCTGAGTTCCATGTAATTCACATTTTTCCCCTGAATTCTGTCCAATAAAATTGTTGCATGTGCTTCTTTAAAGAATTTTCCCGCTCGATTGATCCGAAAGATTTCCTCCAGGGCTTTTGCATAAAATCCAACAAACTCCTCCGCTGTGTAACCAATTTCGTTCCAGTGCATTGCCGCTTTTCCCAATGGTGTCAGGGGACGAATAAAGACACTGTCAAAACCCAGATCGGCATAGGTTTGTACAATTTGTTCCGGATGCTTCAGAGATGCTTTTGTGGTAGTTTCAATGGCACCAATTTTGATGGTTCTGGAGCGGACCCTTCCGATGGATTCTACAACGGTTTCAAAGGTCTCTGTTCCATCCGCAAACATACGATTTTTGTTATGCACAAAATCAGGACCGTCCAAGGAAGTAGATACACCAATATGGTATTGCTCCAGAAAATCCAATATCTCATCTGTCAGCAATGTAAGATTAGAAACCAGATTATATTCTATTTTGTGATGTCCCTTCCGAGGCTCTGCATACTCTACAATATGCTTTATGATTGGAAAATTAAGAAGCGGCTCTCCCCCCTGAAACTCAAAGCTGAGGAAAACCTCAGGAGATTGCAGCGCAATATCCACAGCCTTCTCTGCAGTTTCTTGGTTCATGTACATATGCGGGCAATCAGAGCCGTTATTAGCCTGACAATAAACGCAGCGCATATTGCAGGCAGTTGTGACTACGAAAATATGAAGCGCAGTTGCACTGTATAGAAAGCCTTTTATCTCTCTCAAATCGTACCGATTCATGTAGGAAAAAGCCAGATCTGTCTCCGGATAAGCCATCTTGGTGGCAATCAGCCGCTGGCCCAACTCAGATTCTGTATCTACATGCCTGGAGATAATCTGCTTAAACTCCTGCGGATTTACAAACAGGTACCGGCCAAAATCATTGGTCATTAAAATATCCCCGTGAAATGGTTTAAAATTAAAATAATTCAGATTCATATAATCGCCGTCAGTTCCTCTCTTTCCAGTAAAAAAGTTCCAGCAAATACGCCTCCGCATACATCCCGAAATTTGCAGGTATCACATACTTCTGCATACCGAACTTTATCGGAAGAAATGCTTTTTTCGCAGAGTGGCCAAAACTCCTGCTGTACTGTACAGAGGGGAAAGTTATACAGTTTCACATCAATTCCATGGCGGAGCAATTCCAGAATGCTGCCAGAGATTCGATTGAAAGAATCCCGGTAGGGAATCCAGACCTGTTCTCGGTTATGGTATGCGCTGCCTGTCATCTCCATAGCCATTACACTGACATATGAAATATCCGGAAATTGGTGAATTATCAGATTTATAATATTTGGAATATCCAGGATATTCAGCTTGCAGACCACAATACGAATTTCGATATGTACCCCTTTCCGAAGGAGATTCTGGATTCCGGAAAAAGTCTGCAAGAAGCTTCCCGGTGCTCTTGTTATGTGGTCATGGATTTCAGAACATGACCCATGGATTGGAATTCCCATGACCGTATTTGATGGCTTGTTCTCAAAAAAGAGTTCTGTGAAGGAGTCCACCGCAAAGATCCTTCCGTTGGTTAAAAACAGGAACTCCGTTTCTTCGAATTTTTCTTGGAGAAATCGAATAAATGGAAACAACATCCTTCCTGCCAAAAATGGCTCTCCGCCTGTTATCGTCAGATGCGGTGTAAAAGCCGGGATATGCTTGGCCATTTCAATGAGCGTTTCAATGTTTGCGGATTCTCCATTGTGACGTGCAGCATCGGGAGAGGGGCACATAATACAGCCGGAATTACATTTCCCGGTTATGAAAAAGTAATTATCTGCTGAGCTGTCATCATAACGACAGAAAAACCTTCCGTCTGGCCAAATTTCATAGACGTCATAATCGTGGGCAGTCAAAAGCTCCGTGATGAGTCCCTGGTCATGACTGAGTTCCCGGTTTTCCGGAAACAGGATGACCCTGGATCCATCAACATACAAAAAGTCCAGTGCATTTCTCTGCAGATCATCACTGACTGCTTTTTGTTTGGAAATGGACACGATTCTATAGCCGTAAGAATAATTGTGGAATCTGTGTTTCATTGAATCAAACCCCAAAGTATAAAGTAAGTAAAATATCCCAGGGAAATAAACAAAGCAAAAGGTATTTTCTTAACAACGGATACGCATTCCACATTGCGGGTCTTAGCCCAGCGGCCAATGCTGTTTATTTCATTTTGAGAAAGCCGACTGCTCAAATCTTCTGAGGAAATCGCAGGCATTCCCTTTACCTGGGATCCCTGCATCACAGCAGAGGAAAAAGTGGATAAAATCATTCCGGGTTTCAGGTCTTTGATGGGAATCTGCTCGTAAATATTTGTACTGATCGTCATTCTGCAGACCAAAAGGACAATAATCAGAATATAATTTTCCGGATGAACAGAAAAAGGAATTATGTGTAATATCCATCCAAGCAGGCAATCTGCAAGAAATGCTGATAGTACCAGATACCATTTCTGCAGAATTTGATATCTGCCTACACACCAAGCAATCCCCATACAGAGCGCATAGGATACCCACCGAAGGAGAATGGCACTGATGGAAAAAACACGAAGTAAAATCAGATTTGCAGCAGAAATGTACACAGAGGCACATACAAAGGAAGAAAGGAATTGTACAACCGATTTATGGATATACGTCCATGAAATTTTGTTCTTTCCTTTAATCAGCATAGTTGCTGAATCCAGCAGAAGATAAAAATATCCAAAAATGATTCCCATTCCCAAGGCTAATATAAGTGTCAGCTGTGTTCTGCCGTAGGTAAGTAAAAATCTTCCTGGATATAAAAGCGACATCACACACAACAGCTTGCAGTCACCTCCTGCAAAAGAATGGGAAAAGAAGAGGTACATGCTTATTGTGCTGACTAGGAGAAAATTCAGTAAAGACGTAAGCCAAAGATCCTGCACAAACATTCCGTAATAAATAATGCCTAAAATACAGCCGGCCACTGCAAACGCAGACAATAATTTATTTGGAATGATCCCGGTTTTACAGTCTTTCCAAGATGCCAGTGAAGCCAGAAGGATAATCAAAACTCCATAAATCAGTTCCAGGAAAATCATGTTATGCATTCTCCAGTCCAATCAGATAATTTTCAAATTCCCGGATGGTTTGTTCCGGATTGTAACAACAATTGGAAAAAATTAAAAGCCAATTATCTCTGTTGGTAAATACATGAATTTTGGCACAATCTGAGTAGATAGATTTTGCTTTCAGAATACTGGAATAACTATAAATCTCTTTATTCAGGATAAGTGTCTTCATGATCTGTAAACCAGTCCTTTAAAATTTCGTCTTCACTGAAATGCTCTTGGACAGAGTCCCGGTTTTCAGGGGAGATGGGGAAATCTACAACGCTGGTAGCCAAGGCTCTGGCATACATAAGCTTGCGTATATTCTTTGTCTGGTTGTAAATTTCATGACGCACGCTTTGGGCTAGCATCTCGTTGAGAAACTCGCTTTCGGATATCGTTTTCTCTCCTGACTTTGGAGTAAGAGAAACATAATAGTATTCCTTATCTGCGTCCAGATGAACATAAGTCGTATCTGTGTAGTTGTAAGCTGCCTTCAAAAGTGCAACTTTCGAGTAAAGCTCTCGGTTGAATTTCATTTTTCCCATATATGACCTCGCAACTAAAAACGGATGATGTTCTGCGACTACTTGCAGGCGGTCTGAAAAGCTTAGAGATTAATATTGGTAAATGACGGATTTTAGAATATATTGTTATTATACGTTTCGCTTATTTAATTGTCAATGAGCCGATATTTTCTGGATTTCCCCGAAAACAAAATGGATATGAAATAGTATATTTTTAAAGCCTAATTTCTCATGAAGGACTGATAGGGAAATATAAACTAGCCCCTGTGAGGATGACTGAAAATCAGCTCACAGGGGCTAGTTCTATTTATTCCGCTTTCCTTATGGTTGCAAACACGCCAGCACGGACGCCTGCTGCGGCTGCACGGGTCTTTGCAATCTGATGGGCATAGATCTTCGCCGTTGTCGTTGCATCAGTGTGGCCTAGCTCTGCGGCGGTGGTAACCAGGTCAATGCCGTTGGCAATCATGGTGGATGCGGCAGTGTGCCGGAACAGGTGAGGATGGATGTGAGGCAGATCCTCTGCCTTGCTGAATTTGCCCAGCCAGTCGGTGATACTGTCCGGGTGCATGGGGGTGCCGTCATCCTTTGTGAAGATAAAGCCGGTATCCTTCCAGCTCAGGCCATTTTTGATTTTTATGCGCAGCTGTTCCGTCTGCCATTTTTTTAGGACATCCAGACTTTCCGGAGCCAGATAGACGGCTCTGGGCTAACCATTTTTGGGAGGACCTACATAAACACCTTTATCTTTCGTATAAAGCAGAGCCTGCTCAATCATCATCGTTCCTTTCTTGAAGTCGATGTGCTTCCACTGCAGGCCCATCAGCTCACCTCGGCGGCAACCGGTATCAATCAGCACATAGGACATGGCCTTCCACTTGAGAGGAGCGTTTTGCAGAGTATTTACAATATCCTCCATATCCTCCGGCTGGAAAGATTCCACCTTGTGCTTCTTCACCTTGGGCGGGGTGGCCTTGGCGGCAGGATTGTAGGGAATCAGCAGCTCCTTGTCCGCCTGGGCAAAGATGGTGGAGATCAGCCGGTGATGCTCCAGAATTGTTTTTGCGGACAGCGGCGCTGTGTTTGTTATGGTAGTAAACAGATCCGAAACATCATAGCCCAGCGCATCCGCAATTCCCTGTGCCGTTTCCATCCGGACGGAATCGCCGTTGATGGCGGCATTCAAAGTGGTTTGGGAAACATGACACTTTTCGGCAATCTGGTATTTGGGCATATCCATTGCCTTTAGCTTCTTTGCGAGAATTCGCTTGGGCTTTGCACGGCTGGTATCCTCCCGAACACCGTATTCGGCCAGATCTTTGTAAAACTCATTTAAATGCTGTGGGCGAACATCCTTCAGTTTCATGTGTCCAATGGCACCGTTGATGCGTTCCAAAAGGCTTCTATAGCGTTCCAGAGTGGTGGGTGCAGGTCCGGAGCGCTGCTTCAGATCCATGACATACTCGGCATAATCTGCGAATTTTTGATTGTCGTCCACCTGATAACCCTGTTCCAGCTTCAATTCAAAGTCGCAGGCAGCCTGCATGGCCTTTTGGGCCATCTGGCGTTTGCTCATATTTCTGTCATCGGGCCACCAGGTCTTGTATTTTCGGATTTGCCGTCCTTTATAATCGTATCCGCAGGAAGCGGCAATTCGGTAGTGGGTCAGGTCCCCTTCTTTGTTATATTTAGGCTCAATATATGCCATCGAAAATCCTCCTTTCAAAAAGAAAATCTCCCATGCTCATGGTAGGGCATGGGAGATTTTTTGACAAATGTGCGG
>RCNH01000767.1_pt1 | contig 12202 bp, 6 predicted proteins | sample 2041161 | NCBI WGS metagenome assembly RCNH01 (sample SAMN09708215, study PRJNA481090) | Feces metagenome, whole genome shotgun sequencing project. | biome: feces | host: Leptonychotes weddellii | place: Antarctica: Sion Island | collected 2010-03-01 | reverse complement strand
ATACTCAACGCAACACTACCGCTGAATATCCTGTTTCCATTGACGGCTTCTCGGCAATCATCATGATGACGGGTGAGGCTACGGTGTCCATCGACATGGTGAATTATCAGGTGAAGCCTAATACGATTGTTTTCTTCAATCCCGACACCATTATCCGCACGGTGAAGTGTTCTGCCAATGCGGCGGCCTATGTGCTGGCCTTCTCCAAGTCGTTTGTCAATGAGATTCAAATCGACCTTTCGACTTCGTTGCCCGTTTATATGCGATTTGGCAAGGCTCCCGTTTTGCAGGTCACACAGCAGGACGTGGACGAGATACGCCAGCTCTTCCAGCTCATCAAGACCATGCTCAAGAGCGACAAGGAGCGTTACCGCCACGAGATTATCCGCACACTCTTCACCACGGCATTCTATTTCATCACGGAGATTAACCAGCGCGAACAGCCCGGCGAGCAGAAACAGGGTCGTTGCGAGGTCATCTTCAATCAGTTTGTGGAGCTGTTACAGAAGTACAACACCCGCGAACGCAATGTCAGTTTCTACGCCAAGCAGCTCGACATCACGCCCAAGTATCTTTCATCGGTAGTCAAAGAGGTGAGCGGTAAGACTGCGGCACGCTGGATTGACGAGTCGGTTATTCTGGAGGCAAAAACTCTGCTGAAATACTCGGGACTGAGTATTCAGGAGATTGCCTACAAACTGAATTTCTCGACCCAGTCGTTCTTCGGCAAATACTTCAAACAGCACACCGGAACATCTCCTTCGCGCTACAAGCGTAAAGGTTGACAGATATAAACCTATTTATGGAACAGCCTGCCCCGTTGAGGAGCAGGCTGTTTTTTGTTGTGGTATGTAGGTGAGGCGTGTGGTCGCTTCCCGTTATCGGTTGCGAAAGGGGACAAACGAAAATATCATTCCTGCGGCGAGGAGAACGATGAGTGCCGATACCGCCACGGTGGTGTAGGGGTTGGTGCCCAGCACACCGAGGTGACGCACCCACAACATGACTACCGCAAGGGTCACGCAGGTGATGACGCAGGTGACAACAGCGTCCCGAACCGATTGGCGGTACTCGCGTTTCGCCTTTCGGAGCAGCCACTCGGCATAGGCCTTCGAGAGTTCGGGGTCCATGGTCTGCATTGCCTGTGGGGTGGGTAGCCACTCGATGTTCTTTCGGAGTCGCTCCATGAATTGTTCGCCGTCCTCGGGAAGCAACTCCCCGGCATAGTGGTTGAAAAATTCAACGATGTCTTTATCTTGTTTCATTTCTATTCCTCCAATGTTTGCAATCGTAGTTTGAGATGAGCCCGTGCCCGTGAGAGATGCGACTTTATCGTGCCGGAGGGCATATCCGTGACCTGGGTGATTTCCACGATGGAACGCTCCTCCATGTAGAAGAGCAACACGCAGATTTTCTCTCTGTCCGACAACCCCTCTATGGCATCGTAGAGCGGTTGGTAATTCTTTTCAGTCTCCTGCTCGGCGGCTATCTTCCGACAGGGCGGTGCATCGAGTGGGGTGTTTGACTTCTCTTTTTCTTTGGAAGTGCTCCAGTCCGAAAAGGTGTTGTAGGCGATGCGGTAGAGCCATGTCGAGAATTTCGATTTTCCGTTGAAGTCTCCGTAATGGAGATAGGCCTTTATCAAAGCCTCCTGCGCAATATCGTCGGCTGTGGAGGTGTCACGACACAGCGAGCGCAGGAACCTTCTCAAAGGTGCCTGCTCCCGTTCCACTGCCTTTATGAATTGCTCGCGCGTCATCTATCGCTCTTTGTTGTGGAGTTGCTGCAAGGCCTGCTCCTCGTCTTTTATGTCCTCGGCAAGCATCTTCTTACCCACGAAATACCAAACCAACAAACCCACACCGACAGCCGTGATGGCGATGGCGAACTTCGGCAAGTCGGTCTCCTGTGAGAAGATGTTCCCAATCAGGAATGACAATCCGAGGAGTGTGAAGCAGACACCGCCTGCCAGACGGTTGAGCAACATGGTTTTGAGTGTGGCTTTTGAGGAGAGGGATTTTTTACCCTCGTCCAAGAGGAGGTCGGAATTGATTTCCACACCGTTCTCCACACATTTCTCCAGAAAAGAGAACTTTTTTTCGTACTTCGCTTTCTTGGTGAGGTTGACAATAAGTACGATTGCAACCGGTAAAATAAATGCAACACATACGGGCAGTAAGAATGCAGTGAAAAATTCCTCAGAATCCATAATCCAAATCTTTTTAATGGTTAAACGTTGATTTTGTTGTTGTATGGGTTAGACGGCAGATGTGGTCGAAAGGTTGCACACAGCACCCGAATTTTTCTCGGGAGACAGCTTCCTGCTTCGTTTGCTACACTATGAGCGATAACAAATATACACTTTGGTGAAGACTTCTGCAACGGGTGGGGCACTCGCCTTGAGGGCAATCCCCCGACACCTCACAAAGAGAATCGAATCGGCGGAAGCGGTGCGCTGTATCGAGGTGGGCTGTCGGACACAGTCGCGGTGTCTGTTGAGGTGGGCGGTGTTGCGCTGAGTCGCTCGCCATCATCGAAAGTCTCGACAACTGTCAGATTACCCTCAAGGAGTAAATCCGCCTGCGCTACATGGCATCAAAAAGTGCAATGTAGTTACATCGGATAAAAAATATCAGCCTCATGTGACGCTTTTCTACGGCGTTGCATGAAGCTGTTTGTTGTGTGGGGACGAGGTGTCGGCGGACGGTTGAGGGGGTGCGGAACACTGCCCGATACTTCGAAAATCAGCCGATAGCGGCGGAAATGCTGCTTGTTATCTATTGTAGTCTCTATTTATTATCTCCAAGACTATTTGTTATCTCCTGTATTTTCTCTTTGTCCCTCCCCACAAAAATCTACGCTCCAACGCCACCCCTCACATTACTCCACCCCCTCCGCAATACCCCACAAAAAAACGGCAACCTCCAAATGCCTTGGAGGTTGCCGTCGCAAAAAGGTGACTTATCTTTGAAAACTATGCTTCTGTTTTCTTGGTGGTCTTGCGGGTAGTTGTGGTCTTGCGTGTGGTGGCAGTCTTGCGGGTTGCCGTTGTTTTCTTGGCAGCCTTCTTTGCCTCCAAAGCCAAATCCAACTCGTTGATGAAGTCCGACAGAACATTCATGTAGTTGATGAATGCCTCGTATGCCGAGTCATAGGGGTTGAAGTACGAGTGAACGTCACCGTCCGACAACCACTTGGTCGCCATGTAGTAGAAGTGGTCCGAAGTCTGGAGGAAGCTCCATACGTAGTCAAAATCGGCGCTCTTCAGTGCCTCGACCTTCTCCTTCTGTGCGTAGAGTTTCGAGAAAGCCTCGTTCTGCAACTCGTTACCCAACCATGCGGTGATGTCGCGCTCCTCGTCTGCCCATGACATCACGTGGGGGCAGTGGAGAACGGCTACGGGCTGATACTTCTTCGAAGCCTCGCTCACGGTGGCAAACTCCAGCTGCTTGCTGTCGAGTGCCTCCTTGGGCAGTGCCTTCATGAAGTCGAAGATGCCGGTGTCGGCCTTCTGGTGCTCACCGAAGGTCTCGTAGTCCATGAACAGGTTGATGACATCGCCGGGAGTCTCCTCCGAGTTCAGCCACTCGACATACTTCGAAGCGGTGAGGGGATACTGGTCCCAACCCTGATTCGAGAAGCGGAAGGCAATATCGTCGGAGAGCTTGTAGTTACGCAACAAGAGGCGAAGTTTCTGGTCTATGGCATTGGCATAGACGTAGTTGGGTGATTTCCATCCGAGTATGTGCTTGGCACCTTCAGCCAGCATGGTACGGAATCCCATTCCGGCAACCATCTCACCGATGGTGTCGGAGTAAATCAGCTCGGTGTTGCGGAAAGCTGTGGGCTTAACACCAAACTCCTTCTTCAGCACTGCGGTGTGCAGCTTGACCTGCTCCTTGAAATCCTCGGGCGAAGCCATCGAAGCCAGCGAGTGAGAGTAAGTCTCGGCGAGGAACTCCACACAACCGGTGGCAGCCAGCTGCTTGAACGACTCGAGAACTTCGGGGGCATAGGCACGGAACTGCTCGATAGCCGTACCGGTAATCGAGAACGAGCAACGGAACTGACCCTTGTGCTCCTTGATGAGGTTGAGCAGCAGGGCGTTCATGGGCAGGTAGCACTCACGGGCAACTTTCTGGAGAATCGAACGATTCTGCATGTCGTCCAAATAGTTGTGGTCTTTGCCCATATTGAAGAAGCGGTATTTTTTCAAACGCCAGGGCTGATGCACTTGAAAATATAAACAGATGGTTTTCATAATTTAGGGTTTCGTTAGAGTTGTTGGTTTTTGTTTTCTTCAATAGCCGATTCATATACGGCCTTGATTTTGGCGGCTGCATCGTTCCACTTGAGGTTGGTAACCTCCTCCAGACCCTTCGACGAGAACATCTTCGACAGGGCAGGGTAGGTGACGAGTGCATGGATGGCATCAGCCAGTGCATCGACATCCCAGTAATCGACCTTGATGGCATAGTCGAGCACCTCGGCCACACCACTCTGCTTGGAGATGATGACCGGCACGTTGGAACGCATGGCCTCAAGGGGTGAGATACCGAAAGGCTCCGATACCGACGGCATGACGTAAACATCCGACAGCTGGAACATCTTGTGTACATCTTCACCGCGCAGGAAGCCGGTGAAGTGGAATCTGTCGGCGATACCCAGACGGGCAACGCGACGGATGACGTGGTTCATCATATCGCCCGAACCGGCCATGACGAAACGCACGTTGGGGTCTTTCTTCAACACCTTGGCAGCGGCCTCCACGAAGTAGTCGGGGCCCTTCTGATAGGTGATACGACCCAGGAAGGTGACAATCTTGTCCTTGACACCACGCACGGGAGTTTCGCCGGCATTCTCGGCAAAGCGAACGGCATTGTGCACCGTCACGACCTTCTTGGGGTCGATGCCGTACTTGTTGATGACAATATTGCGGGTGAGGTTCGACACGGCCATGACGCGGTCGGCGGCCATCATTCCGGCACGCTCGATGGCGTAAACCTGGGTGTTGATGTTCTCACCGCTACGGTCATACTCGGTGGCGTGCATGTGAACGACGAGGGGCTTGCCCGATACGCGCTTGGCAGCGATGCCTGCGTAGTAGGTGAGCCAGTCGTGGGCGTGAATCACATCGAACTGACCTTCGAGGTTCTTGGCTACCTGTGCGGCAACCACGGCGTAGCGTGCCACCTCTTCCATAAGGTTGGCACCATACTTGCCCGAGAAGGTGTAGCGCTGTTTCCATGCATCGGTGGTCGACCATACCTTTTCACCGGTCTTCACGTATTTCTGATGGTAGGTCTCATACTCCTCGGGTGAGATGTAGGGGACCATGTTGGAGTCGATGTGGATGAACGACATTTTTTCGAGAATGTCGTCGGCACCGCTGTTGGTCGAACCGTAGAGTGCATCTACTTCACTGGCGTTCAGTACATGGGTGAAACGCTGGTCCTCATCGCCGTAAGCGTGGGGTACCACGAAGGTAACATCCACGCCGTTGCGTGCCAAACCGCGGGTCATGCCGTAGCATGCTGTACCCAAACCTCCTGCAATGTGGGGCGGAAACTCCCAGCCGAACATTAAAACTCTCATAATGTTTATCTCTTTGTTTTTTTATTGTTTTTCTCTTGCATCCGACTCCCTGTCTTTCCTCTTTTGGGCAGGGGGTCATTCTCTGATGGGGGTTCGGAGCATCGGGTAATGTCCGAACTTTTGGGAAGTGCCCTTTCGGGTGCTCTATTCGGCAGAGGCTTTCTTGGTGGTGCGCTTGCCGGTGGCCTTCTTGGTGGCACACTTGCGGGTCGTGGTCTTCTTCTCGGCTTTCTCGGCACACGACTTGGTGGCACATTTGCGTGTAGCGCACTTGCGTGTTGAGGTCTTCTTCTCGGCGGCCTTGGGGCTGCGCTCCTCAATCATGCGAATGATGTCGGATACGGCACCTACACTCCATGCCTGAGAAATGGCACCTCTGGGGGCATACGGAGGATCGGCATCATAGAGCTCGTTGATAGAACCGATACCGTAGGTCTGAATGTCCTCCTCGAAGTCGGCGCGAATCTCCTGTGCCTGGGGCAGGAACGAGTCGCCGTCGATGTCGAAGCAAGCCTGTACGTAGAACTCCAGAGGCCATACCCATACCGAGCCGTTCTTGGCGGCATAGTCGCGCTCTGCGGGGTCGCCGTCCTGTGAACCCTTGTAGAGGGGGTTGCGGGGCGAAAGGCTGCGCAGACCACGCGGTGTGAGCAGGTGCTGGCGAATGGTACGAATCACCTCTATCTGGGTGTCGATGTCAATCATCTTGTAGGGAAGACCGCAAGCCACAATCATGTTGGGACGGATGTGGCGGTTGGCACCCTCGGCACCCACGTAGTCGGCCAAATAACCCTCCGGCAGACGGAAGATGGCGTTGAAATTCTCGGCGGTCTTTGCAGGCAGCTGCTCCCATGCGGCAACGAACTCCTTGTCGTTGTGCTGCTTGGCCAGTGCCAGTGCATAACATACGGCGTTATACCACAGGGCATTGACTTCTACCTGATAACCGTTACGCGGTGTTACGGCCTTGCCATCGACCAACGAGTTCATCCATGTGAGGGGCAGCTCGTTTGACGAAGCCCAGATGAGACCGTTGTCGTTGAGTATGATTTTGCCGTCGATACCTCTGCGGTACGACTCGAGCAACTGCTTCATCACCTCACCGTAGCGGTTCCAAATCTCCTTACCGCCAATCTCCTTCTCCAACTGCTGGAGTGTCCAGAAGAACCAGAGCGGAGCATCGACAGCCTCCGAAGCGGAAGCCGAGCCGGTGAACATACCGTCTTTCATGTCATTGACGTAGGTGTTCAGCACATCGATGCAGTCCTCCTTGTGGTTCTGCGCGATGGAGATACCCGGCAGGGCGATGAACGCCTGACGAGCATTGACACCGTGCCAGGGATAACCTGCCACCACCTCGGTGCGGTTGCCCGGACGGCGAATGATGAACTGACGAGCCGAGTGCTCGAGACAGCTCTTGAAGTCAATCTTGTGGGTACGGCGGGCAATCGAGGTCTCGAACATCTCGTCGATGGTCTTGATGGAACCCATCTCGTCGAGCGAAGCCGAGAAGATGACGCTCTCGCCCTTCTTTAGAGCCACCTCGAAGTAACCTGTGGTGAGCAAATCCTCGTGACCCTCATATCCGCGGGCGATGTCCTGCTGATACTCGAAGTTGTAATACCAGTCGGGTGCGGGGATAAATTCTGCGTCAGCCTTGTCGGTCTGCATGTAGAGCCAGGGGAACGAGTTGTAGAGACGGCACTTCACACCGTTGACTGCCGGATAGGTGTGTCCGTCGGCCTCCATGTTGGCATGGGTCAATGCGTGCTTGTCGCGGAAGGCGAGGAAGGGACGCAGACGCAGACGGGTGTCCGAGTGGGCATCAAGCAGTGTGTAGCGAATCATCAACTGTGTACGCTTGTGAATCCACAGCATCTCTTTCTTCAAAATCACGCCGCCCACACGGTAGGTGATGGTCGGAGTGGGGGTATAAGCGAAGTCGGTGATGTATTTGTGACCTCGCGGTTCGTAAGTGCCATTGAAGCGGTGCAGGGCCAGGTTGAACGACTGGTCGTGCTGAACAATGGTTTCGTCGAGTGACGACAGCAGCACATAGGTGCGGTCGCTGTCATCGATGGGGGCAACAATGAGACCGTGGTAACGGCGTGTGTTGCAGCATACGATGGTGGTGCTCATATAGCCGCCGATGCGGTCGGTGGCCAGCATTTCACGTTGCAGCGAATACTCCAGGTTGCCCAATTCTTGTTTGTCGAAGGTTAGTGCTGACATATTGAATAAATAAATGTTTTCTTTTCCGTTAAAGATAACAATAATATAACGGAATCGGAAAGATTTTCGTTACAAAAATCCTCCCGATTCCATTATTCGACATATTTTAAGCCCATTTCACCAGCGCGAAGTCCATTCTGTGCGCAAGCATCTCATTTTGAGGGAATACTCTCAACGCAACATCGAATGTTCCGCTCTTGTCGGGCGTGTAGTCCAGCGAGTAGGTGACCTTGTTGTTTTCGACCTTCACTCGTTCGAGCGGCATCGTCCTATCGACGTTGATGGTCTGTCCGCCGACAATCTGTTTGGCCACCACCATCTCAACACCCAAATCCTCGGGGCGAAGGGTCGAGATGTCGAGGGTTACCTCGAAGTGGTACTGCTCTCCTACATAGACGGCACTCTTGCAGAGTTTCACACGCTGTACATCGAGCACCTTCACATTGTCCCACGCAGCCGATACCTTACGCTTCCAAGCGGCCAGCTCGCGAGCCATCTGATAGCTGTTGGCCATAATCTTGTGCTTACGCTCGGCCAGCTTGTTGTAGAAACGCTCCTCGTAGTCGATGAGCATGCGGTTCATGGTGAAGTTCGACGCGATGTCGGCGATACACATCTTCACCGAAGCCACCCAGTCGTGGGGGATATTGTCCTCGCCGCGCTTGTAGTAGAGCGGCGCAATCTTGTTCTCGATGGTGTTGTAAATCATCTCGGCATCCAGCTCGTCCTGATAGTGCTGGTCGGTGAAGGTGCGCTCCATGGGCAGCATCCAACCTGCACCCTCCTTGTAGCCCTCGACCCACCAGCCGTCGAGCACGGAGAACTGCATGACACCGTTCATTACACACTTCTCGCCCGAAGTACCCGACGCCTCCAGAGGACGGGTCGGGGTGTTCAACCATACATCGACACCCTGAACCATGCGGCGAGCCAGCTCCATGTCGTAGTTCTGCAGGAAGAGAATCTTGCCCACGAACTGAGGCATCTTCGATACCTCGACGATGCGCTTGATGAGGTCCTGACCCGGACGGTCGTTGGGGTGAGCCTTACCCGCGAAGATGAACTGTACGGGACGCTCGGGGTTATTGACGATGGCCGACAGACGGTCGAGGTTGGTGAAGAGCAGGTAAGCACGCTTGTAGGTGGCGAAACGACGGGCGAAACCGATGGTCAGCACCTCGGGCTTCACTGACTCTGCAATCTGAATCATCTGACGGGGCGAATCGAGACGAACCTGCGAAGGATCGCTGAAACGACGACGGATATGCTTGATGAGACGCTCCTTGAGGTGGATACGCTCCGACCACAACTCCGCATCGGGAATGTTGTGTACCTTCTGCCAGGCGGGAATGTTATAGACATGGTGGTTGAAGCCCTCGGGGAAGTAACGCTCGTAGAGACGGCGCAGTGACGATGCAATCCATGTGGGGAAGTGAACACCGTTGGTCACGTAGCCGATGTGCAGCTCGTTCTTGAAGTAGCCCGGCCACATATTACCCAGAATCTCCTTCGAGACCTCACCGTGCAACCACGACACACCGTTGACCTCCTGCGAAAGGTTGCAGGCCAATACCGACATCGAGAACTTCTCGTTGGGGTCGTTGGGATTGGTCTTACCGAGGTTGATGTACTGCTCCCAGGTGATGCCCAATACGTCGGGATAGTGCGACATGTACTGACGAATCATCGACTCGGGGAAGGCATCGTGACCTGCGGGTACGGGGGTATGTGTGGTGAAGAGGGCCGACGAACGAACCACCTCCAAAGCCTCCGAGAAGGAGAGCTTCTTGTGGTTGACCAAATCGCGGATACGCTCGATGCCGATGAATGCGGCATGACCCTCGTTGCAGTGATATACATCGTGCTTGATGCCCAGCTTTCTCAGGGCGCGGATACCACCGATACCGAGCAACATCTCCTGCTTGAGACGGTTCTCCCAGTCACCACCATAGAGGTAGTGGGTGATACGGCGATCCTCCTCGAGGTTATCCTCGTAGTCGGCATCGAGCAGGTAGAGGTCCGTACGACCCACCTGACACAACCAAACTCGTGCCGAGAGGGTACGACCGGGGAATGCAACGGTGATGGTCACCCAGTTGCCGTTCTCGTCACGCACGGGCGAGATAGGCAGCTTGTAGAAGTTCTGCGCCTCGTAGGTAGCCTCCTGTGCACCCTGTGCCGACAGACGCTGGGTGAAGTAACCGTAGCGGTAGAGCAGACCCACGGCTGCCATGGGGACGTTCTTGTCCGAAGCCTCCTTCAGGTAGTCACCTGCCAGGATACCCAGACCACCCGAGTAAATCTTCAGCGACGAGTGCAGACCGTACTCCATCGAGAAGTAGGAAATGGTCGTTGCCTTGGGGTCGGGCTTCTCGTTCATATAGTTGCGGAAGTTGGTGTAGACGGTATCCAACTGCTTGAGGAAGATGTCGTCATGCTCCAGCTCCTTGATGCGCTCGATGCTCAGCTTGTCGAGGAATGCGATGGGGTTGCGGTCGCACTCGGTCCACAACTGTGGGTCAATGTCCTCGAAGATGTCGCGTGCACCGGGATTCCAGCACCACCACAGGTTGCGCGACAACTCCTCCAGAGCGTGCAGGCTCTCGGGCAGACGCTTGTCGATCATCATGCGGTGCCAGTTGGGTTGCTCGACGAAGAGCTGCTGGCGCACGAAGTTAATCTGTTCGTTGCGCGAACCGCCGTTGTCCAGCAGGGCACGGTTGGTACGCACGGTAGAGTTCTCCACAGCCTCGGAGTATGCCTGCTCGTATGCCGAGTAGAGGCGGCTCCAGAGTGCGTCCTCCGAGAGTTTGCGTGCCGACTCGCGTACGGCGTTGACCTCCTCGTTGTTCAAAAGGCTGAACTCGGTGATGGCAGCTGCGATTTCGCTCTCGATTTCGATGTCGTTGTAGTCGTCACGGCGGAAGACCTTGACACCCTTTGTATCTCTGTGCTCCTCGACCCATTTACCGAAACCTGCCAACGAGGTGGTGATGGTCGGAACCGAGAAGGCGATGCTCTCCAGAGGAGTGTAGCCCCAGGGCTCGTAGTAGGAGGGGAATACGGTGAGGTCCATACCCACGAGCAACTCGTAGTAATCCTTGTCGAAGATACCGTCATTGCGGTTGAGGTAGGTAGGAACGAAGATGACCTTCACCTTCGAGTCGCGGCTCTCCAGCGATGAACCCTTGATGGAGTTCACGATGGGGTCGTAAGCCATGTTCTCGAGGTAGTGGGTCGAGAAACGGTACTGGCTGGCATCGATGGGTGCCTTGGCGTCGGCCATGTGAGCCTGGACGTCGAGACGGGGACCGCGGTTGCCGGCAGGTACGGTGATGTAGACCAGCAACTGACGCTGCAGGCGGGTCGATGTGGCGAGCTTCTTCAGTGCGCCGAGGAATACATCGATACCCTTGTTGCGGAACTCATAGCGGCCGCTGGTGCCGATGATGATGGGGTCGGTCGTGAACTTCTCGCCCAGACAAGCCTCTGCCACCTCAATCATCGACTTGCGTGCCTCGGCACGCTTGGTAGCCAACTCCTCACCTGTCCATACGAAGTCGTTCTCGAAACCGTTGGGGGTGATGCAGTCGGGCTCGCGGTTGAGCAGGTACTTGCACTCGTTGGAGGTAATCTCGCTCACGGTGGCAAATACGTCACAGTTGGCAGCCGAAACCTTCTCGATGGAGTGCTTGGCCATCACGTTGAACTGACGAGCGAGGTCGTCGGCACTGAACTTGGTAAGGCCGTTGTAGAGGTGAAGATTGTTGCCTGCGATGCAACGTCCCATGACGGTGGCGTGGGTGGTGAACACGGTCGCCACATAGGGAATCTCCTTGCGCAGGTAGAGTGAACCTGCGGCGGTCATCCACTCGTGGAAGTGAGCGGTAACCTTCTGGGTCGAGTCGCAGAAGGTGTTGATGTAGGACTTGATGACGATGCCCGAAGCATAGCCGAAGAGCACCGGCTCGATGTAGTCCCACTGACCCGAGATAGAATCTACGTGGTAATCTTTCCACAACTCCTCGAGGATTTCGTCCTTGCGGGGAATCAGCGAGGTGAAGTCTACCAGAATAACGACGGGGTTGCCCTCGATTTTCCAGCGTCCGATGCGGATACGGATACCCTGCTTGTAGACCTCCTGACGCCAAGTCTTGAGGAGGTTGCTGTCCTCTTCGAATTCGTTGTTGGCGCCTTCGTGTGCCAAATCGGGACCGATTAAAAGATATTTATCCCCGAATTTACGGGTTGCTGTTTTTGCTTTGGTCGAAACTACGGTGTGGATACCTCCGACCTTGTTGCATACTTCCCAGCTAACCTCAAAAAGATAGTCAGGGGTATGTTTTGCGTTGTTCATATTATAAAGGTTGTTTTG
>RCNH01001003.1_pt1 | contig 12204 bp, 10 predicted proteins | sample 2041161 | NCBI WGS metagenome assembly RCNH01 (sample SAMN09708215, study PRJNA481090) | Feces metagenome, whole genome shotgun sequencing project. | biome: feces | host: Leptonychotes weddellii | place: Antarctica: Sion Island | collected 2010-03-01 | reverse complement strand
AGAAATATGAAATTAATATCTTGGAATGTCAATGGTCTGCGTGCATGTGTGCAGAAAGGATTTTTAGATGTATTTAAACAGGAAGATGCGGATGTTTTTTGTGTGCAGGAAACAAAGATGCAGGAAGGGCAGCTTAAGTTAGAGCTAGAAGGGTATTATCAGTATTGGAATTATGCTGTGAAAAAAGGGTATTCTGGAACTGCTGTATTTACAAAAAGAAAACCGTTGAATGTCACCTATGGGATAGGAATAGAAGAACACGATCAAGAAGGCCGTGTGATCACGCTGGAATTTGATGATTTTTATTTTGTCACAGTGTATACTCCAAATTCTCAGGCAGAACTTGCAAGAATCGATTATAGAATGAAGTGGGAAGATGATTTCAGGACTTATTTAAAAGGTCTAGATGAAAAGAAACCTGTGATTGTCACAGGGGATATGAATGTTGCACATCAGGAGATCGATCTTAAGAATCCAAAAACAAATCGAAAAAATGCAGGCTTTACAGATCAGGAAAGAGCAAAATTTACGGAACTTTTGTCGGCAGGATTTATTGACACATACCGTTATTTTTACCCAGATACAGAAGGCATGTATTCTTGGTGGTCCTATCGATTTAAAGCAAGAGAAAAGAATGCAGGATGGCGCATAGATTATTTTGTTGTATCAGAGACATTAAAAGACAGACTAAAGGATGCAAAAATCTTAACGCAGATCATGGGCTCAGATCATTGCCCGGTAGTGTTGGAAATAGAAGATTAAAAAGAGTAGAGACAAAATAGAACTGGAAATGGAGAAGAGGTACAAATGAAATTTACGAAAATGCAGGGACTAGGAAATGATTATGTTTATGTAAACGGATTTCAAGAGAAAATAGAAAATCCGTCACAGCTGTCTATTCAAATAAGTGATCGTCATTTTGGAATTGGTTCAGATGGACTGATCCTCATTAACCCATCTAAAAAAGCTGACTTTGAGATGGAGATGTATAATGCTGATGGTTCAAGAAGTGAAATGTGTGGAAATGGAATACGCTGTGTTGGAAAATATGTTTACGATCATGGAATGACAACAAAAAAACATATTGCAGTAGAAACACTGGCCGGCATTAAGTACCTTGACTTGACAGTAAAAGATGGGAAGACAGAAAAAATCCGTGTTAATATGGGAAGTCCCAAATTAAGACCGAAAGAGATACCGGTTAATGTAGATGGAGAGACAGTAATATCTCAGCCAATCATTATAGAAGGCACAGAATACAAAATGACTTGTGTATCTATGGGAAATCCACATGCGGTTGTTTATGTTCCAGATGTAAAGGGACTTGCACTTGAAAAAATCGGACCATTGTTTGAGAGACATGCTTATTTTCCAAATCGTGTTAACACAGAGTTTGTAAAAGTGCTCGATAGAAAAACTGTGGAAATGCGAGTGTGGGAAAGAGGTTCTGGAGAGACACTGGCCTGTGGAACAGGTGCATGTGCTGTGGCAGTTTCCTGCATATTAAACGGATATACAGAAAATGAAGTAACGGTTAAATTGCTTGGTGGCGATCTTCTAATAGAATGGGATCAGAAGAATGATATAGTATATATGACAGGACCTGCAACGACTGTATTTGAAGGAGAGATATAATAAGAAGTAGTAAAATAGACGTTGTGAAAGTGACGGCTTTCACAATGCCTATTTTCAAAATATTCTGAAAAAAACAAACAAATCAAAAAATAGAAGAACTTTTAAAAAAGTGGTTGACTTTTCTGGAGAGTTTGATATAATAACCTTGTTGTTTACGAGAGATAATGCTGATGCGGATTGGTGTAATGGCAGCACAGCAGACTCTGACTCTGTTAGTAGAGGTTCGAGTCCTCTATCCGTAGTTAAGAATCTGCGTTTGCAGGTTCTTAATTATTTTTACGAGGTTTTTTTGAGAATGCCCCGTATCGGAGTGTGGCTCAGCTTGGTAGAGCGCTACGTTCGGGACGTAGAGGTCGCGTGTTCGAATCACGTCACTCCGATTTGAAAATTTTGATGATCAGGATTGCATATTATATGCAGTCCTTTTTTGTTATGCAACTAAAATGGAACATGTTATAATAGAGTTCATAAAAATTAAATGTATTTTAATCGATCGTAAAGAAGGAGATAAATTATGGTAAAAATTTTTGTTACAGGAGATAATCACTTTGGAAAAAGATACGATCGCTATCCGGATGTAAAAGAGCAATTGATCAATAGCAGATTTGAAAGTTTTCAAAATATGGTTTATAAGGCTGAAGAAGAAGGATGTGAATTGTTTGTTGTCACAGGAGATCTTTTTGATAGCGTAAACACAATTAAAATTTCGGATGTGAAAAGAGTAGTTGAGATTCTTTCAAAATTTAATGGTACGGTTTTTATTCTTCCAGGCAATCATGATTACTATACAGGAAACGAAAAAATATGGAAGGATTTTGAAAAAGAACTTTCCATGTGTGAGCATAATATTATTCTTTTGAATGAGATGAGAAAATATTCTTTTGACATGAAAAAAGAAAAAATTGTAGTATATCCTGCCTGTTGTCAGTCAAAACATTCTGTAGAAAATAATCTAAACTGGATAAAAGAAGAGACTATAGATCCAGATGGAAGAATCAATATAGGTATCGCACATGGGGCAATAAAAGGTGTGACACCAGATTTCAAAAAAGAGTATTTTCTTATGGATGAAAAAGAATTATTAAATATACCGGTGGATGTTTGGCTAATAGGACACACACATATTCCATATCCTGAAATTTTAAAAGAAGATGTGGATACACTCGGGTACAAAATCTTTAACGCAGGTACACATGAACAGACGGATCTTCATAATCGAACAGATGGAAATGGCTTTATAATTACGATTGATAAGCAAGGGGATGCAGTGCAGATTGCTGCCAGAAAGTATGTCAGCGGAAAAATTCGATTTTATGATCTAAACATGAAAGTGAAACCAAATAGTGATACATCACTTAAAGAGGTTTTGAAAAAGAGTCTTGCAGATATTGATCGAAAAGCAGTGTTGAGGGTAAATATAACAGGTACGATAAAACAAGCTGAGTATCACGAAAAGGAAAGGATATATAAAGAACTGTTAGAAGATTTTCTTACATATGAAATAGTTGACAGTGAGTTGAGCGAAGAAATTACAGCGGATAAAATACGTGATGAGTTTGCGGAGACGAGCTTTGCGGCAAAATTTATGGAACAACTTGCAGAAAATCCGACAGAGTTGCAGATGGTATATGAACTTTTAAAGCAATGCAAAGAAAGTTAAAGAAAGGGGGAAGACAATGAAGATAAAACGAGTAGAATGCGACCAGTTTGCCGGAATTCAGGGTACTAAAGCAGAGTTTCAAGATGGACTTAATCTTATTATCGGAGAAAATGAAAGTGGAAAAAGTACCATAGCGGATCTTATATATTATCTCCTTTTTAAAGATGTAAAGTTAGATGGACGCAGAGATGCTGAATTTATAGATGAATATTTCCCTAAAAAAATTAGTGGTCCACAGGGAAATATAATAAATGGACAGATTTTATTTGAAACCTCAAATGGAATGTACAAGTTACAGAAGGAATGGGAAAAAGGCGAAGGCATGTGCAGGATCATTCTTCCAGATGGAACAATGATCAAAGGAACTAAGGAAGTAAATCAGATCCTTAAGGAAGAAATCAAACATCGGGCAGGTGTTTACCATGAAATAGTGTTTGCGTCACAAAAAAGGCAGCAGATGGCAGTGGAAAGTATTATGAAAACATTGTCAAAAAAAACAGATGTCTATTCGGAAACAAGAGATAATCTTGCATCAGCACTTACGACGGCAACGCTTGAAACAGGTGGAGTTGCAATTGAAGAAATAGAAAAGCAGTTACTAGAAAAACTTTCAAGTTTATCTTCGCATTGGGATTTTAACGCGGATGCTCCGGAAGGGGGTGTTAGACGTGGAATCAACAATATGTGGAAACAAAAAGTAGGACGTATTCTTGAAGCATATTACAGGATGGAAACTATCCGAAAAGCACAAAGTGATGCAGAAGAGACAGAACGAATCGTGGAATCTTGTGTACGTGAAATTACATTACTTCAAGAAAAAAGAGAAGAACTTGAAGAAAGAAAAAACAAGTTTCAAAAATATCGTGGAATATTAGGACAGGCCACGTTACTTACAAGAGAGATTGAAAGACAGAATCTAAAAATCGCAGAAGAAAAACAAGCATTCGAAAGATGGCCAAAAGTCAAAGAAGAAATAGAAAAAGCAGAGAACCTAAGAGACAGACAAAAGCAGGCAGCACTACATGAAGTTTATATAAAATGTGTATTAATTGAAAAAGAATATGAGAAAAAGAAAGCTGCTTTTGAAAGTTTAAAAAACGTATCGGATGAGGAAATTAAAACGGTGCGTAATCTTCAAAGACTCCAGCAAACATTGAAAAGTAAAATTTCAGGTATAAATCTGGTGGCAAAAATACAACAACTTTCAGATGTTCCTATAGAAGTAAGATCTTCTGTGACAGAAAAAAGTTTTGATATACAGGAAGATGAAATTTATATAACAGAAGCCGCTAAGATCAAAATACCAGGAATTGCTGAAATTGAATTGAGGCCACAAGGAATTGACGTGGATGAAATAAAAATACAGTTGCAAGGATCGGACAATGAGATAAATAAAATATATGAAAAATATCATGTGAATAATCTAGAAGAACTAGAACAGATGGCTGGTGAGTATGTTGCTGTTTTAAGAGAAACAGAGCAATTACATTATACTTTACAGAAGGAACTTTCAGGGTATACGTGGGAAAAACTGCTTGAAGAAGAAATGAAGATTCCAGATGGAATAGAAAGTGAAAAAGAGATTCAAAATCAAATAGCAGAACTGTGTGGAATAAAATCAATAGAGGCATTTATAGGTGGACTGGATCAGACACTCTGTGATTATAGAAAAAAATATGAGTCAGTAGAAAATCTGAAAGTTATGATTTATCAAGAAACAGAGGAAAGAAATAAAAATCAGAAGACACTAGATTCTCTGGCGGAGATTCCAGAGAGGTTTAAAGGTATTCGCAATCCAGAACAGTATAATGATGAATTACAGTTGGATGTTGATAAGTATGGAGAAAAGCTGAAAAACTGTCAGCAAAGACTTCGAGAAGTGGAAAGAAATCTGGGGGAAAAATCAGCAGAAGAATATTATGAGGAGTTCTTGGAAAGTAAAGAAGAATTTGAAACGCGAAAAAGAGAATATGCACACTGGTATAATATTTACAAAGTATTTTGCAGGGTAAAAGAAGAGACTTATGACAATCCAGTAGAGGGACTGGCAGAAAAGTTCAATGAATATCTAAAAGAAATTACAGATAATGGAATGAAACTTGAAAATATGGATGAACAACTGTCAGCCAAAGTTATAAGTGGTATACACCCTATGACTTATGAAATCTTGTCAGAGGGAACAAAAGATACCATTTCGCTTGCTTTTAGACTGGCAATGCTTGAACAACTTTATCCTAATGGAAATGGAATTGCGGTGTTTGATGATCCTTTTACAGATATGGATCCGAAGCGAGTGTCAAAAGCCTGCAAATTACTTGAAAAATTTGCAAAAAATAATCAAGTTATTTTTATTACTTGTGATGATAAATATAAAGAATTGTTAAAGGGAAATCTGATAGAGATAAAAGATTGATCAAGGGCAAATGAAAGGAGAAAATATTATGCAGAAAAGACTGTTGAACTGCACAGCTTCCGAGATGAAAATGATGACAGCAAAGCAGATTCTGGACGCTATTTCCGGAAGTGAGGGAAGAATACTGGCAGCAGAAAGCATAGGAGTTACGATGCCGCTTCTTGAAGATGTGACAAATGCAGAAGTCGTATCATCTATGGGGGCTGATATTATTCTTTTGAATATGTTCGATGTTCTTCATCCGGTTATTCAAGGATTGCCTGAAGTAAAAGAAGAAGATACGATAAAAGAATTAAAAAGGTTGACAGGGAGAATCATAGGAATTAATCTAGAGCCAGTGAAAAAATCAGAAGTACAGGAACAAGATGAGTTATGGAAGATGACACCTGGACGGTATGCAACAGCGGAAAATGCTGCGCATGCAGCTTCAATGGGGGTTGATATGATCTTACTGACAGGAAATCCGGGGAATGGTGTGAGTAATGAAGCTATTGTAGAATCATTAAAAGCAATTCGAAAGGAAACAGGAAATAAGCTAATTCTGGCAGCTGGTAAGATGCATGCTTCCGGCGTTCTTTCTGAAAGTGCTGAGAAAATCATAACAAAAGCAGATATTCTTGAATTTAAAGAAGCAGGTGCAGATATTATTCTTCTTCCTGCACCGGGAACGGTTCCCGGAATTACAATGGAGTATGTAAAAGAGTTAGTAACCTACGCTCATAGTCTTGGAGAACTTACGATCACAGCCATTGGCACTTCACAAGAAGGTGCAGATAAAGATACAATTCGTCAAATTGCGCTTATGTGTAAGATGACAGGAACAGATATCCATCATATTGGAGATTCTGGGTATGTAGGGATGGCTCTCCCGGAGAATATCATGACTTATTCAATAGCAATCCGTGGGGTACGCCACACTTACCGGAGAATTGCAAGGTCGATAAATAGATAAATTATCACAAAAATACCTCGAAAGATTTTCTTTCGGGGTATTTGTATATCAGAACATTTAATGATAAAATAAACAAAGAAAATATTCAGGAGAGTGTATATGCCAATTAATCATACAACAAAAGCAATTTTAAAGGCACTGTCATTTGATGGGATAGAGGTAGAAGCAACTCGTCATCTTGCTGATTTAAAAAGAATTGACCCCATGAAAATTTTTTATAAGAAAGCAGATTATAAAATATATAATGGGGAGTATGAAGTTCCGGTCAGAATTTTTTTCCCGGATGAAAAATCCTTTAAAAATGCAGAAAACAAAGATCATAAAGTAATGCTGTTTTTTCATGGAGGCGGCTGGGCAACGGATAGTATAGATAATTATGAAAGAATCTGTGCAAGACTTGCCATTGCCACGAATCATCTGGTAATCTCGGTAGAGTACCGGCTTGCTCCAGAACATAAATTCCCAGAAGGATTAGAGGATTGTTATGCTGCAGCAAAAGAAGTGTTTGAAGACATGAACCCGGAGGACATTACGATCATAGGTGACAGTGCAGGGGGAAATCTTACAGCAGCATTGTCTTTACTGGCAAAAGAGAGAAAAGAGTTTATGCCAAGAAGACAAATTTTAATCTATCCTGCAGTAAACAGCGATTACTCGGATAACTCGCCGTTCTTGTCTGTAAAGGAAAATGGTACAGATTATCTTTTAACAGCAGGAAAAATGAGGGATTACATTTCCTTGTACGCATCCTCAGAAAAAGATCTGACCAATCCATATTTTGCTCCGATTTATGCGAAGGATTTGTCGGATCAGCCAGATACATTGATCATAACAGCAGAGTATGATCCATTACGAGATGAGGGTGAGGCCTATGGAAGAAAGCTGAAAGAGGCCGGAAATTATGTGGAAGTAAAAAGAATTAAAGATGCACTTCATGGCTATTTTGCATTGGGAATTAAAAATTTCCATGTACAGGAAAGTTTTGACATTATTAATGAATTTTTGAATAAAAGAATAGTATAAGGGGGCATTTTATGCAGCAGAAGAGAGCGTATTGGAGAAAGCTGGATAATGCGGCAAAGATGTATTCTGCCACAAGTAATGAAAAAATAACAAGGGTATTTCGATTTTATTGTGTTTTAAAAGAAACTATTTCAGGAGTGGTTCTTCAAGAAGCTTTAAATCAGACATTGGAAACATACCCGGTATTTTTATCAGTCATGCGAAAAGGAGTGTTTTGGCATTATCTGGAAAAAAGCAGTCTGCGTCCGATTGTAAGAGAAGAAGATAAAGATCCATGCAGCAGCCTGTATATTCATGATAAAAAAGCACTTCTTTTTGAAGTAACCTATTATGGAAAACGAATAAATTTTGAAGTGTTTCATGCGCTGACAGATGGAACAGGAGCCACAGAATTTTTGCGGGAACTGGTAAAAAATTATCTTTATTTAAGTCACAAAAATGAAGGCCTGGAAAATGTTTCACTTATAGATGAGAATATTACTATACAGGATCAAGAATGCGACGGATTTTCCAAATACTATACAAAGGTAAAAAAGAAAAAACAAAAAAACTAAAGGCATATCAGATCAGCAAGCCAAAGAAAGAAAATGGACCACTTAAAATCAACGAAGCTACATTATCGGTAAAGGAAGTGTTGTCAAGGTCCAGAGAGCTAGGAGTGTCTATGACAATTTTCCTAACGACGGTGTTTTTGCTCGCAATTCATAGAGAAATGACGAAAACACAAGAAAAAAGTCCGGTAGTATTGATGGTTCCTGTTAATTTACGTAAATTTTTTCCATCAGATTCTATGCTGAATTTTTTTAATTATATTACTCCGGGATATGATTTTGGAAAAGGAAGTGGAAGCTTTGAAGATGTACTGATAAAGGTTAAAAAATATTTCGAAGAAGAACTGACTGTTGAAAAAGTTGCGGATCACATGAACGAACTTATTGCATTGGAGGTACATCCATTACTGCGACTTACGCCATTGGAAATTAAAAATATAGGCATACGCGCCGGGGCAAAATATGCGGAACGAGATGTAAGTGCAGTCTTTTCTAACATGAGTGTGATAAAAATGCCGGAAGAATATGAATCGTATATTGAACGTTTTGGAGTCTACACAAATACTCCCAAATTAGAACTTTGCATGTGTTCCTTTAAGGATAAAATATCATTAGGATTTACATCGAGATTTGATACGTTAAATATCCAAAGAAGTTTTTATGAAATTTTAAAACAGCAGGGGATTACAGTAACAAAAGTTGAACCGGATTTTCCGGATACAAGAGAACAGTCTGAAAGAGAAAGAAAGTTGTTTCGAATGTATTCTTTTTTGTGCCTTATGTTGGTAGTCTGTTCTATAGCGGTTGAGGTAAGCTTTCATCCGACTACCAGATGGTCACTGTTTGCGGTAGGAGGAGTTGCAAGTATGTGGCTGACAACGTCTATGGCATATAAAAAACGTCATAATCTTTTGAAGAATGGAATGTGGCAGCTATTGATCTTATCGGCAGGAAGTGTTTTGTGGGATGCCTTTACTGGATGGCACAGATGGTCTGTGAATTTTGTGATTCCAGTTTTAAGTATGTTGGTACTTGTATGTATGTTCCTTGTTTCAAGAGCAAGAAAAGATACAGCAAGGGAATATATGATTTATTTTGTTATGGAATGTATTTTTGGAATAGCAGTGCCACTACTTCTTGTTCTGACAAAGATAGTAAAATGGATGCTTTTAAGTAATCTGTGTATTGTTGTTAATCTATTGTTTCTTGCTGGAATCATTATTTTCAAAGGAAAAGAATTTAAAGAAGAAATGCACAAGAAGTTCCATGTGTAAGATTTCATTGTATTGCAAGCATATCTTGTGGTATTATGAACATATATGTAAATCTTTAAAGGAAGGGTATGAGATATGAAAATTCTGATTAAAGAAGGTCATGTGGTTGATCCCTTGACAGGACTGAATGAACAAAGTGATGTTCTTATTGAAAATGATCGTATTGTAAAAGTGGATAAGAACATATCAGAAGCGGCAGATCAGCTGATCGAAGCATCAGGCTGTTATGTTATGCCGGGATTTATAGATCTGCATGTACACTTAAGAGATCCGGGACTTACCCACAAGGAGACACTTACTACAGGTGGACAGGCAGCAGCTCATGGCGGTGTGACTACAGTATGTGCCATGCCAAATACAAAGCCGGTTACAGATACAAAAGAGATGGTAGAGAAGCTTCATGAAAGAGCGAAAAATGAATCTAAAGTGCATGTGATCCAGATCGGTGCGGTTACAAAAGGACAGGAAGGAAAAGAACTGGCAGATATCGCCGGAATGGCCAAAGCAGGATGCCATGCCATAAGTGAAGATGGAAAATCTGTTATGAATGCGTCTTTATATCGTCAGGGAATGAAACTTGCAAAAGAAAATGGAATTTCTGTATTTGCACACTGCGAAGACATTACCATGGTAGAAGGTGGTGTGATGAATGCAGGAGCCAAAGCGCAGGCTCTTGGAGTGAAGGGAATCACCAATTCTGTAGAGGACGTAATTACCGCCAGAGACATTCTTCTTGCAAAGGAAACAGGAGTGCGTCTTCATCTGTGCCACTGCTCTACAAAAGACAGTGTAGAGATGATCAGACTTGCGAAAGAAGAAGGACTGAAAGTTACAGGAGAAGTCTGCCCACACCATTTTATTTTATCAGAAGATGATATTACAGAGAATAATGGAAAATTCAAAATGAATCCGCCACTACGCTCAAAAGAAGATGTAGAAGCGCTAAAAGAAGGATTGAAAAAGGATATCATGGATGTGATTTCAACAGATCATGCTCCACATGCGGTTGAAGAAAAAGATGTACCTATGGAAAAGTCTGCTTTTGGAATCGTAGGACTGGAGACATCTGCATGCCTTACTTATACAGCACTTGTAGATAAGGGAGTTATAAGTATAATGCAGATGGCAGAGAAGATGAGTTATAATCCGGCTCAGATATTAGGATTAAAAGAAAAGGGTTCTATATCAGAAGGTAAGATTGCTGATATAGCGATTTTTGATCCAAGAAGAGCATATAAAATTGATGCGAATACATTTTATTCAAAAGGAAAAAACACACCATTTGACGGATATCCGGTTAAAGGTGAGGTAGTCTGCACGATTGTAGACGGAAAAATAGTATACAAAAAATAGTAAAAAGGGGAGAATTATATCATGATCAATAAGTTAGTAGAAAATATTAAAAGAACAGGAGCGCCAATTGTTGTTGGACTTGATCCAAAACTTGAATTTATTCCAGAACATGTGAAAGCGGCTGCATACGAGAAGTTTGGTGAAACTTTAGAGGGAGCTGCAGAAGCAATCTGGCAGTTTAATAAAGAAATCATTGACAAAACATATGATCTTATTCCAGCAGTTAAACCACAGGTAGCGATGTATGAGCAGTTTGGAGTACCAGGACTTCTTGTATTCAAAAAAACTGTTGATTACTGTAAATCAAAAGGACTTGTAGTAATTGGAGATATAAAAAGAGGTGACATTGGTTCTACTTCAGCAGCATATGCGGTAGGACATCTTGGAAAGGTGAAAGTAGGAAACAGAGAATACGCTCCTTTCGATGAAGATTTTGTAACAGTGAATCCATACCTTGGATCTGATGGTGTAAATCCTTTTATTGATGTGTGTAAAGAAGAAAAGAAAGGTCTTTTCATCCTTGTAAAAACATCAAATCCTTCCAGTGGTGAATTTCAGGATCAGCTGATCGATGGAAAACCTCTTTACGAGCTTGTTGGCGAAAAAGTCGCAGAATGGGGAAAAGACTGCATGGGTGATGAATACAGCTACATTGGTGCTGTTGTAGGTGCTACATATCCAGAAATGGGAAAAGTATTAAGAAAAGTTATGCCTAAGGCATTTATTTTAGTACCAGGATATGGTGCACAAGGTGGAAAAGGAAAAGATCTTGTACATTTCTTTAATGAGGATGGACTTGGTGCTATCGTAAACTCATCAAGAGGAATCATTGCAGCATACAAACAGGAAGCTTATGCAAAATTTGGACCAGAGAACTTTGGCGAAGCATCAAGAGCAGCTGTTGAAGATATGATCGCAGATATCAGAGGAGCACTTGAAAACAGATAAGTTTGTATAGCAAAAGGAGAAGTAAAAATGGCTGAAAAACAAAAAGAAACAGCACAGGTATTTTCTCAGGAATGTATCGCGGAAAATATCTACAGCATGTGGATTACATCTGAACATGTGGCGGATTATGCAGTACCGGGACAGTTCATATCTGTTTATACAAAAGATGGAAGTAAACTTCTTCCACGCCCAATCAGTCTTTGCGAGATTGATAAAAAGAAACAGGCAGTTCGTATTGTTTATCGTGTAACAGGTGAAAAAACAGGAACAGAGCAGTTTTCTCGTATAAAAGCAGGAGAAGACATTGATATCATGGGGCCTCTTGGAAATGGCTTCCCAATGGATCAGGCAAAAGGAAAGAAGGCAATGCTTATTGGAGGAGGGATTGGAGTACC
>RCNH01000855.1_pt1 | contig 12204 bp, 9 predicted proteins | sample 2041161 | NCBI WGS metagenome assembly RCNH01 (sample SAMN09708215, study PRJNA481090) | Feces metagenome, whole genome shotgun sequencing project. | biome: feces | host: Leptonychotes weddellii | place: Antarctica: Sion Island | collected 2010-03-01 | reverse complement strand
GCCAGCGGAAGATGCTGGATCTTCGCCGGTCTCAATATTCTGAGAGAAAAGCTGGCAAAGGATCTGAAGCTGGAGGATTTTGAGCTTTCCCAGAGCTACCTGTCCTTCTATGACCACCTGGAAAAAGCCAACACCTTTCTGGAGCATATTATAGAAACTTCCAATCAGCCTCTGGAAGACAGATATGTGAGTATGCTTCTCTCTGCACCTGTGGGAGACGGCGGCTGGTGGGAGTATTTCGTGGGTCTTTGCCAAAAATACGGCGTTGTCCCCAAAGAGGCCATGCCGGAAACCCACCAGAGCGGAAGCTCCGACTCCATGAATATGCTTATCAATATGCAGCTTCGGAAGGATGCTGTGATCCTGAGACGGGAACTTTCCACCGGTAAAACCCCGGATGAAGTTCGGGAACTGAAAACAGAGATGCTCAGCAGGATTTACAACGTTCTTGCCATCTGCCTGGGAACCCCTCCGGAGGCTTTCGACTTTGAATATGTGGACAAGGACAAGGCTTATCATGCTGACCGGGATCTGACCCCTCAGGACTTTTACGACCGGTACATTGGCCGGAATCTTACAGACATTGTAAGCATTCTCAACGCCCCCATTCCCTCTGCACCGTTCTATAAAACCTATTACACCGCCGGAGAAGAGAGCATTTACGGCAAGTATCCTGCCAAGCGACTGAACCTCCCCATGGACGAATTCAAAGCCGCTGTCATCCGCCAGCTGCAAGACGGTGACCTGGTGTGGTTTGTCTGTGACTGCGACTACTACGGGAACCAGGGCATCTGGGATACCGGGCTTTACGATTACCAGACCCTCTTTGGCCTGGATTTTGAACTGGACAAAGGAGATCTGCTGGACTACCGCCAGTGCTCTCTGAACCATGCTATGGTGCTTACCGGTGTCAACCTGGTGGACGGGAAGCCGGATAAGTGGAAGATTCAGAACAGCTGGGGCACAGAAAAGGCCGATAAAGGCTACTTTATCATGAGCGATGCCTGGTTTGACCGCTATGTCTTCACCGCCAGCATTGACAGAAAATATCTGACCGAGGAGCAGAACAAGCTCTTCGATCAGGAAGCCCTGGTTCTTCCCCCCTGGAACGTACTGGCATAATAAAATTCAGGCACGGTTTTCCCGTTTATCAGGAAAACCGTGTCTGTTTTACTATCTTATTTTGCTTATGAAACTGCAATCTGAACTGCATTTTCTCTCACCTGATCGATAATCAGATCTGCACGCTTGGTAATAACCCAATTTTGTTCTCCCCCACCTTTGTACAGGAAACGAATCCTATCGTGCTGTTCCTTCCGAACAGCTTCAAGAAGGAGAATAACATTTTCATTCCAGGATACATCGGTATGGATTGCCTGCGGGGCAGGCAGCTTTACCTTTCCGTTCTCTTGAAATTATTTAAATTTCCACACCAATTGAAAATCAGGTGTCTACACTTATCGGATTAACACAGCCGCAACATCATTGACGTTCGTACCGGTAGGTCCGGTGCGAATTAAACCATCCACCAGTTCCAGTGCATGATATGCATCATTGTTCTGAAGTGCTTTAAAAACATTGATTCCTGCTGCGCAGAATTTCTCCATAGAACCACTATCCACATATCCACCCGCTGCATCTGTCGGACCATCTGTCCCATCCGATCCAATCGAGAATACAGCTGTATTTTCAAGTCCTGCGATTCCCTCAGCTGCAGCCAGCGCCAGTTCCTGATTTCTTCCTCCAAGACCGTTTCCTGTTAGATGAACGACTGTCTCTCCGCCCACAAGTAACGCCAGTGGACGTTCCTTCTGGTAAAATCTGGCCACAGCCGCCAGGAATGCCCCAGCTTCTCTTGCTTCACAGTCAAGACTATCCGTTAGAATCACAGTACGGTACCCCAACGCTTCACAGGCATCTTTCGCTGCACGGCACAGCTCGGATGCACTTCCAGTAATCACCGTCTCCACATTATCCAAATACTTTGGGGTTTCAATTGTCAGTAGTCTTTGTGTTTCTTCCGAAATCTTTAGTTGATATTTTTTTATGAGTTTATCTGCATCTTCAGCAGTAGATGGATCAGGGCAGGCTGGGCCACTTGCAATCATGTCTAACCGGTCTCCCAGTACATCCGAAAGGACGATGCAAAACACAGAGGCCGGCGCACACAGTTCTGCAAACTTTCCGGCCTTTACTGCAGATAGTCTCTTGCGAATGGTATTAATTTCTGCTATATCTGCGCCACAGGACATCAACTGGCAGGTAATATGCTGTAGTTCTTGCAGTGAGACAAGCGGTTTTTCAAATATTGCAGAGCCTCCGCCGCTAATTAGAAACAACACCGTATCCTGTTCAGTCAGATCAGAAACCATCTGAATCGCCTTCTCAGCTCCCCGTATGCTGTTTTCATCCGGGATCGGATGCCCTGCCTCAATAATCTCGCAGTTTGTAATTGGCCCCCGACTGTGACCGTACTTCGTTACGACCACACCACTTTCAATCTGAGGGCCCAATTTCTCTGAGGCGGCATTGGCCATCTGCCAGGCTGCCTTACCAATTGATACCATCCGAATCCGGCCAAAAATCTTGCGAGTGTCCAATGCCCTCCATACAGCTTCATCCGGCAAAACCTTTTGTATTGCGGATTCTATAATTTTCTCGGCATCCTTTCTCAAGATATCCATATATTTTCTCCTATCTGTTTGATGATTCCGACATAAGTGTGAATTTTGAAAAACTGCCCATGCTCCTAAACGGAGTATGGGCAGTCCATGAGATCCAAATTAATCTCCCACTGTAATACGGATCATCTGGCCAGGCTGAAGAACACATTTTAAGTGACAGCCGTCCAATTTGACTTCCGCCCGTTCCTCTTCCAAGGAGGCAAAATCCATTTGACCGCCACAGGGCAGCTCAAACTCAAAAGTCTCCGCCTCATTCTCATCGTTCGCAACCAAAATCAGGCAGCCGCCGTCATGTTGTTTCCAACAGGTAGCTTTACATAGTGGCTTCAATTCAGAAACAAGCCACCGATCATCCAGGAACTCTGCACCTTCCAACATAGGAACCAGATCACGGCGGAAAACCACCGATTTACGGGCATAATCATATCCCATACAATCAGGAGTCGGCATCCGGCTGGTAATACCGATCCAGAGGATGTTGCCCAGAGAAATTGCTCTGTGCATATCACGGTAGAACCAGATCAGTTTGTCCTCCGGTTTTTCCACCCAACCTCGAGGATTGACCATGTTTACTTGCACAAATTCAGGGAATGTATACTTAAACACATTGTAGTACTCATCATAATCCGCACCATTCCATGTCAAGTTTCCCCAAGTGTAGCTACCATAAATATCGCCGCAATTTTCCGTCATAATATAGGAATCAGGATTGTATTTGCGGAGTCTCTCCAGCAGTTCCTTCAGAATACGTCGATAGCCGTTGTTGAACTCTCCAATGTTTTCGTGATTATGTCCACACGCATAACAGGCAAACGGCTCAGCAGATGCCAGTTGGTCCAGATAGATGCCGTCGCATCCATAGGCCTTTACGCAGAACTCAGCTGTATCCAGCAAGTATTCCGCCCAAAGCTTATCTGACGGACAATTTACAGTAAAGTGCTGAGGACCATATGTCTCAAAATAAGGCTCATTTTTCTCATTTCTCAGAGCCATTTTTTCTCCAACACTGTGGTGGAAATCCGACTTCACGTCAAAGATTCGAGCATTGATATACATCGTGCTGAATCCGCCATGATCCCGCACATACTGTAGATTGCGATTGAGCTCCATTGCGCTGCCAAGTTCCATATCTGGATAATACTCCGGATAATAGGAATCAAAACCCGTTCTATTCCAGCTTGCCAGGAACATATGACGCACACCCCACTCTGCACCAGCATCGTACATTGCAGGAATATCCGCAAAGGTATGCTCAATATGGCCATTCCGCTTGAAGTTGTAGCACTGATTGAGTGCATATTCTTTCTTCAGGAAGTCGGGGTTGTGATCAAAGTCCAGATAAGGTGAGATGTAGTCCCGATAAATCTGGGAACCATAGTGCCAATCTTGTTCAGTAATTGCCACAACATACTCGCCGGTCGAATAGGATTCTTCGGAACGGATCCTATAGTGCTTTCTGAAGCCAAAGCCCATCCAGGGATTCTTCACATCGCCACTAGTCTCTGCAATAATTCCAGTCACAGGGAATCGTGCATCATGGCTGCCAATATACAATCCATTATTAGAATCATAATAATACATCCAGCTCATGGATGCAAGACCGCAGTAATTAATCTCTCTACGATAAAAATCCTCAAATCTCACGCTGGATGCACGCCAAACATCCTTCTTGTTGATTCCATAGCCCAAAACAGGGTTCTGAGTTTTTTCGCCGGCATGATGCGGATAAATCAGGAAATCATCCTCATATGTATTACCGAGATAAATTCCGCCCAAACGAGGCATCAGGATCTCAACAACATCCACCTCGCTGTGATTGGTAATTTCCGCAGACAGATTCAGTCGGTCTCCGTTTCCCCTAACAGTCAAATCCATTTTAATATTCAGATTATTGAAAGAGGTATAGTGAATTACAAAACCATTCTCACACTCTGTAAAAGAGGGCTTTCCAGGCAGGGCCCGTGTCTTCTGGGTGCCACTGAGGACATACAACTCCACCAATGTTCCCTTTGGCGCAGCCTTAATGTAGTCATCTCCGGTGTGCAGGTTAATAAGGCTGGTAAAATTATTACAGTCCGGATCAAATACCGCACTGAAATTTCTAGTTTTCAGTTCCATAACATTCCCTCTTCTGGTTTAGTAGCCATACTGCTGATACTGCTCCATAGCCTTTCCATTCAGTTCAGTAGCATTCGGCATATGGTTGGAAATATAGATGCTGGGCTTTATGCCACGCTGCAGCAGCTTTTCCGTAACGGTGCTCTGTAGGGCCCACATCAGATAGCTAGCTGCAATACCGCTTCCCGGGCAGATGCCCTGCCCCAGCTCTTCCACATTCACTAAGGTATCTCCATATTTACAGCAGTCATCCAAACAGTATTCGCATGCCTCAAACAGGCGCTTTCCACTGGGATGCCTGCTCTTGAGATGGCTGGAGTAATCCACAGAGGTAATAGCAATGGTTGCGCACCCCATCTCCCGTGCCTTCAGCGCAAAGTCAACCGGGAAAAACTGATAGCCAGAGACAGATCCGATCATGATAATATCGTCGGGCAGGATATTGGCACGCCCGAGAACATAGTCTGCAAAACCAGGAACGGTGTCATAGCCGACAATACCACGGGTAGGCGCAGGCCGATAACGAACAGGATTCTGGATCTCGCAGGTAACCTTAATGGGCTGCAGCGCCATCATTCCACCCGTACGTCCAACACCTTCAAACATGAGCATATGGCCAGTATCGTGTATATGCCATGCCCCGCCCCGCTCCAGACGATTGGCAATTTCTTCCGCAGCAGCCTCAATTGCACTGCGCTGTGTCTTCTCAATTTCGTCGAGAATGTTCTTCATGCCTTCAAAATATCTGTCCATCAACATAATTATTCACCTTATCTTAAATAATTTTGATATTTTCCAGGATCTCCGATCTACTGATATCCACACCAGCAATCTGATCTAGTACATAGAGAACTGCCCCTTGTACTGGAGAAAATGCAGGGCCTCCGCAGACGGCGTTAGGAAGCCGCTTCCGGATATTCTCTCTGAATAAATCCATAAAAATCGATCCCATTTTTGAAACTCCGCCGATGAGTGCCACTGGGAGCGTATCATCCTGCAGTTTAAACGCAGTCTTATATGCAAGATCCGCCAGCTCTGCTGCTGCATCATACAATATTTTTTGAGCAGTAGGGTCCTTTTCCTTCGCTGCCTCTGCGACTACCGGGCAAAGAGCAGCAATCATCGCGCGGTCAAAATCAGGTTGACTCGTTCGTTCTCTCAAGCTTAAAATGGTCGGCTGATTCAATTTCTCCAAGACTTTCTTTTCGAGAACCGTCCCATAAATCTCAGAATCTGCCAGTCTCGCAAGCTCTTGGAGGCAGCAGACACCAATATAATATCCACTGCCCTGATCCCCCATCAGAGGCCCCCAACCCCCGGTACAAGCGAACTTACCTTCACGGTTTTTACCTACCGCAAAAGATCCAGTCCCACTCAGTACCGCAATTCCTTCTGGCCTGCCCAATGCTCCGTAAAAAGCATTTATTTCGTCTCCCATAACCTCCAGATCAATTTGCTTGTGGATCTGAATTCTCACTGCATCTTCACAGCAGCGAAAGCCAGGAATAAACAAACGAATTGCAGCCACCTGTTCGGGCTGGATTCCTACTTCTCGCAGTACGGTATTCCACTGCGTCAGTACAGTGGAAATTGCTTCCTCACGTGGCAGAAACAATGCATTGGCACCAGCTCCGTTTGCACGTGCCAGAATCCGTCCGCTTTCATCGAACAACAGGCTTTCTGTCTTGCTACCGCCGCCGTCACACACAAAATAATAGGACATATAACGCCTCCAAGTTACCGTAACGCTTTAATACGGTCTTGATACTTCTTCACAAGAGCTATATTAAACTCGTCACCACCAGGAAGATTGGCACTGGAAAGGACAGGCGGTCTCAAACCATCCATGAGATATAAGTTTTCAATCTGCAGCGCAATTCTCTGTGCAATGAATAGACTGCCAAAGGTAGATGCTCCACCAGTTTTTTGGCCATTGACAGGAATTGTCAACAGGCCATCTCCCAGAGGGGCATGGTTGTCAATCACGATGTCACTAACCTCATAAAGCTTTTTTCCCGAAGAATGTCGGGACACAAGGCCACTGGATGCTTCCATGCTAGTCACACTGACAACCGTCACACCGTGTTCATGCGCATAAAGAGCTGCTTCAATAGGGACCGTATTGATTCCAGAGTTGGAAGACAGCAGAAGCGTATCTCCGGATCTGAGACCTGCTTTTTCAAGGATCTCCGTTGCGATACCGCTTTTGCGTTCCAGCTGGGTGCTGGTAATTGCTCCGCTATGGAGCATCAGATCCTCTCGCAGAATTGGATTGATCGGTACCAGGCCACCACTTCGGTAAAAGAGTTCCTCAACAATCATATGTGAATGTCCTGTTGAAAAGGCATGTAAGAGTCCACCGTTTTTAATGGACTGATAGGCTGCCTTTGCCGCCTGGGAGATAGAAGCTTGCTCCTTGTCTTCAATCTTCTCCAGCATATCAATAATTTTAGGCAGGTACTCTTTATCCTGCACAAGTTCTGTCTTCATTTGCCTTCATTCCTTTAATTCGATCCTGGCCTTTTATATCTTAGGGCATTCGAGGGAGGCAAATACGTTGCCTCCCTCGCCCAAAGGCCAAAGTTAATTTACTTTCCGAGGATATTTGCACCCTGCTGATCCACACGGGCTGCAAACTCTTCCGGAGTCACTGCACCAGCCCACAAGCTCTCGCATTCCTTCTGGAACATCGTCTGGAAAGGTGCACCATTTAAGTTAACAGGGTAGGGAACTGCATTTTCCAGAGCTCGAACGTAGTATTTGTTCGTTTCCTTTTCAGCCTCGAAAGCAGAAGTATCAACAAGAGTGGATGCAGGCAGGCCAAACTTCATATCCAGTGCAATCTGCTGTCCTGCCTTGCCAGACAGGAACTCAACAACGCGCCAAGACAGTTCCGGATGGTCAGCTCCCTCGGGAATCACCCAAGTGTTGACAAAAGAAGAAGTCTGGCTCTTACCATTGACAGAAGGCATGGGCAGAATCGTATATTCTGTACCACTTGCGTCGAATGTAGCCTCCGTGGACAGAGCTCCGATCTGCATAGCAACTTTGTTAGCCATGAAGGGTGCAAATTCGTTATCGCCAAACTGGGCAGCTTGGGTCGGAGTGGGGCAAACTTTCCAGGTGTTGGTCAGATCATACATAAACTGAACAGCCTTCTTGGTGTTTTCATCGGTCGTAAAGACACTGCTCTTGCCATCCTCAGCATACATCTCGCCATCAAAAGCAGCAATCATTGCAAAGGTCTGATCTGCATAGTTCTTCCAGTAGTAGCCCCACTGTGCATTAGCGCCCTCGCCGCGAGTAAGTTTCTTAGCCAACTCTGCAAACTCGTCCATTGTCCAGTCATCAGAGGGGACCTCCAGACCAGCATCAGCAAACATTTTGGTATTCAGGAACATAACTTTGGGGGTAACATCTCGACCCGCAGCATACATGGTACCATTGACAGTCAGTGCATCTTTCACAACAGGGTACAAAGCATCTTTGTACTCCTGACTTGCCAGATCGTCCAGAGGCATGATTATACCGTTGCTGGCATAACGGACAACCTGATCCATAGCCAGCATCATCACATCAGGAACTTCGCCGCCAGCCAGCTTCGTAACCATAGTCTCTGCATAGTTGCCGCCAGGAACCGTGATGAAGTCCAACTTGATATCCGGGTTAGCGGACTCAAAATCAGTCTTCATCTTCTGCAGATGCTGAAACTTAGTGATATCCCACCAGGTGTAGACCTTCAGCGTAGTAACTCCTTCCGCAGCTTCACCGGATTGTGCTTTTGTTTTCATACCATCCGCATCATTGCCGCAGGCAGTCAAACCAAATAGCATAATTGCTGCCAAGCACATACTCAGGACCTTGCTCATGAACTTTTTCATATGTTTTTCCTCCATTTTTATTTTTAGGCCTTTGCCTTGATTACAAGCTAAGTTTTCCACGATTACGTTCCGCCAAAGCCCGCCTTCATATTGGACTGCATAAAGTATTTCTGGAACACCAGGAACACAATCACAATCGGCACAATGCTGAGAGTTGCACCTGCCAGCAGAACTGCCCAATTGGGCTCCCATTCCTTCAGATACTTCAGACCGACTGTCAGAGGCAGCTTATCATAGTCATTAATCACCAGCATCGGCATCAGGAAGTTATTCCAGATACTACGGAAAGACAGAATTGCTGTGGTAGCAATTGCAGGTTTTGAATTTGGAAGAATAATTTTGAAAAACACTTTTATTCTGGAACATCCATCAATAATTGCCGCATTTTCTAAATCTTTCGGGATGCTTAGGAAAAACTGTCGGAAGAAGAAAATGTTAAATGCATTAGATGCTGTAAACACACTAGTTAAGAACAAAGCTGTATAGGTGTTATATAGCTTCATATCCACAATGGTCTTGTAGTTTGGAATCAATGTGACATGGCTAGGGATCATCATGGTTGCGACAAAAGCCAGGAACAGAACGTTGCGTCCCCTAAATTTCAGTCGAGTCAATGCATAGGCGGTCAGAGAAGCCACCGCAATCATTGCAATTGGAATAGTAATAGAGAGAAACAGTGAATTAAGTATAAACTTGCCAAAGGGCAGCACTTCAAACAGTCTCTCATAGTTTTCCATAGTCCATGGGGACGGAATCATGTTGAGGGGATTGTCCGTGTAGAGCTGGTTACTTCCCTTAAATGATGAAAATAGCGACCACACAAACGGATAGATCATGATCAAGCAAAGGACAATCATGAAGGTATGATAAAGGATGTTCATCAGCTTTTTCTTAGCTGACATACCGAGTTTTTTCTGTTTCACGATTATTCGCCTCCCTGTTCATTGCGGAAATGATACTGAATCATCGTAACCACCAAAATCAACGCAAAGAAAATCCATGCCAATGCGGATGCATAGCCCATATCATAGTTGATGAATCCCTGTTCGTAAATGTAATACATAATCGTGCTAGTGGAACCAAGTGGGCCGCCCGCAGTCATGATAAAAATAGATTCGAACATATTGAATGCTTCAATAATCAGCAGAATTGCAACAACAAATGTGGTATTCGCCAGCAGCGGAACCGTAATCTTGAAGAACTGCTGAATGGAGGATGCTCCATCCATATCTGCAGCCTCATAAAGAGACTGAGGTATAGTCTGAAGTCCGGTCAGAAACATCAGCATATAGTAACCACACATCTGCCAGATTCGCATAATGACTAGCGCTGGCTTACTCCAGCTTGCATCAGCAAGCCACAGCGGAGGATTGTTGAAGCCAATAGCCGTCAGAAAATTATTCAAAAGACCCATATCCGGATTAAAAATCCAGAGCCAAACCATACTGACTGCTACCGTACTTGTAATGCTCGGCAAAAAGAGTGCCACACGATAAGCTTTGGCAATCCGTCCGACTTTTTTGTTGATGAGAATTGCCAACAGCAACGAGAATATCAATACGGTTGGAACAAGTGCAATAACGAAATAGAACGTATTCCCAAAATATTTATAGAAATACTGGTCATTGGTAAAAGCCCGGATATAGTTCGCCAAGCCGATAAATTTCGGTTTTGACAGCAGGTTGTAATCTGTCAGAGAAAGATAAAATGATCGGATAATGGCACCAAATGTGAAAATACAAAAACCAATTAATGCCGGTGATACAAACAGCCAGCCTGTCAATGCTTCGCGTTTCTGCATTGTCAAAGTGCTTTTTATACGGGATTTCCTTGCCTTACTATGAATCATTTACGTTCCGCCTTTCGTTCCTTGTACCCCTTATGTTGTCTCATTGTACGGTTGTAGGTACAATTTTTATTTCTTTTTTTGCCAGTGGAGTATCTCCACTGGCTTTTTTTAATTACTTCTCAATTGTTACACTGAATACGTACTTATCTCCGCGATAAACTGAGTCAACATACTCAAACGGTATCCCATCACTATCGTATGTAGTGCGGGTAATATGCAGAATTGGTGTTCCTGTTGGAACCTTCAGCAGCTTCGCTTCACAGGAAGCAGCAATTCCAGCCTGAATATTCTGACTTGCACGGCTGCACTCGCATCCATAGTCTTCTTTCAGCAGTTGATATAGCGACTGATTTCCATTGTGAGCGTCCAGACCCACAAAACGGTGGCAGGGGATATGCACCTTTTCTACTGCCATTGGCACACCATCCGCACATCTGAGTCGGATAAGCAGATATACAGGCTGATTCTGTTCAATCTGCAGTGCTTTCGCTCCCGCTTCCGATGGCATTTCAATCTTATTTTCCAGCAGAACTGTCGCAGGCTCCTTCCCCTGAGCCCTCATTTCCTCACTGAATCCTAGCAGATGGTTCATCTGCATAGCAGTTTTACTGAAAGAAATAAAAGTTCCTTTTCCCTGCACTTTATAAATATAGCCAAGCTGTACCAATTCATCCAACGCCTGTCGAACTGTATTTCTGCTAACACCAAACTGCTTACAGATTTCCTGTTCCGTCGCCATCTGGGTTCCCTCTTTCAAGGTGCCGTCTTCAATCAGCTTTTGATAGTAGTTAATAATCTGATGGTATCTGGGTAACGCCTTCATAACTCTCACCTTTCTTTACTTGTGTTGACTGCCATATCTGTCTCCCCGGTCCAGGTGAAGTCATCTCGTCCTCATTATTGTTCGGTTGTCTGAACAACATTCTAGACACTTTGGGCATCAATGTCAAGCTTCTAGTATTTTTTCTACCACTTTTACAATATATCTTCGTGGATTTTGTTCATAATGCCGTGTGTTAAATTTTTCTCATGCGAAACTCATTCACACGTTTTTTGAATATTCTGCATAAAAAATTCATCATTTTAAAAAGAGATAGATTTTAGCGATTAAATAATACTTCATTATTTTATAAAATTCAATACTAATACATTCATAAAAAAATTCCAGATTTTCAAAGTTTTCTGTATTTATTTACATACATATTTTCGTAAAATTCCAATTTGTGGGATCTACTTACTAATATAGGCAGTGTATCATTTAGTGTTAGTCTTTCACCGTATATCGAATTTAATATCACATTCGTATTATTCAGAAATTATTATTTTCAGTATATTTTCATCTCTACATTTGCGCTGCATCAAAAGTCACCATCAATGTCGATCTCCAAAACTGTATCCATAACATTTGTTGTAATATAAGAAATACCAATTCTATAGCATAGCAGATGTCTGCTGATGTCACTACTATTGAATGTGCTTATCAATATGTCACTTTGAAATGCTGCCGTAGTTCTGAGACAGGAAATTTGTACAGAGGCAGCATTTTATTCTGTGACTGCGACTACTATGGGAACCAGGAAGAGGGCATCTGGGATACCGGGCTTTACGATTACCAGACCCTCTTTGGCCTGGATTTTGAACTGGACAAAGGAGATCTGCTGGACTACCGCCA
>RCNH01000766.1_pt1 | contig 12220 bp, 8 predicted proteins | sample 2041161 | NCBI WGS metagenome assembly RCNH01 (sample SAMN09708215, study PRJNA481090) | Feces metagenome, whole genome shotgun sequencing project. | biome: feces | host: Leptonychotes weddellii | place: Antarctica: Sion Island | collected 2010-03-01 | reverse complement strand
GAGCAAAATGAGCATGATTGAAAAAACGATTTCATACTCATGGCTCAGACTTATCCAATAAAAGAGTAAAATCCGCCGCATCCTGAAATCCTTGTGATGAACTCATCACGGAAAGCCCAGGATGCGGCGGAATCTATATTATGCAGTTGTGAAACATCTCAGGACGTAAATTAGAAAATCGAATTGGGACGCAGCCCCGGTTCATCCCCAAAGGGGATCGCAATTCAGCAGAACGGCGGTAAGCAGATTCTGCAAGCTGCATGCAATATCCAATCCACGCCCAGAAATGAAGTTTCCGGGATCATTAGCATCAGAAGATCTCTTTAAGGAACAGCTTGCGCAAATATGCCATTTATGATTTCACACAACCCCGTTCCATAAAAGTATTCACTTTATGATTGCAATTTCCCTGAAAACTGTTTTCGTTTTCCTATTGATCTCCATTAGCAGATTTTCCTGCCGAAATAACAGAGCAGCTATTTTCTTTGCTTTACCCTCTGGCTACATAGAGTTCGTCCACAAACATACCATTGTCGCCAAAGAACAGCTCAATAGTCAGATTCTCCTCTGCTCCCAGAGTAATGACCTCCCCAAAGCTGGAATTGCCCTTGAGGGATACTGTCTTCACCAGTTCATGATTTGCAAAGACAGATACCGGAACCTGTGCCACCTCAGATTCCTGTACCGTATGAATCCGATAGCCAAAGCCAATGCTTCCTGCCTCTTTCTTATGAATCGTGTATACGATTCGGGTACCACGGTTTATGGTAGAAGGCAGATCCAGGTTTATTCTCTCTTCGTTCAGCTCATAGGTCTGGCCGATCTGAATTGCACTGCGGAATTCCGGCTGGTTCAGAACACTCAGGTTCTCTGTAGCTCTGTGGCCTGCAGAGGCATTTGTCTTTAGCATCACATTGCAGATATTTCGGACACATCGGACAATTTCATTTCTGGACAGAGTACCGGCTTCTACCGCTGCCATCGTATTATCTCCTGCAGAATTGGATGCAGCATCGCTTACAACCATATAGATATCATTCTGGGCACGGATCATAGCCGCAGTGTTCTGCTTGGAGGGCGCATCGTTGTCATTATTCATATCTGCCCACCAGTCTGTCATAACCAGACCGGTGTATCCCCACTCTTTACGAAGAATGGTGGTAAGCAAATCATAGTTGGAAGCTGACCAGATTCCGTTGATGGGATTGTAGCTGGTCATGATGCTGCGGGCATTTCCCTTGCGGACAGCAATCTCAAATGCCTTCATGTAAATTTCCCGGAGAGCTCTTTCCGACACCACTGCATTGGTAGTGTGACGCCGATATTCCTGGTTATTGCAGGCAAAATGCTTAATCGTACCGGTTACATTCCATGGGTGCATTCCAGAAAGCTGTGCCACTGCCATACAGCCGGTAAGCAGAGGGTCCTCAGAAAAATACTCAAAGTTTCTACCGCAGAGAGGATCACGGTGAATATTGAGTCCGGGACCCAAAAGGGTATCCACGCGGTTCTTTACCAGCTCTCGGGCCAGGTAAGAATACAGTTCCTCCACCAGTGCTGTGTTAAAGGAGCTTGCAATCGCAGTACCGTTGGGCAGGCTGAAGGCCATAGCTCCGCAATCCATTCGGATGCCAGAGGGGCCGTCCGCACAACAGCAGGCAGGGATGCCATAGCTCTGGAAATGGTCTGTAATTCCACCAAAGGCAGATGCAGTACCGGGCGTTACTCTAGGAGAGCACATGCCTTCACCACGGGTCATGCAGGCCAGCTCTTCATCAGTAAACTGCTCCAGGAAGGTATCCAGAGAAACACGACCTTCACATACATCCTGCCACAGATACTTTTCGTCATGCTTTTTATAGACACATTTCTGGAGATTCTCCTTCATGCGCTCATCGAGGCTGTAGCTGCGCAGAGGAACAGGCTCATAAGCAGCCTGATATCGTCCATCGGGCAGCATTTTCCCAGGGGTCAAGCGATCAAACGCCTTGACAGGGGCCAGAGCTTGCTGCAGCTTTTCAACTGCAATAGTCTGATGCTGAATCCAGCTGCCGATTTTTTCTGCACTGCGAACATCAAAGCCAGCATAGAATCCGTACTCGCCCTCTTCCAGAACCCAGGAATAAGTGAAACCTGTTTTTCCGCTGTCATCATAGGAACTGAGTGCAGACAGATCGACTTCAAAATTAAGGACTTCACTCTCTCCGGGAGCAAGCTCTTGGGTCTTAGCAAATCCGATGAGATTGCGAGCAGCCTTTCCAAGCTTTCCCTGAGGCGGGCAGCAATAGAACTGAACGGTCTGCTTACCGGCAGTATCTCCGGTGTTTTCCACATTCACAGATAACTTGAGCTGATTTTCTTCCACTTCACAGGAAACCGGCCGGCAGGAAAAGGAGGTGTAGGAAAGGCCGTAGCCAAAGGGATACAGCACCTTGTCGGGAGCAAAGGTTTCAAAGTAGCGGTAACCTACATAAATGTCCTCTGCATAGCAGTTTTCCCCAGGGTCACCAAAGTTACCGGCGGAAGGATAATCCTCCCGCGTTCTGGCAATGGTATCCGGCAGCTTTCCGCTGGGATTTACCTTTCCAGTCAATACATCTGCCAGCGCATTGCCACCCTCGCAGCCGCCCTGCCAGCTGTAAAGCACAGCTGCAGGCTGGTACCGCTCCACCCAGGACATATCTATAATACTGCCTACATTCAGAACAACAGCAACACGCTTAAACGCTTCACAGACATTCTGAAGCATCATCTCTTCCTTTTCGCTGAGATAAAATGCCCCCTGTTCAGCCTTGTTGTCCTGGTCTTCGCCGGCTGTTCTGCCGATAACAACGACTGCAATATCAGACTGAGAAGCCGCTTTCTGTGCCAGCTCCCGGGAAACCGGCATCTCTTCCTGAGACCAGGGCTCCTGGGCCCATCCCTTTCCCACATCGAAGGGATGAGCGGTCAGCCAATCCTTATAAATCTGTTTCAGTTCCTCATTGATCCGACACTGAGCTTCAATGCCTTCCAGGATCGTTACCACATAAGGCGGATTCACCAATCCTCCCGAACCGGTTCCACAATAATAAGTCTCACACTGAATTCTGCCAAAAACAGAGACACATTCCCCTGCACGGACAGGCAGAGCCTGATCTCTGTTTTCCAGCAGCACGCATCCCTCTGCCCCCATGCGGCGGGCAAGCTCTGCATATTTCTTATAATCCAATTCCATTTTCATGGGATTTATTACTCCTCCTTTTGTGCATGGAAGCACCTAATAAACTGGCCTTCAGATACTTCGTGTACAGGTGGCATCTGCTCATGGCAGATCTCAGTTGCATAAGGGCACCGATTTTGAAATGGACAGCCCTTGCTCTCAGGAGTCCACATTGTTATCTCAGCTTCTTCACTGCGGACAACAGGCAGTTCTACTTCTCCCTCCCGTTCGGGGTCAGGTGCTGCCGCCAGAAGCAGCTTGGTATAGGGATGTCTGGGATGAAGAACGACCTGATTAACCTCCCCCCACTCTACCATATGACCTGCATACAGAACAATGATTCTGTCTGCAAAATACCGGGCAGTCGCAATATCGTGGGTAATATACAGAAAAGATTTGCCATACTCTGTCTTCAGACGATTCATCAGATTCAAGACACCGAGACGAATAGAAACATCCAGCATGGAAGTGGGTTCATCTGCCAGAATGACCTCTGCTCCCACAGCCAGGATTCGTGCCAGATATGCACGCTGACGCTGTCCGCCGGACAGCTGGTGAGGATTCTTCATCCCCTGCTCTTCCGGAGGCACCAGTCCAACCATTGTCAGATATTCGTCCATTTTCTCTTTCATCTCCTGGCGGCTGCAAGGGTGATAGAGCTGGAGAGGACGTTTCAGATGGTAATAGATATTATGTAGGGGATTCAGGGATGAAAATGGGTCCTGAAAAATCATCTGTACCTTTTCACGGTAATGCTTCAGTCCCTTACCGCGAAGCTTATGAATATTCTCACCTTCAAAAAGGATTTCACCGGAAGAAGGAGTATGGAATCTCATAGCAGTACGGCAGATTGTCGATTTTCCACATCCGGATTCCCCGACAATCGCCAGCGCTTCTCCCTGATAAAGGTCGAAAGAAACGTCATTGAGAGCACGGAGCTTATGACTTTTAGATAAAAAATTCTTACCGTTTACCTGAAAGTCCACTACAACATTTTTGACCTCAAGTACCTTTTTTCTTTCCTCGCTCATTTCTGATCCTCCTGGTTGTTCAAGGGATTATGGCAGAAATAGAATCCGTTTGGCGTATCTGTCCGAACCGGCTCTATCTGAGAACACTTTGCAGTTGCCCGACTGCACCGTGCCTGGAAGCGGCAGCCTTTGGGAATATTTTTTAGATCCAGAGGAACACCCGGAATTCCCTCCATATAGTGAATTTCACCGTGCAGAGAGGGGAAGGAGTTCTTCAGTCCATAGGTATAAGGATGATTGGAATTGTGCAGAATCGTGGAGCACTCTGCCTGTTCCACAATCTTTCCGGCATACATAATTGCCACCTCATCACAGAATTCCATCATCAGGCTGATATCATGGGTGATAAACAGAATAGAGAAACCGAGCTGATTCTTTAACTCAAAAATTTTCTTCAGAATCTCCCGCTGTACAACCGTATCCAGTGCGGTGGTAGGTTCGTCCAGAATGAGGAGCTTGGGATTCAACGCCAGCGCCATAGCAATAATTGCCCGCTGACGCATTCCGCCTGAAAACTGATGGGGGTAATCAGTCAAACGCTCTGCGGGAATGCCAACCAGATTCAGGAGCTTTTCCGCACGTTTTCTGGATTCCTTTTTACTTCTGGTAATATTATGGTACTTATAAATCTCAAAAAACTGCTTTTCCAGAGTAACCACAGGATTCAGGCAGTTCATTGCGGACTGGAAAACCATACTGACTTCACTCCAGCGTACTGCCCGGATTTCCTTATTGGACAGTGTCAGAATATCACGACCGTTCAGGATAATTCTGCCGCTGGAAATCAGTGCAGGAGGACGATGCAGACGCATCAGGGAATAGGCAATTGTGGATTTTCCGCATCCGGATTCGCCTGCCAGGCCAAGGCTCTGGCCTTCCTTAATAGAAAAACTTACATGATCCACTGCTCGAATTGAGCCGCCGTTCTGGGTAACATAGTCAACGCAAAGATCTTCCACTTTCAGAATATCGCTCATACGGCTTTCCCTCCCTTTCTTTGCTGTCTTTTCTTTATCTTATAATATTCGCGCATAATACGCTGGGCACGGAGTTTGGGGTTGGAAATCTCATCAATGGAGAAGTTAATCAGAGTCAATCCGGTTCCCAGCATAACCAGGCCCATAACCGGCCCGATAATTTCCCACCAGGCACCGCTCTGCAATGCGCCGGTATTCTGAGCATTATAAAGCATAGTACCCCAGGTAACAGAGAGAGGGTCTCCAAATCCGATGAATTCCAGCGTTGCATGGGCCATGATTGCATAAATCATAGTGCTGACAAAGCTGCTGGTAATCATGGACAGCATATTGGGCATAATCTCAACAAACAGGATGCGGAGCTTAGACTCTCCAAGGGTTTCTGCAGAATAGACAAATTCACGATTTCGGATACTCATAGTCTGAGCACGCAGAACTCTGGAGTTCCACGGCCAGGACGTAAATGCGATAATCAGACAGATGATAAATGGCGATACACCGCCCTCAACCATTGAAGAAACAATCAGCAGAAGCACGATGTTCGGAATAACCATTAACACATTCGTAAATGTACTGATGATGCTATCATACACGCCGCCGATATATCCGGCACTGATTCCAAAAAACATACTCAGAGAAACGGTAAGCAAGCCAGCCATAATTCCCACAAGAAGGGATTTCTGACCACCGTAAAGTGTCTGGGCCCATACATCCTTACCCAGCTGAGTGGTACCCAGGATATGTTCTGCACCAGGTGCAGAGTGATACTCTCCGACGCTGCGAAAATTAGGGTCATAACTACAGAAGAGCGGTGCAGCTAATGTCATAAACAGTACAAATACAACCAGGAAAATACCGATTGCAAGCCGCGGACTGCTTCTCAAAAACCGTACCGGCTTTGAATTCCATATTTTCTTCATTTCTCTCACCTTTGACCTTATTATTTACCAGTGGTTGATTGTGTACGTGTACGGGGATCCAGCAGAAGAACTGCAATATCTGCCAGGAAGTTTGCCGACAGCATCAGGATCGTAGTCATCAGCAGAATACCCTGCATTAAAGGATAATCACGTCTGTTAATGGCATTGACCATAATCTTGCCCAGGCCGGGATAGTTGAACACTTGCTCAACGATCAGAGAGCCGCCCAGCATAAAACCAATCTGCATTGCAAGAGAGGTTACCACTGGAAGCAGTGCATTTCTGGCGCCGTAGCCGAACATAATCTTGGATTCAGGCAGGCCCTTGGCAATGCCCATTACAATATAATCATCACCGAGCTGGTTGATCATGTTGGCACGCATACCCATGATTCCGCCCAGACTGGTGGCCAGGATAGCCAGCAGAGGCACCGCTGCATGATAAAGTACATCCTTGATAAATGCCCATGTTGTCGGGGGCTGATACAGAGGGGTGACTGCATATCCCAGAGGGAACACGCCACTGTAGCAAAGCCAGAAGCTGAGAAGCAGTGCAGTAATTGCAGAGGGAATATTGGCAATGATCTGGCCGCCAACCGTCAGCGTTGTATCCAGTCTGCTGCCTCTTTTCCACGCAACCAGGATTCCCAGCAGATTATTGACAATAAAGCCGATAATCATCGAAGTACCCATGAGGAAGACTGTCCAGCCCATTGCGTGCTGAACTGCAGACAAAACCGTCTGGGGATAATATGCAAAGGAAACGCCCCAATCTCCTCTGAAAATATTTACAAGGTACTGAAAGAAGCTCTGAATCACAGGGACAGACTCATCATAGCCAAACATCTGCTCAACAGATTCGATAACAGCAGGATCAATTTTTCCTCCGCTCTTACCCATCTCCGCCAGATACATCTGTACCGGGTTTCCGGGCATCAGACGGGGCAGAAAGAAATTCAGCGCAGCCGCAGCAAAAAACGCTATCAGATAGAAACACAAGCGTTTTAAAATATATTTCATAGTTTTATTCCTCCAGATTCACATCTGTTCACTGAAATCCTAAGAAAAACGAGGGCGGTTCATCACCGCCCTCGTTCATGCTAATGTTGAAAGACGAAGCACCAAACCCTATTTATTTTACAGGCTCCAGGGCCAGCAGCTGCAGCAGCTTGGAGTCATGGTAGCAGTTAGCAGGCTGGCAGAAGGTGTTCTCCTCAGTAGACCATCCAGTAAAGCGGCTGGTATTATAAACGAACCAGTTACCGTTGAACAGAATGGGAATGTTGACCATATTCTCAGCGAAATGCTCTTCAATCTGATCCGTGATTTTCTTGACCTCTTCATCAGACTTAGCAGCTGCGATATCCTCGATGAGAGCAGTCATCTCGTCGTTTGCATAATTGGTCTGGCAGATGGACCACCAGGTGGGAGTCTTGATACGGGACTGATCGCCAATGGTATCATAGTAGAAGCGCCAGATGTCAGAAGAGAGGCCATAAGCACCGTAGGCAACATCCAGAGAGCCGCTGGCCCAAGCTTCAGTTACCAAGCCCAGATCCATAGCCTTTGCAGTGGCATTGATGCCGACTTCCTGCAGGCCCTGTGCACAGATAGAAGCACCGTTATTCCAGTCGGTCCAGCCTGCAGGAGAAACAATGCTGAACGCAATCTTGGAGCCATCGGGATTCTCAACGAATCCGTCGCCGTCTACATCCTTGAAGCCAGCCTCAGCCAGAAGAGCCTTTGCGCCTTCCAGATCGTACTTGGTATATTTTGCCATCTCAGCCTGAGCCTTATCGGACTTATACTGAGAAAGAGCAGCGGGCAGGCCGGTATTGCTGGGACACTCGGGAGAGAGATAACCGTAAACTGCGGAATCAATAATGCCCTGACGGTCAATAGCCATGGACATTGCACGCTTGAAATCAACGTTTTCAAATGCCTTCACATTGTCAGGATTGGGACCCATATAATTCAAGGCCAGACGGACACCGTCTGCAGGGCCGTACCAGTAGCAACGGTTAGGATCACCCTGGACATAATTCTTTTCAATGTCGGGAATAAACATATGTGCCCAGTCAACTGCACCGGTGTTCAGCAGTGCCATACCAGCATCATTGCCGTTAAACTGGGGAACTCTCAGTACATCAACCTTCAGCTTGTCGCCCTGCCAGTAGACAGGATTTCGGCCCAGCTCAACCATCTCAGGAGAAAAGTTAATAACCTCACTGAAAGGACCTGTGCAAACAGGCTTGTCGGTATCGTAAATGTAGGATTCGGGATTGTCAATCTTAGACCAGACATGCTCAGGGAGAATCCAGCGCTGGTTAAAAACGGAGTTGCGATAGAAGCGGTTAGCTTCCTTCATCACAATCTGGACGGTATAATCGTCAATCTTCTCAACGGACTCAATACGGCCATTCTCACCCCAGTCACCGGAACGGTCAATAGCGGGATGCTCCTTGGGATAAACATAAGTGAAAACGACATCGTCTGCGTTGAATTCCTCGCCGTCGCTCCACTTTACGCCATGGCGAACCTTAACGGTCAATGTCTTGTTATCGGGCTCAGAGATAATGTCCTCTGCCAGCCACATAGTTTCCTTGTTATTATTGTAAGAGTCAAAAATCACCAGGGGCTCAAACATAAAACCGGTGGTAAACTGATAGCATCCATTCACCAGCGGGCTGAAGTTCTTAACCCATCCATCGTTGGTGTCCATGAGACAAGTCAGGACCGCAGGACCGGAAGCATCTGCAGAAGCGTTGCCTGCGTTGCTTCCAGCGCTGTTCTGCGGAGCTGCGCCGCAGGCCGCCATACCGAACAGCATGGCCACCGCAAGAAGCATAACCAGAAGTTTGGTTGCTTTTGTTTTCATTTCTTTTTCCTCCATTATTAAACATATTGTTGCAACGGCACAGCCGCCGTTAAAACACCATTTTGATTCATTCTGCTTACTTTGATATGCTTACAGACATTCTCCGTTGGTTTCAATAACGTGTCCATACCACTCAGCAGAATCTTTCGGAATTCTCCGACAGGTTTCAAAGTCCACATAAACCATGCCGAAACGCTCATCGTATCCTTCTGCCCATTCAAAATTATCCAGCAGGCTCCACTGCATGTAACCAAGGACAGGGGCTCCCTCTTCGATTCCCTTGCTGAGCTCCAGAAGATATCGGTGCAGAAAATCAATTCGTTCCCCATCATGAACTTTCCCGTCCAGATAAATCCGATCGTTGCAAGAGAGGCCGTTTTCCGTAATATAAACAGGAAGGCCGTAACGTCTGTAGTTGTTCACCGTGCAGTAGTGCATTACCTCCGGAGTAACCTTCCATTTGCAGGCTGTGAGAGGGGCACCGGGAATGCTTTTCACATATTCTCCCTGGGCATCCACCATGTCGCCGCTATATACGTTGATTCCGATAAAATCAGGCTTCTCCATGAGATTCCAATCAGAAGCAGGAATCGTTTCTGCAAACCGTCTGACAGCTGCAGGAGCTGAATCATCGTATTTTCTGTGGATCAGGCTATCCAGGAAAATGTTTGAAGTAAATTCCCAGCCGGGAGATGCCAGGTTAAAGGTTTCCCGGTAAGCCGCTTCCCTGTTTTCCGGTGTATCATACTGCGGATAACACTGTCTTCCGCATGTCACCACACCCACCTGAGCCTCTGAATCCACCGCTTTGATTTCCCGCATAGCGGCACTGTGCGCAAGACAGAGCACATGGAAAATCTGAGCAATTTTCTCTTCACCAAGTTTCAGTCCGGGAGCATGAATGCCAAGACCGTATCCAAGCTGGGCTACACACTGGGGTTCGTTGAGGGTCATATACATGGAAACCCGTCCCCGGAAATGCTCTGCCACAGCTGCAGCGTATTTTCCAAACGCAGCTGCTGTGTCTCTGTTCAGCCAGCCACCCTTGTCCTGCAATGCACTGGGAAGATCCCAATGGTACAGGGTAATCAGAGGCTGAATGCCATTTTCAAGCAGCCCGTTTACCAGTCTGTCGTAGTAATCAAATCCCTTGGGATTCAGCTGTCCGTCTCCCTCCGGAAAAATCCTTGCCCAGCTGAGTGAAAACCGATAGGCCTTCAGCTTGCATCTCTTCATCAGCGCCAGGTCCTCTTCCAGGCGGTGATAGCTGTCACATGCAGTATCTCCGGTATCATGGTTCTTTACATGGCCGACCTGAAAATCGTGGCAGAAATCGTCCCATATATTGGGGCCTTTTCCATCCTCATTCCAGGCACCTTCACACTGATAAGATGCACATGCGGCGCCCCAAAGAAAATTTTCAGGAAATTTACTCATGGAATATCCCTCCATATGTTTTCCTTATTGACAAGTTCCATAGTATAGTACACTCGTTATTTTGTCAACGAAAACGTTTTGGTTTTTTATAAATTTATTTATATTGTACAATTTCAACCATTTCATCCATGCAGTTTGACCAACCGTTACATTTCTCCGTTACGTTTTACTCAGGGTCACACAAAAAAGAAACGCCATTTTCATTAAGAAATGACGTTTCATAAACAAGATATTTACTTCAAACTCAGGTAAATGACTGTATCATATTCTGGCACAGGATGCTCTTGAAATCAGCTTGCTGGGCGTTTTCAAAATAGAACCTTCCTTTTCCCCTTTTACCAGCGCCACAATCTCCTCTGCAGCTTTCTTACCCTGTTCCGAAATCATTGTGTCCATGCTCGTAAGTGCAGGAACCCACCACTCTGCCAGCTCCACATTGTCGCATCCCAGGACGCTCACATCCTCAGGAATGGAATATCCCGCATTGGTCAGAGCTGTCATACATCCGAATGCACTATCGTCGTTTTCTGCAAAGATAGCCGTTGGCATAGGCAGACCGGATTTAATAAATTTTTCCATCTGCCGGAATCCCTCTTCACGATTAAAATCACCAAACAGGCGATAAGCCGGTTCAATTGTAATTCCTTTTTCCCGCAGACAGTCCTGAAATCCCCTGCTTCTCTCCAGTCCGTCATAAATATTTTTTCCTTCGATAAGCATCATTTTTCTGTGACCAAGACTGTAGAGATATTCTGCCGCCTCATAGCCTGTCGCATAAGAATCAAAAAGCACACTGGAAATTCGGGACCTTGCCATTTCCCGTTCCAGGAAAACAGCTGGCAAGCCGGTGGAAATCAGAGCCTGAACCTCGTCCTCCCGAAAATTCTCATGCAGAATAATTGCGCCGTCTACACGGTGACTCATAAGATTATTCAGAATGGCATTTCCGTCATCAACAATGATAATGTCCAGCTCATAGCCCAATTCCTTCAAAGTTTCATACATTGCATCTGCAATCTGCCCATAAAACCCACGAATATACTGAATGAAGAAACCGATAATATTCGTATCCCCTGATTTGAGATTTCTACCGTTCCAGTTCGGTATGTAGTTCATTTCCCGGGCCAACATCTGAATTCGTTCCCGTGTCTCCTGCTTTACAACGCCGCCACCTGAAAGGGCATGGGACACCGTTGTAATTGAAACACCGGCCTGCTGGGCCACATCTTTTATTGTCGTTCTTTTCATATGGTCAGCCCTCCTTCTCAATAGTATAGCCCGGTTAATTTTTATATTATACCATATTGCTTCATATTTTGCCAGGAAAAAGTGTCATAACCGTCAGTTCAGGATATTTTTGTAAAAATTCATCAATTTTTCTCTCTGGGTGGCCGCGGAGAATTCTTGTTCAGACTTTCTGAACGTTCCCGACTCTTACCGGGAAGCGGCTCTGAAAATCATAGATAATGGTACATAATCAGGTCTTCTCTCTGTGACACAAGTTTCGATTTTCCTTTCCCCGGAGCGATTCTTTCCGACTGTTTTACAGAGAAGATTCCACCCTGATATTCATTGGAACAAAATCCGCCGCATCCTGAAATTCTTGTGATGAACTCATCACGGAAAACCCAGGATGCGGCGGAATCTATATTATGCAGTTGTGAAATATCTCAGGAGAAGGAATCTGCCAATGGACTGATATGGCTTACAGCTCCAGAGGCACAATTCTGTCCTCATGCCGGGCCTTTTCGGCGGCGAAGCAGATCAGATGGCTCT
>RCNH01000765.1_pt1 | contig 12225 bp, 9 predicted proteins | sample 2041161 | NCBI WGS metagenome assembly RCNH01 (sample SAMN09708215, study PRJNA481090) | Feces metagenome, whole genome shotgun sequencing project. | biome: feces | host: Leptonychotes weddellii | place: Antarctica: Sion Island | collected 2010-03-01 | reverse complement strand
CCTATGCTAAACCAAATGAAGACGGGATTGAATTTAAGAGTCATATTGATGGTAGTTTGCATTATTTTACTCCTCAAAGTGTTTTAGATGCTCAATATGATTTTAATTCTGATATTATGATGATTTTAGATGATTTAGTTGCTTTACCAGCTACTAATGAACGTATTAAACTTTCTTTAAAAAGAACTATTAAATGGGCAAAAGAGGCTATTGAGTATCATAAAATTAAGCAAAATCAAGGTGTAGGTATAGGGCAAAATATTTTTGGAATTATTCAAGGCGGAACTGATTTTGAAGCTAGAAAAAATTGCTCTTTATCACTTTGCGAGATGGATTTTGATGGCTTAGCTATTGGTGGTTTAAGTGTAGGAGAGGAAAATCAAGTGATGTATGATACTATAGAAGCTATGATGCCTTTTGTAGATGAAAATAGACCTAGATATCTTATGGGAGTTGGAACACCAGAAGATTTGGTTGAAAATGTCTCAAGAGGGGTTGATATGTTTGATTGTGTGATGCCAACTAGAAATGCAAGAAATGGGACTTTTTTTCTTTTAACTCTGCTGCTAGTTTTAATAAATAAGTAATCTCCTGTGATGTAAAATCTTTTAATGTGAGAAAATGACGTCCTTTTAAATTCATATGAGCACCCTCCTTAAATATTTTTGTATCATATCACGTTTTTTTGATTTCTTCAAGATTGTTCCATTAGAAAACGAAATCAGGGGATTGCAGATTTTTCATATCTGCCTCTCCCCTGTTTCCGGCTTTATTATTTGTTTTTATCTGTCATAACTTCTTTTAATGTGGTAGCTAAAGTTGCCAGCCCCTGCAGATCAGATGGAACAATAATCTTCGTGGCATTTCCTTCAGCCATCTGTCCCAAAGCTTCCAGACTCTTTAAAGTAAGGACTGCTTCATCGGCACCTGCTTCTTTCAGATAACGGATACCATCTGCATTTGCCTGCTGTACTTTAAGGATTGCTTCTGCTTCTCCTTCTGCCTCTTTGATCATTTTTTCTTTCTCTGCTTCTGCCCTTAAAATAGCTGCCTGCTTTTCAGCTTCTGCATCAAGGATTGCAGACTCTTTCTTACCTTCTGCTACAAGAATTGTAGACTTTTTCTCGCCTTCTGCAATCAGAATGGATTCACGTCTTTCACGCTCTGCCTTCATCTGTTTTTCCATAGCTTCCTGAATTGCAGCTGGAGGCATGATATTTTTTAATTCTACACGGTTTACTTTAATACCCCATGGATCTGTAGCAATGTCCAGAGCTGCACGCATCTTGGTATTGATAATCTCACGAGAAGTAAGTGTTTCATCTAATTCCATATCTCCAATGATGTTTCTCAGTGTAGTAGCTGTCAGATTTTCAATAGCCATAATAGGATTTTCTACACCATAAGAATATAATTTAGGATCTGTAATCTGGAAAAATACTACAGTATCAATCCGCATGGTTACATTATCCTTTGTAATAACGGGCTGTGGTGGAAAATCCACAACCTGCTCTTTTAAATTAACACGTCTGGCCACTTTATCAATAATCGGCAGTTTAAAATGAATACCCGTAGACCAGGTTCCACAATAGGCTCCCAATCGTTCTACTACATATGCTTTCGCCTGTGGAACAACTTTAATACAGGAAGTAACAAGTAAAATCAATAACAATAACACAATAAGAACACCAATAAACCAACCCATATATTTATTCTTCCTTTCCTTTTACAATTAATTTTACACCATCGATTCTCAAAATCTGTACTACTCTTCCTATAGGAATATTCTCCTGATTGTTTTCTGTTCTGGCAGTCCATTCCATTCCATTAACACAAACAGAACCTTTTCCATTCAGATTATCTATCTCCTGAACAACGATGGCTTCCTGTCCTGGAAGACTTTCTGCATTTGTTTTTGTCTTTCCTTTATTCAACAAACGCACAGCTACCGGACGGGTAAATACCAGAAGTACAATAGATATCAGGAAAAACAATAGAATCTGAACGGTCGTACTGCCCCCAAACAAAGCTGCAATACAGGCAACAAGTGCTCCTCCTGCAAACCAGATCGTAGTCAGTCCTAAAGTACCAATCTCAATAGCCACCAGTACGATCACCAAGATAAGCCATATCAATGCATCCATTCTATTCCCCTCCTTTATCGGCCATAAACTTTATATGCACTGTTGTGCCTTATATTTTATAACATTTTATCAGAAAATACAATCATTTTTCATCATACTTCTGAAAATAGTCTGATTCTTTCCCAAACATCAAAAAAAGGTAAGATCTTTACCAAAGACCTTACCTTTTTTCTCATCTTATTTTTCTAATAAAAATGCTGATTTCCTATCTGGATACCTTTTCCTCTTCCACTGTTAAAATACAGACATCCTCCAATAGGATTTGCTCCTGCCAGTACTTCCTGAGCAGCCTGATAACAATCACTTCTTGCACCCTGACTTAAAACAGATGTAAGTTTTCCACTGGCTACCGGTGAAAACTGTCCTCTCTGGTATACCACCTGAGAAATGCTATTTGGGAATGAAGCACTTCGGATACGATTCATGATTACCGCTCCTACTGCAAGTTTTCCTGTATGGCTTTCTCCCCCTGCCTCACACTGAATAATCGCAGCCAGTATATCCAATTCATTGTTGGAAACAGAAACAGCACTTGACTCTTTCTTCTGTTCCTCGTATTCTTCCATGGATAATGCTGTATGTGTGTTTATATCAATATACTCTCCAAACATGTAACCTGGTTCACCATTGTGATCGATCTTGTACCAGTCTCCCGCCTGATCCACGATCTTAACAGCACTTCCCTTACGACTGGAACCAATCTGTGCAGCATCTAAAGATGGTTCCTTACGGATTCTTAAAGAATCCACAGTTACAGTACCTTGATTTCCATATGTTTCTTCATAAAGTTTCTTAGCTTCTTCACCAAATGCCAGCAGTTCTGTTTTTACATACCCTTCAATTTCTCCAGAGGAAATTTTAGTCCACTCATTTCCCTCTTCTAATATCTGACCTGTTGCTCCCTTTGGAAGAACCCCTGCTTTTTCTCCCTCCAAAGATGCTTCAGTTCTGATATTCACAAATGAATTCACATTCGCTGCTACTGTTTGTTGATCCCAGGCGATTGTTTCCAGAACGGATTTCGCAGACTGTACATTTTCTATTTCTTCATTGGTTTCAGCTGCCTGCACCAGAGTACCTGTTCCCGCTGCTAATATCAGAGCGCCTCCCAGAATCCCTGCTACTTTCCAAGTCCTATTCTTCATAACTACCTCCTAATATTTTCGTTCTTTTTACGACTTGTTACACAATTATTAAATTGTGTTACGAACAGATTGTAGCAGAATTAATTTTTTCTGTCAACTAGATATTTTCACCATATTTTCTATTTTTTTTCCATGTTTTTCTCTATTTTGCTCTTTTTGCAAAGTGCCTGTTTGCAAAAAAACAGCGTTATACAAAAAATACTTTTTTCCGTATAACGCTGTTTTTTTATAATCATTTATTAATTTATCTTATAAGTCCGGAACATCTGTACGTTTTTTATCTAACACTTTTGTAGCATCAAACAAATCGGAAGTTCTGTTTTTTTCTCCATGCACATCATTCCACAGACGATAACCATCCAGATTTCTTCTTCCCTGACGAACGTAATTATCTCTGATCTGAAGGAAATACTGACTGGAGTCTACATTACAGAAATAATTGTACCCCTGACTCTTCATGTACTGGAATTTTTCATTATCTGAGCTATAATCATGCCAGTCCGATAAATCCTGTCCATGAGCAAAAATAATTGTATCTGTAGGTCCTACAACAGGCTCTACATAATTTTTCCATTTTTCCGTATCCGCTTTTATACGTTCCATATCCACATCTCCAATATGCATATGTCCCCATGTATGACTGCTGAATTCCCATCCATCTGCTTTGATTCCATCTGCTACTTTTTTGGCTTCTGCTACTTCTTCATCCCAATTAAAATCCGGATGTTCATCCAGCCATTTTTTCTGATCTTCTTTCAGATTTTCTTTTGTTTTATATGCAATGTCTGTACGATATCCTAAGACGCCATTATATCCGGTAAGAGCAATAAGACCTTTGGCTCCTTTATAAGAAGCATCTGGATGTTCTTCTATAAACGCATCCAGCAAAGGAATATGATCATATGCACCAGTTACCACTGTTCCATCTGGCTGAATATATTCACAGACTGGTTTTCCATTCTCATCCAACACCAGTTTACTTGCAATTCCTCTTCCATCATAACTGTGATAATAACTCAGATCGTCTACGGACAATACGAAAGCTTTTTTCCCTTCTGGAAGACGCAATTCGCTGTTTGGTTTAAAATGTACTGTTCCATCCTCATCTTTTGTTTCAATGACCAGATCTCGTAAACGCACAAGAACATACCCATTATCGTACATTTCCTGAGTAATTTCATTAAATTCATCTACTGTAGTCATCCACTGCTTAAATCCTGCTGTTAAAGGATCATCTCCTGCAAAACCACGCTCCGGATCTACAACAAGAGAATGGTAAAAGACATGAGTTACCTGATTAACATCCACTGGTACACAACTATCCTTTGTGCTTTGATATTCTGCAATTTTAGCTGTAACCTCAGCATCTTCACCTGCATTAGGCAAAGTATTTAATCGTTCCATCGCTGCATCATAATCATAGCTGGCTGCCAGACGTTCCGCTTCCTGAAATGCTTTTTCTCTTTCATCAGAAGGTGCATTTACTTCCTGTGCATTCTCTTTTTCTTCCCCTGATTCTTCTTCAGGATTAGCATTTTGCTGAATATTTTCCTCATTTCCAGATTTCGTATCTGATTTCAGATCTTTTTTCAGATCCTGTATAAGAAAAAAGATACACACACCAAGAAAGACCAACAAAATGACTAATATAAACGACTTGATAATCAATGATTTCTGGTGTTTTCTGTTTTTCTCCATGTTACTCTCCTTTCATATTCCTTCTTCTTTGACGTGCCGCTTCATACATCAACAATGCTGATGCCACTCCTGCGTTTAAAGATTCCAATTGACCTTTCATAGGAATCTTTATCTTGCAATCCGCTGACATAGCAAGTTCTTCTGTCAGTCCATTTCCTTCGTTTCCTATGAAAAATGCAGTTCCAATCCTGTAATCCTCTTGGTCATAATCATTTTTTCCCTGCAAATGTGCTGCATAAGTGGAAATTCCGGCTTTTTTGAAGGCGTTCAGTACCGGCTGCAGATCCTCCACACATACAAACGGAACTCTGTAAATAGATCCCATTGTGGAGCGTATCGTTTTAGGGTTGTAAATATCTACACATTTTTTCGTCATGATAATTCCAGTAACCCCGGCTCCTTCTCCAGTCCGAAAAATAGTCCCTACATTTCCCGGATCCTGCAGATCCTCCAAAATCAAAAACAATGGCTGTTCCTGAGTATCCAGAAGTTCCTGTAACTTATATTCCGGCTGTTTAACAATAGTCAAAATTCCCTGAGGTGTTAATGTATCACACATATGTGTAAAAACGGAATCTTTAACAACTTCGTAAGAAACTCCTTCTAATAATTTTTCATGTCCTTTTTCTGAAAGAAATGTTTCTGAAACATAAGTTTTTACCAGCCGGTCCTTAGGAGCTTCACTGAACATTTTGATACCTTCCACCAGAAAGACACCCTGTTTTTTTCTTTCCCGTGATTTCCGGTTTAGCAACATAATCTCTTTTATCTGTGCATTATTTGTACTCGTTATCATAGTATTCCCTGTTTCCTCTATTCCATTTCAGCAATTCTCTATTTTTCTTGTATAAAAGCAGCGACATATCTCATTGGGATATGCCGCTTATATTATCTGTATGTTTATTATTTTCTGTAGTTTGCGGAAATGGACATAGCAACTTCACACTGATATTCTGGAATGTCTTTGTGCATAGCCAGAGCTTCATTAATATCAAAATCCACGTACTCTCCGTTTTTATAACCTATCACACGTTTTGTTTTGCCTGCTAACAACAGATCAACTGCATAGGCTCCCATAACAGATGCATATACTCTATCTTTACAGGTAGGACTTCCACCACGCTGCATATGTCCAAGTATTGTCGCTCTTGTTTCAATACCAGTGGCCGCTTCAATACGTTTTGCCATACTGCTGGAATGTCCGATACCTTCTGCATTAATGATGATATGGTGCTTTTTACCACGTTTTCTGTTTTCAATAATATTACTGATGATGTTCTGTTCATCATAATCATATTTTTCCGGAAGAAGAATATCTTCTGCACCATTGGCAATACCACACCACAATGCCAGATACCCCGCATTTCTTCCCATAACTTCAATAATGCTGCATCGTTCATGAGAAGTAGAAGTATCACGTACCTTGTCAATCGCTTCCATAGCAGTATTTACAGCGGTATCAAATCCAATCGTGTATTCTGTACAGGCAATATCCAGATCAATGGTAGCCGGAATACCTACTGTATTAATTCCCAAATTTGCCAGTTTCTGAGCACCAGCAAAAGAACCGTCTCCACCAATAACTACCAGTCCGTCAATATTATGCTTTTTACATACTTCCGCAGCTCTTCTTTGACCTTCTTCTGTTTTCATCTCCAGACAACGGGCAGTATATAAAATAGTTCCTCCTCGTCCAATGGTATCTGATACATCTCTGGCAGTCATATCAATAATTTCTTCATTTAAAAGTCCATCATAACCTTTTTGTATACCCTTTACCTTTAAACCCTTGATAAGGGCACGGCGAACTACTGCACGAATCGCAGCATTCATGCCTGGTGCATCTCCTCCACTGGTCAATACACCTATGGTCTTGATTTCTTTAGCCATAACCAATTCCTCCAATTTTTATCATATATCAGTATTTCTGATTTCAACTATAATTTAACAACACTATCGTCTATATTCTAATGCATCTTATTCTGTTTTTCAATACTCTTTTCTACAACTTTTACATTTGCTTTTCCATAAGTTTTTTCCAGACGTCCTAAAAGTTCTGGATCTACTTTTACATTTCTGGATGGTGGAAGTCTCTTTAACTGGCGTTCTTTTTTCAGAAATACCACTACCTGATCTTCTCCGTCCGACTGTGCAAGCATTTCATAAAAATGATGGACATTTTTTTCATATGCTTCTCTTCCCTGAAACTGAACCCATACTTCCTTTGGCATACTTTCAAAAGACGTGATTTTTTCACAAATCAGTTTACTTGGTTTATCCTCTTCCGAAGAGACTCTGCCTGAAATATAAACTTTTTCATCAATTTCCATCAGATGTGCATTTTTCTCATAATCTCTTGGAAATACGATTACTTCCACCGTACCCACCAAATCTTCCAAAGTAAGAAAGGCCATTACCTTATTATTTCTAGTGTATTTTATGGTTTTATCCGTAATCATTCCACCAATAATCTGCCTGCTTCCATCCTCCACACGGGAATGCCTAAGTTCATCATCAGGATAAAAATCAGAAGACACTGCTGTGATATTTTTTCTCCATCCTTCTTCATATTCTTCCAATGGATGCCCACTGATATACACACCCAGAACCTCTTTTTCCAAAGCCAGTTTTTCTTCCTTTGAATATTCTTCCACATCTGGCAGCCTGATCTCTAATGTTTCTCTTTCATCTTCATCTAAAATATCAAAAAGAGAGAGCTGTCCTGTCATAGCAGATTTTTTTTCCTGATTGACCCCTTCTAAAATTTGTGCATAGACCATCATAAACTGTCTTCTGCTCCCCCCCAGATGATCAAAAGCACCAGCTTTTATAAAGTTTTCAACAGTTCTTTTATTTACTTCTTTCCCTGTAAGGCGCTGACAAAAATCACGCAGGGAAAGAAAATCTCCTGATTCTTTTCTTTCCATAACAATCGCGTCCATGACTGGCTTTCCAATCCCTTTTACGGCTGTAAGTCCATAACGGATTCCACCCTTTTCCACAGAAAAATTTCCTTCACTTCTATTAATATCCGGTGGAAGAATCTGAATTCCCATTTGACGGCACGTCATGATATATTCTGATACTTTTGTTGGATTTTCTATACAGGACGTCATCAAAGCTGCCATAAATTCCACTGGATAGTAATATTTCAGCCATGCTGTCTGGTAAGAAACCACTGCATACGCTGCTGCATGGGATTTATTAAATGCATATTTTGCAAAATCCGTCATATCATCGTAGATTTTATTTGCCACCTGCTCACTGATTCCTCTGGCAATACATCCCGGAACCCCTTCTTCCATGTTTCCATATACAAAGTTCTGCCTCTCTTTTGCCATTACAGCGGCTTTTTTCTTAGCCATGGCACGACGTACCAGATCACTCCGCCCCAAAGTATAACCTGCCAGATCACGCACAATCTGCATAACCTGTTCCTGATATACAATACATCCATAGGTAGCTTCCAGAATCGGCTTTAATTCCGGACAATCATACTGGATATTTTCCGGATGATTTTTTCCTTCTATATATTTAGGTATAAAATCCATAGGTCCCGGACGGTACAGGGAAATTCCTGCAATAATATCTTCCAGACTTTGAGGTTTCAGCTCCTTCATAAAGCTTTTCATTCCCCCACTCTCCAGCTGGAATACACCTTCACATTTTCCACTTCCTATCATCCGAAGGACTTTCGGATCGTTGTAGTCGATTTTTTCCATATCCAGAGGTCTTCCACTGCTTCTTTCCGCCAGACGAACTGCATTCTGGATAACTGTAAGGGTACGAAGTCCCAGAAAGTCCATTTTTAAAAGTCCCAGTTCTTCCAGAGTAGTCATGGTGAACTGAGTCGTAATAGAACCATCCGATGCACGGGATAGAGGAACATATTCATCGACTGCTTTTTGACTGATCACCACACCTGCTGCATGCATGGAAGTATGTCTTGGAAGTCCTTCCAGTCTTTTTGACATATCAATCAAATGATGAATCTGACCATCTTCTTCATAAATCTTTCTTAGTTCCGGATTCATCTGTAGTGCTTTTTCGATGGTAATATTTAGTTCATTAGGAATCATTTTCGCAATCGTATCAACCTGTGCATAAGGAAGATCCAGAACTCTTCCCACATCACGAATAACACCCCTTGCTGCCATTGTACCAAATGTTACAATCTGTACCACTCTGTCTTTTCCATATTTTCGAACTACATAATCAATAACTTCCTGTCTTCGTTCAAAGCAAAAATCAATATCAATATCCGGCATAGATACACGTTCCGGATTCAGAAAACGTTCAAACAGAAGCTGATATTTAATAGGATCCAGCTGAGTAATTCCTAATGTATAAGATACAATACTTCCTGCCGCAGAACCTCTTCCTGGTCCTACCATAATATCATGGTCTCTTGCATACTTGATAAAATCCCATACAATAAGAAAGTAATCTACATATCCCATAGTCTGAATTGTATCTAATTCATACTTTAACCGTTCCTTTAACTCTTCTGTAACCGTTTCATATCTTTTTTCCAACCCTTCATAACAAAGCTTATTTAAATATTCCCAGGAAGTCATACCGTCAGGAACATCATATTTAGGAAGTTTGGTAACGCCAAATTCAATTTCCACATGACACCGGTCTGCAATCTTTTGTGTATTTTCCAGAGCCTCTAAAGCATAAGGAAACAGTTCACCCATTTCTTCCGGTGATTTCACATAGTACTGTCCACCTTCGTAACGCATACGGTCTTCATCTTCCACTTTTTTCCCTGTCTGAATACACAAAAGAATATCATGAGGAACTGCATCTTCTGCCAGAGTATAATGAACATCATTGGTGCATACCAGAGGAATCCCTGTTTCCTGATTCATTCGTATCAACTGTTGATTGACCATCTGCTGTAATGGAATCCCATGATCCTGAAGTTCCAGAAAGAAATTGCCTTTTCCAAAAATATTTTCATATCTTAAGGCAGCCTCTTTTGCTTCTTCATACAGATTTTTCCCCAGATATCGGGCCACTTCTCCTGCCAGACATGCACTTAACGCAATGATTCCTTCGTGATATTTCTCCAGAACTTCCAAATCCACTCGCGGTTTGTAGTAATAGCCTTCCACAAACCCTTTGGATACAATTTTCATAAGGTTGCTGTAACCCTGATTATTTTCTGCCAGTAATACCAGATGATAATATCTGTCTTCTCCATGCTGCATTTCTTTATCAAATCGGGAACCAGGAGAAACATACACTTCACATCCCAAAATCGGATTAATCCCCGCCTCTTTTGCTGCACGATAAAAGTCTATAACTCCGAACATTACTCCATGATCTGTGATTGCAGCACTGTTCATTCCTAATTCTTTTACTCTGGCTACATACTCCTTAATTTTATTTGAACCATCCAGAAGACTATACTCTGTATGCACATGTAAATGGGTAAAATTCATAATTTATATATCCTATTCTCCTTAATCTGAATCTTTTTTTCTTTCAACAAATGACCAATTGCTCGTTTAAAAGCTGCTTTACTAAGTCCGAACTCCCGCTGGATCACCTCTGGTGACACCTTATCATTAAACGGCAGAACACCAGCAAATTCATCAATAACGCCCATTACCATTTCCGCATCTTCTTCCATCTGCACATACGCCTTTTTTCTTGCAGAAAGATTCAGTTTTCCATCTTCCCTTACCTCTGTCACTCTACAACGAATCACTTCTCCTGGACGTAACTGTCCCTGTGCCTCTTTTGCAGGTATCAAACCGGAATATTGATTATCCACAGCCACAAATACTCCGAATCGATCGCTCTTTTCGTAAATTCTTCCTTCTACTTCATCTCCTACAATGTATGGAGACTGTGTTTTCAGATAGTGATAAACTTTCATAGTCGCACATAAACGAGAGCTTTTATCAATATAAAGTGCCACCAACACCTGCTGACCCTTAGAAACTTTTGCTGTCTGTTCACGGAAAGGAAGCAGAAGATCTTTTTCCAGTCCCCAGTCCAGAAATGCACCCATTTTTTCCACATCGGATACGGTAAGAAGTGCAGTTTTTCCACATTCAATCATTGGTTCCCTTGTAGTGGAAATCAAACGGTCAGAAGAATCACGGTAGACAAAAACTTCCAGTTCATCTCCCTGCTTTGTTCCTTCTGGCACCTGTTTTGCTGGAAGCAGTACACGTTCCTGTGCTTCTGCTTCTTCTCCTAAATACACACCAAATTCTACTTTTTTAACAACCTGTAATTTCTGTTTCTGTCCTAATTTAATCATCTATTTTATCCTTTCTATTTTTCTGTAAATTCTATAATCGCATAAGGAGCCTGCTGTTCATCACATAAAGCGACCTGTATCTTTTTTTCCTTATGTGCCACCCATGGAACAATCATATCCCCCAGCATAGCCTGCTTTTTATATTCTACTCGAATCTGACCTGATGGAATATCTTCTGCTACATATTCCCGGGCCAGACGGATGTACTGTGCATTATTCATATGGTGATTGCTGTCCAAATGATATTTTTTAACCTCAAAGGATTCCTGCTGTTCCATTTCTTCCAACAACAGGATTTTTCTTGATTCCCGTTTCATAGGAAGGGGTTCTTCGCAAATATACACTTCCGTTTCTTCTTTGGGAATCCTCACCATCTTTCCGGTTGTGATATCAATATAGACCCACAGAGAATTAGCATAAGCTAAAACTTCACCGGATGCTGTATCCATTCTGTAATTTCGTTCTCCCTGAAATCCACGAATTCTGGACGTCCAGGTGTGCACCTGTATTTCTTCTCCCAGCATGGGATAACGATTGACACAAATCTGCCATGCAGCCAGAATCCATGTTCTTTTATTTTCTTCTTCAGTTTTTATGCCTCTTCCGATTTCTTCCGAATGAAAGGTGCTACAGTCCTGAAAATAGTTTACAAGACTATACAATGTCAGATTTCTTTTTTCATCTACTTCGCTGTATCGAACCCTGCTGTTAAAAGAATACATAATTTCGCCCCTTATTTTTAATTTTATTTTTATAACACAAAAAACCCTGGATGATCATCCAGGGCTTCTAAAACTGGGCTACAAGGATTCGAACCTTGAAATGACGGAGTCAGAGTCCGTTGCCTTACCATTTGGCGATAGCCCATTACCTTATTTCTTATCGCTTGTTTGTTCTGTACCTCAGCGACAAGATGTATTATATAGCATCTCTCTGGAAAATGCAAGTACTTTTTTGA
>RCNH01000764.1_pt1 | contig 12231 bp, 8 predicted proteins | sample 2041161 | NCBI WGS metagenome assembly RCNH01 (sample SAMN09708215, study PRJNA481090) | Feces metagenome, whole genome shotgun sequencing project. | biome: feces | host: Leptonychotes weddellii | place: Antarctica: Sion Island | collected 2010-03-01 | reverse complement strand
AAATATCTTTAAGACAATTGTCAACACAGGCTTTGCTTGTGCACTCGCGTTGACAATGGTGCCATCAGCGTTTGCGGATCCAAGTCATACGGATCAGAAAACCGCAGGCAAAGTTGTGACGGAAACCTCAAAAATGAAGGCACTTGTTGAACTCCAGTCAACTCCTGCAGCTTCTCATAGTGAGACTTTTAAGATTACCTTCACACCTCGTGGTGCTTTAGCTGGTAACACTCCTGCAATTTCTGCAGTACCCGTTTCTCTTGATTTGGCAAACGGTCAGCTTAAGGCAGGTAAGACCGATGGATTTATTAAGTCTGTCGAAGGCACTGCTGATCTTAAAGCTGGCGTAATCGATGTTTTGAAGGCCTCTGATGTTAAGTACCACAATAAGAAGTACGAATACACCGTTGCTATGGAACAGGGTTCTACTGCAGGTCTTACTTACTCTGCCAGGAAGTATAACTTGATTGCCCAGATTAAGAATGATGGTGGCAATGTATCTGTTCAAATCGAAGTTTACAACACTCTACCAAGTGGTGAATCAGATACAGCTGCTGGTAAGGTCGTTATTAATGACGAAGCAGTTCCAGGTGCTGCTGGCAACTTGGGTATGAAGTTCATCAATACCTACAAGTGCAACGACACTGACTTCTCTGGTGGTACTGACGGTAATGGCGAAAAGGACGGCGACGGCAACCCAACCGTACCTGGTAAGCCAAATCCAGACGGCAATGATCCTGATGGCAACCAGGGTGGCAACACCAGCAAGCTTCCTAGCGACTTGAGCTTTGCATTTGCTAAGACCTTCAAGGGTCTCCAGACTGGTCCTGACGGTTTTGACTTCGAATTTGAATTCAAGTTCCCTGCAGGTAAGGGTGCTACTGCTCCTACTGTAAACAGCTATGCACCAGGTGATACTGCTCTTGCAACTCCAATCGTAGGTGATGACAATCTGTGGAAAAAGGGCACTGAGACTGCAGCTGATGCAGACAAAGGTAAAGGTAAAACTATTACCTACACCCTTAATCGTTATGACACCGGTAAAGACAAGGGTAGTCTCTTGGTATTCGAAGGCTTGCCAGCAGGTACCTTAGTTACTGTAAAGGAAGTAGTTAAACCAGCAGATGACTCTATTACTGCTGTAAATACTTCTTTGTTCAATATTGGTAACAGCACCGCAGTTACTAAAAATATTACTGCTGGTACAGGTGCAGAATTCAAGGTTGCTGATGTTGTAATCGATATTAAGCCAGCTGCTGCAACTGACTTTACCGTTAATGGTTATGGCATCGCTGCTGCCAAGACCAACAAGACTGCATTCTCTCTCTTCGAGAATGTATACAAGGACGCAACTGACTTGACTGGTTTGGTAGTTAACAACCTTCCATTCGTAGTTATGATCGGTGTTCCTCTGCTCGCAGCTGCTGCATATGTAGCATTGCGTCGTCGCGAACAGCGCAACTAAATGATATCCTAGGGTGTATGTTCTACATACACCCTATACGCAGGCAAGGCAATTTATCAGGAGTCTAATGAAGCAAGCAGGAAAATATTCTATTCGGCTTCTTAATAAACTCATTGACATTGCCTTTGCCTGCTTTTTGTTTATCTTGTTTATTGTGGGCTCCTTTGCTCTCTGGGATACCCAGTTGCTCTATCAAAAGGCAGAAAGCTCACAGTTTGAGGTTTATCGCCCCAACCCCTATAAAGAGCAGCCCTTTGCCGAGCTGCAACGTATTAATGAAGATATTTTTGCCTGGATACACCTCTATGGCACCAGCGTTGACTATCCTGTTTTGTACGCACATCATGCTTCTGAGTACATCAACAAGGACCCTTTTGGAAACTATACTTCTACAGGTTCTTTATTTGTAAACGCTCCTGCCCATATGCGATTCCAGGATTTCAATACCATTATTCATGGGCACAACATGGAACATCGCGCCATGTTTGGTCAGCTTAAGGAATACGAATCCTATGATTTTATGTCGGCCCACCGATATGGCCAGCTGACCTACACCAATGACCAAGGTGTGCTTGAGAATAAAGGTATTGTCGTCGTAGCCTTCTTAAATGTAGATGCCTACGACAGTGGGGTATATGCCTATGCCATCACAAATCCGGCCCAACAGCAGGCCTACCGCACAAGCCTTCTTACCAAGGCTTCGGTGGTTTTGGATACTCCCTATACCGATGAGCGCCTTCTGTTGCTATCCACCTGCTCTCCTGAAGAGACTAACGGACGCAACATGGTAGTTTGCTACCTAACGGATGAAACCTATCCCGACACCTTTGTTAAAGAAAAGAAGTTTGGCATAGGCATCGATAAGCTACAAGGCTGGTTTGGCTTCCCGTGGCTTGGCTGGATTGCCCTAGGCATTGTTATCATTCTTTTGATTCTCATTGGTATTTGGATTATGGATCAAAAGCGCAAGGCACGGCTTCAAGCCCAGGCTGACACACAACTCATACATCCTTCTGAAGATATAGCAAGTAAGGAGCTGTAACATATGTACAGAACACAGACAGCAAGACGCATCATAGGTCTTGCGACTGCAACTGCCCTGGTAGTTACCTTAGCTGTCGCTGCTCCTTTTAAGGCGCTGGCGGATACGACTCCAACAACGCCCCCTGCCCAGTCAGGTCTCGTACGCGTGTGGCAGCATTTGGATTATTCCCATGCTCCCTATGACGTACGTCGTGAATTTACCTACGAGCTTATTCCGGTTACTCCCGGTGCTCCCATGCCTGCCGATTCCACCCATGGTGTATACAGCTGGAAGCTTGTCAATGAAGAGCATAAGGATCTCTACATTCCCACTAATGGCAAGACAGGTATTTTTACCTACACTATGAGGCAAAAGCCCATCACCCTTGGTTCTGCTTATACCCTGGATACTACCGAGTATGAAGTTATCATGCAGGTTATGAGCAACCCCTTCCGTGTGAAGACCATTTCTAAAACGCCTATTGGCGAAAAGGCTTCTGACCCCGGTTGGACAGTCACCTATACAGGTGACCCTACAACACCAAGCACCGGTGGCGGGGCTACTCCTGGTGGCGGTGATACCACTCCAGGGGGCGGCACCACGCCAGGTGGATCCACTACCGATCCTACAAACCCTGGTACCGACCCTACAACAACACCTGCATCTGTTGATGGCGCTAAAAAGCCAGCAGGGGATACCAATCCCGTTGCGCAGATAATTTCGAGCGTACAAAAACCTGCAAGCCAGGTTATGTCTCGTCTTTCAAAAACGGGTGACATCTTGGGTGCAATCGTGCTTGCCATGTTTGCCCTAGCACTTGTAAGCCTTATCATTGTGGTAATCCTTTGGATCAAGCGCAAAAAGTCCGCTGAGCCTAAGCCCCTCCATGCTGAAGCAAGCGAAGATACGACTTCTGTCGACGACGATACAGAACTCTAATGTACAACAGCCCCTTTTAGGGGCTGTTTTTGTGTACGTGTATGATTTGTGAGAAATTTCTAAACGGTTAATTGTGCAGGTAATTGGCAGCTTACACAGGTAAAATAAGGGCAAGTTCTTTTGAGCGTGTTGTGATACTATTTATATAGGTCGTGAGACAAAGGAGACATCATGGCTATCCCTGAACTCAGTCTTGAGCAACGTAAAGCAGCTCTCGAAAAGGCTAAACAGGCGCGAGTAAAAAGAGCACAAATTCGTGAGGATTTGAAATCAGGCGCCCTTACGCTTGAAGAAGTTCTTAAGATGAAAGACGATCCAGTTGTCGGTCGCATGAAGGTATCTACCCTCATCGAAACTCTCCCTGGATATGGCAAGGCAAAAGCAGACAAGATTATGACCGAGCTTCAGATTGCTGAAAGCCGTCGCCTTCGTGGCCTTGGTCTGCGACAACAAGAAGCATTATTGGAGCGTTTACAGTAAGTTATGAAACACGGTAATCTACTCATTATTTCTGGTCCTTCGGGTGCAGGCAAGGGTACCTTGGTAGCCCGCCTTTTACAGGCTGTTCCTGACACCTGGGTATCTGTTTCTGCAACAACACGCCCCCCACGTACGGGCGAAGTTGAAGGCCAGCATTATTTCTTTATGACCGAAGAGCAATTCACGCAAAGTGTTGCCCAGCAGGGCTTTTTGGAATGGGCCTGCGTTCATGGTAACTACTACGGCACACCTCGTGCTTCAGTAGAAGATCATATAGCACAAGGCCATCAGGTTATTTTAGAAATTGATGTCCAAGGTGCCTTCCAAATCAAAGAACAGATGCCAGAAGCAAAACTCATATTCATCGAGCCTCCTTCTTTGGCTGAATTAGAAGCTCGTCTGCGCAATCGTAACACTGATTCTGAAGAAGTAATTCAGAAAAGGATAGAGGGCGCAAGACTGGAGCTTTTAGAAAAAATGAAGTATGATATAGTGCTTGTAAATGATAATCTCGATGAAGCTTCTGAAAAGCTTATCGACATTGTTAAAGCCTATGCTGCAAACTAAAAAGGATTAGTATATGAGCATTATCGAACCTAAAATTGATCAACTTCTTGACGAAACCGATAACGACCGTTATTTGTTGTGCGCCCTTGCTTCCAAGCGTGCTCGCAACATCAATGACATCATGCGTGGCCAGCGTGAGCGTGCCATGCAGCTTGACAGCGCAGTAGAAGTTGCAAAGGCAAATGACAACAAGCCTTTGTCCCTGGCATTTAAAGAAATCGCTCGTGGCGAAGTTTCTTTTAACTCCGACACCATCGACATCAAAAATCACTAGTCATCAGTTTCATACCTTTGTATTTTAGGCGGCCCAAACGGGTCGCCTTGTTGTGTTTTCTTGTAAGGAGAATATTCATTATGAATGAATACCAGCGTATTTGTTTAGTCCACTATGCCGAAATTGGCCTTAAGGGCAATAACCGCAGTAAGTTTGAAATGCGTCTGCTGCAAAACTTACAGTCCCTCTTGCGTGATGCTCCCATCGTTAAGATCAATCGCATTGCTGGCCACTTGTGCATTCTGATGCGCGAAGGCAGCTCTTTTGAGACTACCTGTGACATGGCAGATCTGGTATCTCAGGTACCGGGTGTGGCACGTGTATCCTGTGGCTATGTATGTGATCGCGACATGGAAGAAATCTATGATGCTGCCACACAGGCCATGCACGACGCTGGTGACTTTACAAGTTTTAAGGTGGCAGCACGTCGTGCCCACACTGACTTTCCTATCAACTCCATGGAGCTCAATCAGCTCGTAGGTGCTCATTTGTGCAAGAGCTTCCCTGAAAAGAAGGTACAGATGAAAAACCCCGATGTAAAGCTTTGTGTCGAGGTTGTACAGGGTAGGACCTACGTCTATGGTCGCTCCCAGCGTGGTATTGGCGGCCTGCCTGTAGGTAGTGCTGGCAAGGCCATGTGTCTGCTGTCTTCTGGTATTGATTCACCTGTTGCTACGTGGAAGATGGCACGCCGTGGTGCCATCTGCATAGGCGTTCACTTCTCCGGTCGTCCTGAAACAGCACCGACGAGTGAATATCTCGTTCAAGAAATCGCCGAAGTCCTTGAGCGTACGGGCTGCATTGCTCGTGTGTACGTTGTTCCCTTGGGTAGCTACCAGCGCCAAATTGCTACCATGGTGCCACCTGAGTTGCGTGTTATCTTCTACCGTCGTTTGATGTTTAAGGTATGTGAGGCGCTTGGCAGGCGTGAAGGTGCTAAGGCCCTTGTCACAGGCGAGAGTCTTGGACAGGTTGCCAGCCAGACCATCGACAATCTGTTGGTTACTAACCAGGCAGTGAGCCTGCCCGTATTCCGACCTTTGATTGGTAGCGACAAGATTGACATCATTGAAGATGCCGAGCGCCTTGGTAGCTTTGAAATCTCAAGCCAGGATGCTGCTGATTGTTGCACCTTGTATATGCCTCGCAATCCTGAAACTCATGCCCAGCTTTCTGTGGTTCTCGACATTGAAAAGGATCTGCCCTATGACCAGTGGATCCCCGAGATTATGGAGCTTGCTGAAATTCACGAATATCGCTGCCCCTCTTATAAAAAGATGCGTGTAGCTCCCTATTCTTCTGAAAAAGGCAGATAAGGATCGCTCCCAGACAAATCAAGACGAGCCTCTTTTTACTCATGTAGTAGAGATTTGAGGCAAAAAAAGAAGGCTCGTATTAGCGAGCCTTCTTGCATAGATGCTTATATTTATATACTGCGGACACCCTTTTTGTGTAGGGCCTTTACTACTTCCTTATAGCCATAGGATCGTGATCCGATCTGAGCAAACTTTAGGTAGTCCACCACCACGTTGACATATTCGCTGTCAACGGGTTCCAAATAGTTTATGGACTCATAGGATGCAAACTTTGTTTTACCAAAGTAGGGAATATACAACACGCCATCGTCCAAGAGCTTAAATTGGTAGCGAGCTAGGGCAAAGCTTGTAACATAAAAAACAAGCCCCATGCAGGCAAATACGATGGCCAGGGCAAGGTTGGTGCTCATGCTTACTACGAGACTCGCTGCTGCGGTAAGCAAGGCGGCTGAGGCAAGGGCGCTGATGCGCACAAAGTTAAGCGGTGCCACCAGGGTTAGGGGAGCGTACTGCATGCGGTCAGTGCGCCTAATGGCCCATACTAGGCCTGCAAAAGCTATAAGACACAGGGGTAACAGTATATAGAGGGGATTCATGTCTTGGGTCTCCTTCAATTGTATTTTGTGTAGGTTCTATTGTACCCCAGGTCGTGTAAGCTGCTCAATATGTGAGCGAAACCCTTGCAAAGGCTGTAGTAGCCTTTTGCGTTGTGTGGAGGCCTGGTGCTAATCGGGCGTTCTGCCTGCTTGCGCACTTATCTATGGCCCCGTTACGTTGTATACTAGATTCATACCTAGCTAAATCTATCTTACCTGCCTTCGAGCAGGCGTATCATACAAGGCTGTGGCTGAAAGGAAAGCCCCTATGAAACTACCTATCAATATTCACCAGGTGATACGTGAGGCCTGCGACATTAGTCAGGCACAGCAGACTCCTGTTTTTGCCACCATCTATATTGACGAAACTTCCTCAAGCGCCCTTCAAGCCATGGTGCGTTCCGCCTTTTCAAGCGATGCGCCTAATGCGCGCGTGAGCATATCATATTTTCCCAGCATGCCCGTCATCCCTTTTCCTGGGGCGGACCTGGCTGTTATCGTTGCTGGCAGTGATCCATCCGTAGGTAAGATTGCGGCCGACATTCGCTCCCTTGAAGTGCCCGTGCTTGTTGTAACAGAAGACGAAGCAGCTGTCATTGAGCAGGCAGAAGCGCAGGGTGCACCCCTTCTTATCGAAGACATCATTGCTCCTGCTAAGGAAGTGCCAGCAAGTTGGGCAGAAGATGTCATAGCTGCCTGCAAGCGTGCAGCGGAGCAGCAGAGTCGTGCTGCGTCAGAGCAGGCTACAGAGCTCGATTCAGCTCAGGCTGCAGGCCTTGAAGCTGCTCTTGTGGCTGATCCCTTACAACCTGTTAATGAAGAAGACGCGCAAGCCTTAGCCTCTGCTTCCGCAGAGCCTGGTCAACTCCTGGCCCTTGATTCTGTACGAGGGGATATGTCGGTACGCATGGGTGAGTGGGTACTCGTTGCCTGTCATCGTAAGCGTCTTGCCTGTGCCCTTGCTTTTCCCGTTGTGCGTCGCCCCCTGTCTATAGAAGCCGTGCATACGACTGCCTTCCAAAATGCAGGCGTGGGTGCTGTTAACTTTATCAAGGGTGCAGACATGCCTATCATGACTCTTAACCAAGTGAAGATGGCCTTACAAATTGCTGCTGCCTTTGGTCACGAGCTGAGCTATCAGCGTGTTAAAGAAATCATCGGGGTAGTGGGCAGTGCCTTCTTCCTTCGTGGTATAAGCCGCAAGGTGCAGCGTGTGATTCCTGTGCCCTTTGTTGTAAATGCATCCCTTGGCTATCTGGGTACCTTGAGCATAGGTTATGGCCTTATTGCCTATTTCGAAGGCAATGGCACCCTTGATGCCTTGATCGAAAAGCTTATTGGTACCGGTAAGCAGGCCCTGCAGATCAAGCAGGTTATTGACGAACATGAAGGCCTTCCTGCTCGCAATACTGAAATTGCTCGAACCGTTAGCAAGCGTGGTGCAAGCAGCTTGGTGCAGGGTGCACGCTTTGCATCCCAGTATGCCATTCCTGCCGGATCGGATGTTGTGCAGGGTGTTAAACTAATCGCCAAGTCGAGACATCAGTCCTAATACTATCCATATTTCACATCAACTATACAAAAGCCCTGGTTATGCTGTGTTAACCAGGGCTTTTCTATTGACTTATACCATAAGTCTGTCAGTGTGGTAGCTTCGTAACAATTACATATGCCTGTACTTAGTAAGCTTTCCTAGGGTGCATGCAGAAAGGTACTATTTATGAAACTACCCAAACGCGTTCGCGCGAGCATGCAGGCACTCCTTGCTTGTGTATTAGCAGGCTATGCCTTGTATCCTGCGCCTGCGATAGCTCGCGAATCTGACACGCCCGAAACGGGAGCGTACAAGCTTGTCCTGTCTCGCCAGGACGACAACGCTCCGGTATTAGCCGATGGCGTAACCAATGCCCCCTTCAAAGTTAGAATTGATGTGAGTGGCGCCGATGTACATCTTCCCGGAGCCTATGTGTCTATCGACTACCCAGAAGGCGCACCTATCACGTCACCTACCATTGCCCAGTTTGATTTTGCCACCCCACATGAAACACTTGGCAACAAGATACGTTTTGCAAGCCTTAAGGGTGGTGACAAGTTAGATATTAACTTTACAGTTGGCTTTAATAAGGGCACAACCCCCAACGGCACTCAGGTGCCCTTTACGGCACGCTTGCATGCAGAAGACGGCACCGTCCTTGCTCAGTCTGAGACTCTCCCGGCTGTTGCAAAGGTTGATGTACCTCAGCTGCGTAAGCGCTGTGACGTGAGCATTGATGCTGGTGATGTTGATGATGCAGGATATATCATCAATCCGCGACCTGTGCGTTACAAGTTTGAGTTCACGAGTCTTGAGCACAAGGATGATCCCAAACTTGCTTCCCTAAGCACGCCTAAGGCAGCCCGTGATTGCTCATCGGTTCGTATTGAAGACAATCTGCCTACCTATAGGGATGCTCAAGGTCAGCTGCGTACAGCTCAGATTGATCCCATCAGCCAGGCGCAGTGGAAGCTCTCAGCCGACGGCAGCAAGGCTATTTTTGAAGTAGAAAATACGCAAGAAGCCTTCAAACATTACAGCTTTGATGTTCCCGACCTATACCTGCTCTTCCCTGGTGCAAAACATAAGGCACCTATTAACAACAGTGCAACGGCACACCTTGTTCCCTTCAACAAGGCTGCCAGCGAAGCTGAATATGACACCCAGGATGCCGTAGATCTCAAGCTCACAACTCAAGAGGAATTTACCATTCCGGTTATCAAAAGCTCGAGCACGCGCATTATCATCGAGGATCCTGAGAGCTTGAAAAAGCCCCATAAATGGACCCTTCGTATGCAAGACCCTCATCAAGATAGCTTGCATAAGCTCGTCATTACCGAAAAGCCCGATCCCGAGTTATATGTGAGCAAGTTGAGCCTGCTCACTCGTCATGCTTCTGGCATTGATCGCATTGAGGGTCTTAGCTCCGCGAATACCTGGGTGCCAGTTGCGTATCAGACCCAGCGCGAAGACCAGGATACGATTCTTACCATCGCGCAGCCAAAAGACTACCGCCAGCTCAAGATTTACTTTGCTGATGGCTTTGTCTACAACAGGGGAGACAAGTCCCTTTTTATGGATGTAGAAACCTTCTTCCGTGATCCTGCATCAATTTCTGCAGATGTCAAAGACAGATTTACCAATGTAGGTGAATACACTGCCGAAAACCACGATGGAAGCTATCGCGGCAGGGGTAAGGGAGATGCTCGCATCTATATTCAAAAACCTGCTGAAACCAGCAGCTATAACTTTAAGGTAGATCGTGGTTCGGATCGTAATAAGCAGCGCACCATTATTACCGGCGATCACTTTGAGGTGCGTACTCTTCCACTCCATCGCCCTAATCCTGGCACTCCTGTTACAGGTCGAAAGCTCGTTGCCCTGCTTCCTGATGGAGTTGCCCTTGATTCTCTCAAGGGTCAAAACAACTCAGCTGTTACCAGTTATAAGCTCGTTGAGAATTTTGCCAACACGCACAAGACGGCTGTAGTGGCACATCTGGCGGATCAAACTGATGACAGCTTCCGTGGAGGTGTACTCTCTAATACTGTTACCTTTAATCTTGTTGCCAAGGATTTGTTTGATACGCGTCGTATTTCTGTCCCTGTGTATTACTACTTTGATGGTATTGAGGCTGCTCAGTGGGAACACACACTGATGAACTCTACCAAGCCTAATCCCGAAAAGATTGGTGACAAGTACAACATCAGCGATTCAGACCTTCCAGCTGCTGATCGCCTACTAGTTATGGGTCGTGCAGAATGGGATGCTGTTGCTGACGAAAGTTCTTCTGCTACCACCTGGATCGGTGCAGATGGTGAGCGTTTGAGCCATACAAGCCAGGTCATTGCTCCTAACGAGGTATTTACCCTGGGTCTTAAGGTGTCAAACTATGACAACGGCCCTCAGACTGGTTTGCTTTTGTATAATGTGCTGCCACATCCAGGAGATAAGGTAACCATGCCTAATGATCAGGGTAGCTACGCTGACCGTGGTAGCAACTCAGGTGTTGCCTTGCAAGGCCCGGTAGATGCTCCTGCTGGCTACACCGTGTATTACCTTAGTAAAACCCCTGATCGCGATGCCTATACAGCCTTACAAGATCCCGCCTGGACAACTACTCCGGGGGATTACAGCGCTGTCGAGGCCCTCAAGATTGTCGCTGATCCTGCAACCGTCCTACCTAAAGACGATGCTGTAATGTTTACTTATCCTGTTGTTGCTCGTAACCTTGCTCCAGCTAATGCAGAAGTGGTCAACACCTTTGCCTACAGCACAGCCGAGCATCCAATCCTTGTTGAGGCCACACGTGTTAGCGCCACCGTTCCAACGCCGTATCACATTAGCAAGCGTTGGTTTGCTGCCGATGGCGTAACCGACATTACCGATCAGCTTCCTGCTGGTGTGGAGCTTCCAGAAAGCATCCAGGTTAAGATTTCCAAGGTCGAGCGCATCTATAGCTTCTTTGGCGGATCTCGTCTTCATAAAACAACAGTTAAGACGATTTCTCTCTCGGCCGATACAAACTGGACAGCCGATGTATCTGATCTGCCTGAATATGACGGTGCAGAAAAGATTGCCTATATGTTTGAAGAAGTTCCTGTTGCCGGTTGGAAGGCGCAGCCCGCTACCATTACGGATAAGCAGGTAGAACTGAAAAACATTCGCAAAATACCTGCGAAGAATATTGTTGTTAATAAGGAATGGCTGCCCCAGGCGCCTGGGTTTGATGCACCTACAGTTACCATTGAACTTTTGGCTAACGGTAAGGTTGTAGACGGTAAAATCCTTAACGGGTATCCACCTAATAACTGGCGTGCTGAATTCTATGCTGCTCCGATAGAGGATGAACACGGAAATCCCATTACCTATACGGTACGAGAAAATCCTGTTCCTCCTAATTACACTTCTAGCGTCTCAGGTGATGTCGACCAGGGCTTTACCATTACAAACACCCTGCATGAACCCCAGTTTTATACCTTAAGTAAAACGTGGAAGACTCCTGCGGGTCGTATCATCTTTGATGATCGTCCGGAGCTTTCCATGCCAGACTCAATTGCTATCAAGCTGTATAAGTCTGTGGGTGGGGCGGCTGAAGAGCTTGTAGACACCTATACTCTCACCAGTGATGATATGTGGATTGCAGCAACTCCTCTTTTGCCTTCTGCCCAGGATGGTAAGCTTATTAGCTATCGCTTTGAAGAAGTCGTGCCTGATCATTGGCTCGCCAGCCAAAGCTTTGATGATGGTACCTATGAGTTTGTTAATACCTACGTGCCTGAAACCATCGATATTGACGTGTCTAAGCTGTGGGATGACCTGGGTACTGCCCGTCAACATGAGGCAGTTCAGGTGGATCTGCTTGCCAATGGGGAAGTGGTTGACACCCTGGTTTTGGATAAAGATTCAGCCTGGCGTGCTAGCTTTAGGCAAAAGCCAAGGCGAGATGCTGTTCGTCTTGATGAAATTACCTACACGGTTGTAGAACGTGATGTTCCTGAAAATTACACAGCTTCCTATGCAGGTTCTGCTACTA
>RCNH01001928.1_pt1 | contig 12238 bp, 15 predicted proteins | sample 2041161 | NCBI WGS metagenome assembly RCNH01 (sample SAMN09708215, study PRJNA481090) | Feces metagenome, whole genome shotgun sequencing project. | biome: feces | host: Leptonychotes weddellii | place: Antarctica: Sion Island | collected 2010-03-01 | reverse complement strand
AGGTCACAGCCAAGGAAGATGATTCCAATAAATCTGTCTTCTCCCATGTGGATTCCGCCCCTGTGAAGGTCAGCGATACCGCAGAACCTTCTAATGCAGAAAAGCCCCAGAGTGTGGAAAACCAGGTGATGAAGGAACTGGAAAAAGCCATCACTGCAAAGCAGCCCAAAATTGAACTGCAGCTGAATCCCTCCAATCTGGGAAAAATCACCATTGAGATGACCCAGAACAAGGATGGCACACTTTACATTGCACTGCACGCTGAAAACCGTGAGGTAAGATCCATTCTGGAGCGTGGGCTATCTGATATGCAGAGCTACCTGCGGCAGAACACCCAGCAGGAAGTTCAGGTACAGGTTCCCCGTCAGGACGACCACCAGCAGCGTCAGTTCAATGACCAGCAGCGGCAGGGTCACCAGCAACAGCAGCAGGAGCAGCACCAGTCCCATAAGGACAGCGAGGACTTCCTCAACCAGCTGAGACTGGGTCTTGTGACAGCGGCAGAGACCGCATTTTAAAAAGGATGTGAATTTATGAGCGATTACATGGGCGACCTCAGCAACTATTATGCAACCCAGTCGGCGGCCAACAGAACGTCCGCTGTTTCCGGTCGGTCCAATCTGCCTCCCGGACCTATGACTGAGGACAGATCCAGCCTCAACATGCAGGACTTTTTGAACCTCATTGTTACAGAGCTGAAAAGTCAGAGTATCGACTCCACAGCGGACACCTCTGAAATGCTGAACCAGATGGTTATGATGCAGATGGTCACTACCATGACCAACATGACAGATGCTTCCATCATGGGCTATGCAGCATCTCTTGTGGGTAAGACAGTCACTGTCGGTCAGTTTGACGGAAACGGCAAGCTGCAGGAGATCGTGGGCACCGTAACCGGAACCGGCACGATGAATGGCCAGCAGGTTGTTTTCGTAGACGACAAGGTTTATTTCCTCAGCGATATCATGGCTGTGGGCAAGCTGCCCGCCAAGCCTGAAAAACCCGAAGAGGGTGGCCAGAAGCCTCCTGTTCCACCGGAAGGCGAGAAGCCGGAGGAAGGCAGTAAGCCCCAGGAGGATAAGCCAGTGTCACCTGCATTCGTCACCGTTGGCTAAAAACGAGGTGATTTTGTATGATTGAAAGACTGCAGGGGCAGGGAGCCATTGGGCAGTGCAGTCCGTCTGTCAATCCCCAAAAAAAGCAGAAGGGCAGTTTTAACGAGCTGCTTCAGATGCAGCTGGAGCGCACAGATGTACAGGCACAGGATGTGACGTTTTCAAAGCATGCACGTTCCCGCGCGGAAGAGCGGGGAATCGAAATCACCCAGGGGCTGATCGATCAGCTGAGAGGTGGTATGATTCGGGCTCAGGCTAAAGGAGCCAAGAACATTCTGGCGATGGATGCGGATAAAGCATTTATCATCAACGTGCCCAACGGCAAGGTAATTACCGCCATCCGGCAGGATGAAATGGGCGAAAGTGTTTTTACAAACATTGATGGTGCCGTGTTCCTGTAAGCAATACAGATAGCAGGACCGGTTGCGGAGGCTATGAATTGCTGCCCGCATGACAGCAGTTCGGCGGCACCGAAATCGAAAGGAGTAAATTACAAAAATGACTGGTGCAATGTACGCAGCGATTGCGGGACTTAAGACCCACATGAACAAGATGAACGTAATCGGCAATAATATTGCCAACGTAAACACTGCGGGTTTTAAATCTCAGCGCGCGATTTTTAAGGATGCTATGTATAGCACCCTGTCCAATGGTTCCAATGGTACCAGTACCGTCGGTGGTAAGAACCCCACCCAGATCGGTTATGGCTCTCAGGTCAGCACCATTGACCTCAACATGACCACAGGTACTTACACACTGGGCCGGAATACCGACTGTATGATCTACGGCGACGGTTTCTTCCTGGTAGGCGATAAGGATGCGGCGGCAACCATCGATCCCTCCGATCCCGAAAGCCTGAAGGTTCTGAAAATGACCCGTGTCGGTGACTTTGAGTTTAAGTCTGATGGATACCTCTGTGACGGCTCCGGTAACCCTGTGTATGGTTTCCTAACCACCGGCGTTGATAAGGACGGCAAGCCTATCATCAGCGATCAGCTGGTACCCATTCGTTACCCCAAAGCTCTGATTACTTACACCAAGCCCGACGGACAGCCCGGTACCAAGGCAGAATATGACGCAGCCAATGACCAGGACAAGTGGAAGATCTCAACTGAGATCAAGTATCCCGTGGTAGGTAAGGACACCCCCAACAACCCCACTCTGGACAAGCCTCTTGAGGATGCCAAGGGACCCAACGGTGAAGAGCTGCCCTATGCTACATTTGACAGCATCTCCGTTAACCCCAAGACCGGTGCCATTACCGGTACTTCCAAGGATACCGAAGAGCCCGTTGTAATTGGTTACCTGGCAATCGGCAACGTAACAAACCCTAATGGCGTTTCCCATACAGACGGTTTCTACTACACAGCAGGCGACGGCGCAGGTGATCTACAGATCTCTATGCTGGGCGGTGTTGCCAAGGATCTGGGCCTCAACCAGGTCAACGGCGGCATGGTAAATCCCAATGCCCAGTCCAACAAGATGGCTATCGGCAGCGCCGGCGGCACCAAGCTGATGACCGGTGGTCTGGAAGGTTCCAACGTAGACCTGGCCAGCGAGATTTCCGAAATGATTACAACCCAGCGTGGCTATCAGGCCAACACCAGAATTATCACCGTTACTGACAGCATGCTCGAAGAGCTTGTCAACATGAAGCGCTAATTGATTAACTGTTAACAACACCTGTCGGGGGTGTGGGAGCACCCCCGGACAGAACTACAATTTATAGTAAAGGATGGTAAAATATGATCCTTTTAACAAAGCGTAATAATGAAAAATTTCTCCTCAATCATTTGCAGATTCAGAGCATAGAGATGATTCCCGAGACAAAAATTGTAATGATGAACCACGACTATGTGCTGGTTAAGGAAACTCTTTCTGAAATCATTGATAAAATTGCAAATTACAATGCTAAGGTTCTTGACGTGCACAGAATTGTGTCCGTCGAGGAAAAGCATTGATTAAATACCCTTAGAGAGGCAAAGAGGGCTTCTGCAGGAGGATAGTGAAGAAATGAAACAGGGAAAACAGGACAATAGTAAAAAGAAATTAAATATTACCTATTTGATTGGTATACTTGGCGCGCTTGTTGTGTGTATCGTGGGTATGGTGTCTAAGGTAGATGCTGCCACTTTTCATGTTCAAGTCAAATTCGAGTGGCTTAAGAATTTCTTTGACCCGGCAAGTATTCTGATCACAATTGGATGTACGCTGTTCGTGGTAGTTGCGAGTTTCCCGGGATCCATGATCAAGCAGATGGGTAAGCACTTCTCTGCAATCATGAATAACAACCGTTTTGATCCCATGAGCTACATCGATCAGCTTGTAGAGCTGGCACAGGTTGCCAGAAAAGAAGGTCTTCTGGCTCTGGAAGAAAGGGCAAAACAGCAGGAGGATCCGTTCTTCCGCCAAGCTGTTATGCTGGTTGTTGACGGCTACGATGCAGATAAAGTGCAGAGCATGCTGGAGACGGACATTGAAAATATGTCCGCAAGACATGACAGCGTTGCAAGCATGTACGAAAAGGCATCCAGTATCGCCCCGGCCTTCGGCATGGTCGGTACTCTGGTCGGTCTGATCAACATGCTGAAAGGTATGGATCTGAGCGGAGGTGCGCAGAGCACGATCGGCAGTGACATGGGTACAGCTCTGATTACTACCTTGTATGGCTGTTTGCTGGCACACATGGTGTTCGGACCCATTGCAACTCAGCTTCGTAATCGGGACGAAGAAGAGGTTCTGTGCAAGATGATCATCGTAGAAGGTGTGAAATCTATCCTAGCCGGTGAAAACCCCAAGTTTATCCATGAGCGCCTGCTGACCTACATGGCTCAGATGCAGAGAGAAAAGACCGATGGAGAAGGCAAGGGAAAAGGCAAGAAAAAATGAAAGTAATTAGTCAGTTTTACTTTTTAGAAAGTTAGAAAGAAGGTAAGCAGTGATGAAACGAAAGCCCAGATCTTCCGGTGGTGCTAACTGGATGGACACCTATGGCGATATGGTTACGCTGCTTCTGTGTTTCTTCGTATTACTCTACTCTATGTCATCCATCAGTGAGGACAAGTGGCGTGCGATTGTCATGAGCTTCAATCCCAATGCGGTGGAGACGCCCACAGAGAATTCCGGAAATGACGGACCGATCGCGGATCCAACAGACCCTTCCGGGTCCACCACAGAGCCTACAATGCCCACGCCCCCCAATCTGTCTCAGCTCTATGAGGCAATGAAGGATTATGTGACAGAAAATGCTCTGGGAGAGAGTATCTCCGTAACTCAGGGCGATGGCAAAGTGTTTCTTACCTTTAAGGATATGATATTCTTCGACGGTGACAGCTCAAGGCTGCGTTCGGAGGCCTACCCGGTGCTGGATCGGGTGTGTGAACTTCTGAGCAGTTCTGTGGAAGAAATTGGTGAGGTGCGAGTAATCGGACATACGGCGCAGGGCATTCCCGGCAGACCAAACGACGTAGAATATGACCGGACACTTTCCAGTGACCGTGCGGCGCGTGTAATCGTGTATGTACAGCAGCATAGTCTTCTGGAACCCTCCCGACTGATCAGTGAAGGGGCGGGCCAGTGGAGACCCATTGCCACCAATGAAACCTTTGAGGGACGCTCTCAGAACAGACGTGTGGAATTTATTATCAGTGGTCGCACAATGTCCGGTGAGATCGGCGGAGATATTGTCCAGTACGATGACTCCCCCAGCGAAGGGTAATATGGCGATGAACGCCGATGGATACCAGTAGAGAAAGAAAAGCAGAAAGCATAGTGGGGAGAATATATGGCAGAAGTATTATCACAAAACCAAATAGATGCCTTGCTCAATGCTGTCCGAAGCGGAGAGAAGGATTTATCGTCTGAGACTTCGGAGAAAGACAGCAGCCAATATCGGAAGTATGACTTCAGCAGCCCCCGAAAATTTACCAAAGACCGGATCAATATGCTCCATAGCATATATGAAAACTATGGACGGATCCTCAATTCACGGCTTAACGGACGGATGCGTACAAGCTGCGAAATCTCAGTTGAGAGTGTGGAAGAGCAGCGGTATCATGAATTTTCCAATGCGCTCAGTGAGGGTGATGTTCTGGCTCTGGTGGACGTTGTCATCAAGGAAACCAGACATGAGATTCCAGTTATGGTCTATTTGACCACCTCCACAGCCCTCAGCATGATGGATCGTCTGATGGGCGGCGAAGGCATGGTGGATAAGAATCTGGCCAGCGATTACAGCTATACGGATATCGAGCTGAAGCTGTTTGCGGACATTATGCGGGACATGACCAGCATGATGGATGCCAGCTGGGAGACCTATGTACCGGTGGAGTTTGCGTTTGACCGGGTAGATCCCAATCCGACCATGAGCCAGCTGATAGGACTGGACGAGACGGTTGTGATCGTGGATATGAAACTGAAGTTTCCAAACAACGAGGGACGGATGAGCATTTGTCTTCCCGAAGAAGTTCTGGTGAGCATTTTCGGTGAGCTGAACCGGGAGAATTCAGCCCGGAAGGTTGCGGCAGAGAAGAAAGCAGACGAGATTTTTGAGAGTTTGCGGGACAGTGAACTTGAAATCGTGGCGGAGCTGGGGAATACAGAGCTGCAGCTCAGTGATATTTACCATATGAACGTGGGCGATGTGATCGACATCGGAAAGCCGAAGGATTCGGCTGTGTATCTGAATATCGGCGGATACCGGTGGTTTTCAGGATACATGGGTACCAATAAGAAGAATATGGCGGTCAAAATAGACTCGGTATATCAGACAGAGTAAAGGAGTGAACAGGCGGATGGTAAAGGAGTTATTTAACTCGATGGAGCTGGATGCTCTGGGCGAAATGATGAATATCAGCCTCGGGTCTTCAGCAACAGCGGTCTCCAACATGCTGAATCATCGTGTGGACATAACGACACCGAAGGTCTCGGTGGTTGCGGTAAAAGATTTTGAACTGGGTAATTTGGAACCTGCGATGGGGGTCCAGATCCGGTATGTGGATGGCCTGGATGGCGGCAACATCATGCTCCTGCGGCGGAGCGATGTCAAGAAGATTGTAGATATCCTCTTGAACACTGAGACAGCAGATGAGGATTTTGAGCTTAACGAGCTGACTATCAGTGCGGTGTGCGAGGTCATGAACCAGATGATGGGTTCGGCGGCTACGGCAATGTCTGATTTTCTAGGTTTCCCGGTGAATATCTCCACGCCGGAGGCGTTTGAGATCAAGAGCCTGGAGCAGTTTAAAGAGAGCCAGTTCCCGCCGGAGTCGGATGTGGTTGTGGTTGTCCGATTCCTGCTGAAGATCGAGGGCATTCTGGAAAGTGAATTCATGAATGTGATGGGTGTCCCCCTGGCAAAGGAGCTGCTGAAGGGCTTTGGCCTGGGCGGCAATGAAGCCAGCCAGCAGATTTCTGCGCCCCAGGAGAATCCAGCAGCGGCTCCCCAAATGAGCCAGGAGGACATCGAAAAGATGATGTCCGGTATGGATGCGCCTGCAGCAGCACCTGCTGCCCCTGCCCAGAACCAGGCGGCACCCCAGATGGTGCCTCCCATGCAGGCTCCTGCTCAGTCGGTTCCCCCCATGCATCAACCGGTTCCCCCCTATGGATATCCGACCATGGACGGCGGCGGCTACGGCTATATGCCCTATCCCTGCTATCCTATCCGCCCCAGATGGCACAGAATCCGGCAGAGCCTAAGGTGATTTCCACAGCGCCCTACCGGATGCAGGAGATGCCTGCATCTGCAAGCCTGGGCAAGGAGCAGAGCGAGAATCTGGATCTTATCATGGAAGTTCCCCTGCAGGTGACGGTGGAAATCGGCAGAACCCGTCGGAAGGTGCAGGACATTCTGGAATTCTCCAAGGGATCTTTGGTGGTGCTGGACAAGCTGGCCGGAGATCAGGTGGATCTGTTTGTAAATGGAAAATGCATCGCCCGGGGCGATGTTGTTGTGGTGGATGACAATTTCGGCGTTCGGATCACGGAGATCGTGTCCGGCGGTGCCATGGATTCTGTTATCCCTAAAAAGTAACGATGTGCGTAATAATTTGAGATAAAGGATGGTTTCAAGAAATGGCAAAGAAGATTTTGTTGGTCGATGATGCAGCATTTATGCGCAAGGTAATCAAGGATACCCTGACAAAGGCAGGCTACACAGAGATTTTTGAGGCAGTGGACGGAGCGGACGCTGTTGCAAAGTACGATGAAATTCTGCCGGATCTGGTACTTATGGATATCACCATGCCCAATATGGACGGCCTGGAAGCACTGAAGGCAATTCGTGGCAAGTACAGCGATGCATGCATTGTTATGTGTACCGCAATGGGCCAGGAGAGCATGGTTATGGATGCGGTTCGCTCCGGTGCCAAGGACTTCATTGTAAAGCCCTTTAAGGAAGATCGTATTTTGAAGACAGTCACTTCGCTTCTGGGTGGCGTATAAGCTAAGGAGTGTATAAGCGATGCTGACAGGACATCCGTGGGGATCTTTTCTGGGAATGATTTTTTCTGTTATCCTGGTAACAGGACTTGCCTATCTCTTCACCCGTTATGTGGTAGGAAATCGGCAGGGGATGTTCATGGGAAAGCAAAAGAGAAACCAGCAAATGCGTGTGATTCAATGCATGGCACTGGGAAAAAGCCAGCGAATTGCAGTGATTCAGGTGGGGACACGGTATTACCTTATGGGTATTACAGAGCAGAATGTGTCTCTTCTTGCAGAGCTTGCAGAAGATGAAGTGGAGTGCTTCCTGGAGGAAGTACCAGTGGATATGCCGGATTTCAAGAAGTCACTTATGGATATCCTGCAGAACAAAAATCGAGGTGAAAAAAAGTGACTGGGAATCTGATTAGTATCAATGGAAATGATGTGCAGACGCTGGAAGTCCTGCTCATGACGACCCTCATTACGCTCATGCCCTCGCTTCTGGTGATGATGACATCGTTTACCAGATATATCATCTCCTTTTCCTTTATTCGGACGGCGATGGGCACACAGCAGACACCTCCCAATATTGTTTTAATCGGCATCGCACTTTTCCTCACACTCTTTACCATGGGGCCTACCTTTACACAGATAGAAAAAGAAGCGTATGAGCCCTATATCCAAGAGGAGATCACACAGGAAGAATTTATAAAACGGGCGGAAATTCCCTTAAAGGAATTTATGGCCCGCAATATTAAGCCCAGAACATTGCAGATGTACTGCGACCTTGCAGACACGGATATGCCTGCGGATGTTAATGTCCAGACAGTCAGTCGGTTGCCCATGCGGATTGTGGTCTCGGCGTTTATGACATGTGAGCTGCAGCGTGCGTTTGAGATCGGATTCCTTCTGTTCCTGCCATTTATGCTGATCGACATTGTCGTATCCTCCACACTTATGTCCATGGGTATGATTATGTTGCCGCCGTCTATGATTTCTATGCCCTTCAAGCTGTTGCTGTTTATTTCCCTAAATGGTTGGGAGCTGCTGTTCTCCAATCTGATACGGGGATTCAATTAGATAGGGGAGAAGGGAGTAGATAGTTATGGATCCAACCGTGGTATCCACCGTTTTGAGAGAAGCGCTGACGGTAGCCATCAAGCTCAGTGGCCCTATGCTGATTCTGGGTATGGTTGTAGGTGTCATTGTGGCTATTTTTCAGGCTGTGACCCAGATTCATGAGCAGACCCTGGGCTTTATACTAAAGCTATTGGTGGTCATTGCAGTTCTCTTGATCGGAGGAAATTGGATGCTTACGATCCTGCAGGATTTTACAAGAGAGTTATTTGCACTCATTGAGTATAGTACGGTGGTAGCATGTTGAGCTGGGAGAGTTTAACCCTATTTTTGTATATAGTTGCTCGAATCAGCGGTTTTGTCCTGTTTAATCCGCTGCTGAACAGAAGCAATTTTCCTGGTATTTTCAGAGCAGGATTGATATTGGTACTGTCTGTTTTTACGTTTTCCATTACGGAGCAGGCAGTCATCATTCCCACTAGGATCATTTCATTTTTGATTCGCATTCTTATGGAATTGATGGTGGGCTTTGTTTTGGGAATGGTAGTTCATTTCTTCTTCTACATTCCCCAGCTGGCAGGTCAGGCCATCGATACCCAGATGGGTATGACGATGAATCAGATTTATGATGCCGGCGCACAGGCGAATCTGTCCGTTACAGCGATTTTCTTGAATGTATTGATGACACTTCTCTTTTTCGCAACCAACGGTCATCATACATTACTGAAAATCATCATTACGTCCGGAGTGGGCATTCCCTTTGGTGAGGTTTCCATTGATGTTCCCCTGATGGTTCGGGCATCCTTGGAGCTGTTTGTGGAATGCACAATTCTGGCGGTTAAATTGTGTTTGCCTATTTTGGTGGCTGAGCTTTTGGGTCAGCTGGGAATGGGTATTTTAATGAAAGTTATCCCGCAGATCAATGTTTTTTCCATTAACATCGAGCTAAAAGTGTTGATTGGGCTTCTGATGATGCTCTTTCTCATTTCTCCGTTTAGTGAGTTCTTTCTTCAAATTGAGGTTACCATGCTCAAGCGGGTGGAAGCAATGCTGCGGTTGCTTGCGACTTGATGCCGCAAAAATGATTACATAAGTAGAGTTACAAAAAAGGAGGGAACAGCCCATGAAGCGTATTCTGAATAATTCGGTAGCGCTTTGCGTGGTAGTCGTAGTGCTGTTCCTCATTGTACCTCTGCCGACTTTTATGTTGGATTTACTGTTAATTGTCAATATTGGCTTGTCAATTATGATATTGATGATTACAATGAATATATCAGAGGCGCTGGAATTTTCCATATTCCCGTCGCTTCTGTTGATAACGACCCTGTTCCGACTGGGACTGAATGTGTCGAGTACCCGTCTGATTCTGTCCAACGGCGGCCACGCCGGTCAGGTTATTCTGAATTTCGGGCAGCTAATCACCGGCGGCAGTATCGTCATCGGTGTTGTTATCTTTTTAATTGTAGTTCTGATTCAGTTTATCGTCATTACAAAGGGTGCTGAGCGTGTAGCAGAAGTGGCAGCCAGATTTACTCTGGATGCTATGCCCGGTAAACAGATGGCCATTGATGCAGATCTGTCATCGGGACTGATTACCGAGTCCGAGGCCCGTGTAAGACGGTATAAGATCCAGAAAGAGGCAGACTTCTACGGCGCCATGGATGGTGCTACTAAGATCGTCAAAGGCGATGCGGTGATGTCTCTGATCATCACCATGATCAACTTTATCGGCGGTATTATCATTGGCATGATCAATGGCGGTGAGATGTCCTCCGTGGTGGCCACCTATTCCATCGCCACCATCGGTGACGGACTGGTGTCCCAGCTGCCTGCCCTTATGATTTCGACGGCAACGGGCATGATCGTCACCCGGTCTGTGTCGGATGGCAGTTTGAGCGGCGACGTGCTGCGCCAGTTTTCGGCTCAGCCCCGTGCCGTTATGGCAACCGGTGTGATCCTGGTTATTTTGGGCATGGTTCCCCATACGCCCCATGTGGCGCTGTTCGTGGGCGGCGGCGTGATGCTGCTGGGCGGCTTTGTGGTGCAAAAGCGCATGCAGTCCCAGCAGGAGCAGCAGCTGGCGGAAGAACAGCAGACAGCGGCATCGGCGGCAGAGGAGGAAGTTCCCAGCGAAAGCGATTACTTCAAGGATGTCAACAATGTATACTCCCTTTTAAATGTGGAGCCCATCGAGATGGAATTCGGCTATAGCCTCATTCCCATGGTGGATGAAAACCGAGGCGGCAAGCTCATAAACCGGATCGTCATTTTCCGGCGGCAATACGCCCAGGATATGGGCTTTGTGTTCCCGTCCATTCGGCTGCACGATGCGGCCTCTCTGGGAACCAACCAGTACGTGATTAAGATCCGTGGTGAGGAAGTGGCCCGGGGCGAGATTTTGGTAGATTACCTGCTGGCGCTGGAGCCTGCCAACCCCCTGGGTGAGATCGACGGCATTGAGACCATAGAGCCTGCCTACGGCATCCCGTCCCGGTGGATTCTGCCGGAAAACAGAGAGATGGCGGAGATTTACGGTTATAACGTAATTGATCCTCTGTCTGTCATGCTCACCCACCTATCAGAGACTGTGAAGAGGCATGCCTATGAGCTTCTGAACCGGGCGGAGACCATGCAGCTGGTGGAGAACCTAAAAAACAGCAACCCGGAGCTGGTGGAGGAGATTGTACCCAAGGTTGTAAGCTACCAGGTGCTGGAAAAGGTGCTGCGGAGCCTGCTGAAGGAGGGCATCCCCATCCGGGATATGGGACTGATCCTGGAAAATCTGGCAGAGGCAGTCAGTTCCGGACGGGATATCGATGCAGCCATCGAACAGGTCCGTGGCGCTCTGGCACGTACCATTACCCGCAGATTCTGTGAGGATGGTCAGCTTAGAGTCATTACCCTGGATGCAGAGGTGGAGCGCAAGATCATCACCTCTCTGACCCGCAATGAGCAGGGCACCTATCTTGCTATGGGTGCAGAGCTGATGCAGCAGACCGTGGGACAGATCGGAGATAACCTCAAGAAGTTCCATGACCTGTCTCAGACACCGATCATCCTGGTAAGCCAGGTCATCCGTGGATATTTCAGCAAAATGATCACCCACGGAGGTGTACGTGCTGGCCTTTAACGAGATCACCAATAACGTACAGATTCAGGCCATTGGCAATGTAAGCATGGAACCGGAAAGCCACGCATGATAATAGATGACAATCCGGAGAGGGGCTGCAAGCCCCTCCGGGCAGCTTAGAGATACATCTTGGTTCCAATAAATTACGGACTTCTGGCAAATCGCAAAAAATACATAAGACATAAATCATGTTTTTAGGGCAAAACACAAGGATATGCCCTGGTAATAGACAGAATAATTTGTGTTTTTTGGCATTTTGTGGATTGACAAACCTGGGAAAAGATGGTAGAATTTTTAAAGATTTATATAGCAGTGGTCATTGTAATTTTTTCTTAGGTAATTGTCGCAAGACAAAGAAGGTGTTATAGTGGCCATTCTTTTGCGCTGATGCGTGTCGTTTTTGGGCGAATTTGGTCGCTGCGTGGGGTTTTTCTAAAGAATTTGCGGGAAAATATACCGGAACCTAAGTGCAAAAATACGCGCTCAGCCA
>RCNH01000762.1_pt1 | contig 12238 bp, 16 predicted proteins | sample 2041161 | NCBI WGS metagenome assembly RCNH01 (sample SAMN09708215, study PRJNA481090) | Feces metagenome, whole genome shotgun sequencing project. | biome: feces | host: Leptonychotes weddellii | place: Antarctica: Sion Island | collected 2010-03-01 | reverse complement strand
TTGAAACAATGTGAGTTTTTTTGTATATGAGTTTTTAAATATCTTCGATTAAGTTTGCAAATTCATTGAATAAGTTAACTAATCTATCATATTTAACTGATAAATCTTCGCACATTTTTTCAAGTTTTTCAATTTGTGCTTTTATTTCTGTTGTGGTTTCTTCAGTCTCAACAGTCTCAACTGGTGCCTCTTCTGTCTCTTCTTGAACAGTTTCAAGGTTTGTGACTGGTTCTAATACCTCTACAAAGCTTTCTAACGGCTCTACAGGGCTTTGTTCATCTAAGTTGAGTGTTTCTACTTCCTCAAAGATTTCAACGCCTGTGAACGATTTTACAACGTTTGTGAGTTCTTCTTCTGATGTTTCTAAATCAGTTGCAAGCGAACTAAGTGAAATGTTGAGCGGTCTTCCGTTGTTTTCAACAATTTCATAAAGTGAACATGATGGACTAACTCCGATGACTCTTGCATCAGTATAGAGTTGTCTTGCTTGCTCGATTTCTTTGTTTGTCGTTGCATGAATTAAAACAGTTTTTTTCATATTATGCTAACTCCTTAATATCTTCTTTTTTGTCTTTTTCTCTTTGATTGACTTCTTTTGTTAACGCTACAATGTTCTCAATAATGTTGCTTACTTTTTCAGCATCAAATCTGACTTTGTTTGCGATACATTCTTGATTGATTTTAGTTTCTACAAATTCCTTTTTTTCATTACCTGTGTAGTTCAATTTTTTCTCAGCTTCAGCAACATATTTAGAGGCTTGTTCGCTGTAAAAATTGATTTCTTTTGCGATTTTCTTTGCTTTCGCATTATTAACATTTTTAATGATTAAACCTGTAATTGTGCTAATGCAAGGAATTAAGACAGATAATAAAGTAATTGTAATTTTTAATGCTTCATTCATTGTGTTTGTGCTCCTTTCTTTTTAATTTATTTGACTGTCGATTGTGCATCGATAACAGTTAAATCAAAACTATTAATTGCAGAAGATAAGTCAAAACTTTCAGTTGGGTTGCTGTTAATTCCTCCCAAAACTATTAGTTGTGAATTTTCTATAACTTCTGATTTTGTAACTAAGATTTTTAAGACGTCTAATGCTTTTTGAATGCTATAAATGCCTGTTTTTTTGTCCATTGGGTCATACTTGCTGTTCTTCTCTACTCCCCATAAAAATGACGCATTGTAGGTATTTGCCGATACTGGGGAAAAACTGATAGGTGTCAAAAATGCATCACTGAGAAACATTCCGACGTATGTTGTTCCGCCGTCATTCATTTCAAAAAAACTAATATTTAAAGCATTTAAGACAACATCAAGTGTAGTGAATACCCAGTTAATATTCATTTTAATTGCTGGGATTTTGTCCAATCCTCCACCCCCTGAACCTGGTTCGCCTTTGTCCCCTTTTGGTCCTTGTGGTCCTTGTGGTCCTTTTGGTCCCTGAATGCCTTGTTTTCCCTGGATACCCTGAGGTCCTTGCGGTCCCCTGTCGCCTTTCTCGCCTTTCTCGCCTTGAGTGCCTTTGAACGGCTTATTGGCTTTGTAGGGTGTGATGTTTCCGTCTGGTTCCTCTACAAAGTAAATGACATTGTTTTCGTGGCTGATACTGTCGTATTTTTCTCTTGTAATTAATGCAGTGTATACTAGTTCAGTTTCTCGCATTTGTAATCCTTTCCCAGTTTTTAAAACTGTATAAATTATATTTTTAAATTTTCAAAATCTCATCTAATTCTTTTAAGTATGAACCGAATGTAAATGTATTAATAAAATGCCCATGACTTGAAATCGTTTGCATTTCTGTAATTGGTAAATTTTGGAATTTATTATTTGTATAAATCTTGCCAAACTGACCAACTGTTGCAACTGTTTCATTTGCCCTATTTTCGATGTTTTGGGCGTATTTTACACGTAACCTGAATAAATTGTCCGATAATGCAGAAATTGCCTGTGTTTGAGCCTCTTGTAAAGTTTTTGCAATGAAGTGTTTAACTGCAATAGGTTTCTTGATGTTTTCTAGCTGGTTTGCGTTTTCTAACTTCTCAATTTTTTCATTATGTACAACATACATAGATGATTTTAAGTCTGATGGTCTTGGATAAAAGGCTGTTTCTTCGTATTCCTTAACATACCACTTCCCAGTTTCCAAATACACCTCTACTCGGCTAGGTCCGTAACTGTAACCTCCTAATGTGTTTGTGTTTTCATCAATATAATAATTGCCCAGTTCTAAATCATCATAATTTTTAGGGTTTTTGATTGCATCGTCCTCACTTTCGCCAAATAAGTTGACTATGACTCTTTCTCTGATGATTTTGTCGCCTTTTTCAGGTCCTCCAGTGTATGGGTAAACAGGAACGACAACTCTTGCACCTACTTTGTAAATTTCCACGAATTCAGTTGGGTTGATTTTTCCTTCACTAACTAGTAAATAGAACATTCCCTCGTTGTATTCTTCTTTTTTCTTTTGTAGGCTTTCCCAGGCAATCATAGCTTTTGCAACTGAGTATTTTGGTTCAAAAATTTCAATTGTTAAGTTATCTGTTATCTCATTTAATGTGTAAATTGGTTTATTAGGTTTACTCTCTAAAATCTCAATAATAACTTTGCCATTATTCTCAACTTTAGCCTGTAAATAAATATTTAAATAAGTTAATACAGGTTGAAGAAGACTCCAAATGTTCCAACTGGTGCAAGTGTGTGCAATCTCCACAATATCACAAATGTTGTAGTCTTCAACATTACACTTGAAAGTTACAAACTTTGTGAAAAATTGGTCAAGCTGTAAACCTGATTTTAAGTACTTTTCTATCTCTAAAATTAATGTTTTAAATGTGGGTACTTCTTTGCCTTTTTGCGTGAAATCTAGAAAGACTTCACGATTTAACAATGCTTTACAGTCAAATCCAGTGACTTCAACAGAATTGTTAGTTATGTTAATTCTATCAATTAAGATGTTTATTTGCTGGGTTGTCAGAGTATCCACACAACTAGCAATAATGTAGTCCGATGTAAATGAATTTAACTCTTCAAACTGCTTGCGATTGATGTTTGCTGATGCCTTAACATTTCCAAAATTCCAAAGCATAAGAGAAGCATTACAAACTGCATCAGGTAACTGCATTAAATGTGATGATAATTCCCCAGCATCATTGACTGTGTATCTGTATAAATTAAGTACTATCATAATTTCTCGAATGCTAGTCCGTAAATCTTAGATTTTTTAAAATTTACGAAACACAACTCTTCCCCCCCATAATTATTGAAAATCGAAACGAAGAAGTCTCTTCTTAGTTCTTTCAGTTCCATAGTTCCATACACTGTTGTTGAAACGCTAAAATCGTTGTAACAAACTGTTGTCGATGCTATTTCCTGGCTAGTTTGCATGTCATCTACTTTGTATGTAGGTGTTTGCCCTTTCGCCCTCCAAAACAGTGCCAGTCTTTCCCCTATTTGGCTGTCGGCTGTAATGTATAATACATTTTGCTTCGTAGCTGTTTTAAATACGTACACTTCCTCGTTATCTAGAGTTGTGTACTTATCTATAAAATAAGGGAATTTCCAGTCTAGTTCTGTTAATTCTTGTGCCTTCATGAATGTCGGCTCCAAGGCTTTGTATGCCTCTTGCATGCTTGGAAATCTCTTCAAGTCTGACTCCCTAAAAGACAAAACATCAACGATATAAAGAGGACTAATTCTCTTAATAGTTAACTTGTATGTATTTAATGTTGTATACTCAAGTTTTTTAACATATCCGTTGAATTGGTATGCTTTAGGTTTTATGTTTGTATTGATATAAGAGTCATAAACTAAAAAAGACAAAAGAATGTCACTGTTTAGCAGTTCCAAACTTTGCCCATTTTTAGCATTGTAAAAAGAGAAAGAGACATCTTGATATGCATCTTTGATTATTAAACTACCGTTTTTGTTTTCGAAGTTCTTTTCATAGTCAAGTCCCTTCAAATCAATGACGATGTTATCGTATCCATTTAATAAAATTCGTGGTGTTAAATCGTTAATAATTCCACCGAATGGTGTTATTTGTACATTCTGTCTCATCTCTTAAAATCTCCCACTCCGTGCAAGTTTTAGGCGGATTTCTTGTGCTAACTGCTCGGCATCAACCTCTTGTCCGTAGTTGTGAACTTCAATGTTAATTGAATAACTATCATTGTTATAATTATTAATTTCACTGCTTGTGTTTGTCACTCTCGTTGTTTGATTGTTTGACTGTCCTATAACGCCTGTAGCTTGATTAATTCCGCTAAAATTATTGTTTTTATAATCGTTAACTGCTTTGTTAACTTCTGCCTCTTTTTTCTTAATATCATTGTTGTTGACTCTATCTTCGGCTGTGAAGTTTACCTCTTTAATTTCAATAGGCTTTTTGTGTAAGAATTTTCTTAATTTATTTATTGGAATAAAGATTTTGTTAAGTGCCTTAATAATACCATTAACCGCACGTTCTAATAGCTTTAAAAATCCATTAATTACACTGCTAATGAATTCAGCAACGACAACGACAACAGATGCAACCTTGTCCAAAACTTTTAAAACAACTTTATTAATAAAATCAATTACAGGTTTGAGAACTTGGAACAATGCAGATATTACAGCAGTAACTGCTTTTATTTGTACAACGATGCGTTGTCCTAGTATGTTTGCAATGATTTCAAATGCTTTAGTTATTTTGTCAATTATTGGTGCTAGTAACTGCCCAACATTGGCAAGCATCTCTCCTAGTGCACCAAACACAACAGTGAGCAAATTGCCAACAGTTTCAATGATAGGTGTAACAACATTTTTAACCGCTTCAAATATCTTAGCAAATGACTCTCTTAATTCCTCACTTTTTGCCATTAATAGCCCAAATAAGCCCAGTACAGCAATAATAGGTGCAATTGTTCCACCAAGTGCCAAACCTGCCCCTGAAATAGCTATTTTTAATGTGCCTAATAATTTAATTAACTCAGCTACACCTGCCCCCAACTTTCCAAACATGAAGAATGCTGGTGCTAATGCCGTTGTTATTGCAAGAACTGCTCCAATTATTGACTTAGTTTCATCTGATAAACTATCAAATTTATTAACTAGTTCTTTTGCAACTGGTATGAGTTTTTGACTCATCAACTTTGCAAAATTCTCAACAATTGGAAGCAGTGCCTGCCCTAGTTGGTTTTTTAAAAGTTTAAACGATAATTTAAGCTTATTTAATACATTATCGAACTCCGCTAATTTTGCCACTTGCTCGTTTGTCACATAGCCTAGTGAATTGAATTCATCTTTTAAGGTTTCTAAACCTGCTGTTCCTTGGTTTAACAATGGTATAAGGCTTTGCCCAACTCTTGCACCGAAGAGTTCGTTTGCAACGGCTAAACGCTCGGCTGGGTTTTCAATTTCTATAAGTTTATTGATGATGTTATCCAGGTTTTTATCTAGTCCCCCCAGTGCATCATTTTGGCTGATGCCTAATGCTTGCAACGCTTGGGTGCCCTTTGAGATTTGCCCACTTGCCAGTTTTGAAATTTCCGCATTCAAATTCCTGAAACCTGTTCGCATTTCGGTTGTTTCTACGTCGGTTTGCATTGCAATATACTGCCATTTTTGCAAACTCTCCGCACTGATGTTGAGTCTTTCGCTAAGTGTGGCAATATCATCACTGTATTTGATTGTGTCGGCTGTGAGTTTTTTAATACCGTATACACCTGCACCAGTTAATGCAGATATTGGTGCAAGCTTTTGCCCTAATTGGTCAATTTTTTTTGAACTGCTTTCGATGCTGTTTCCTAGCTTTTGGAAAGACTCGCCAACACTGTCAATTTTAAGGCGTTCCAGACGTTTTAGTTGCTGTTCTAGCTTGTATGCATTAACTTCGCTGTTGTTAAGTTGTTTGCTTAAATTTTGATACTCTACAGTGTCAATCTTGCCTTCTTTTTCAAGTTGCTTAAGTCTTGCACGTAAAAGTTCAGATTGCTTGTCGGCTAGCTCTATTGCGTGTGTAACATCTCGAACGCCTTGCTCCGCTTTTTTGCCATCAAATTGCAACTTTAAGTTCTTTTCTAGGCTGTTAACATTTGCTTTAGTTGCATTGAGTTCTTTGCGTGTGTCGGCTAGTTCTTTTTTAAATTCTTTTTGATTTAATTCTAAAGCAATTTCAATCTTTTTGCGTGCCATGTCTTACGCTCCTTTCAAAATGTCTGAGGCTGTTGCATCTTCTTCATAATAATCTTTTTTGCTGTTCTCTTCTAATGCTCGCATTTGTGTTATTTTCTCGACTTGCATGTCTAATACTAAGAATAATAAATCCCTGTAATTTAATGATTTCATTAAGGCTGTATCAATGTGCAAATTAACACAAGATTTAATAACATTTAACACACTAGGTAGTTCAGCTTGAGGTTGCGTGTTACCGCCCAAATTTAACAGTTGGGATAGTTTAGTAACACGCTCCGTTATTTTTTTTCTGTTGTGGCTGATTTCATAACGATTGTTAATACATCAGATAAAACCTTCAAAATTTCGTCCGCAACTTCTAAGTCTAAAATGCTTAAGAATTCTTTAAAGTTTTTAATTTCATCACTCTCGATATAACAGTATAAGAGTTTTAAAATGCCTAATAAATTGGCTTTTGCCATGTCTTCGTTGTTTGCCATTTTTGAAACTCTTTCCGTATAGGTCAAAAGGTCGCATTGCATTTGTTGTTGGAATTCCTGCTCCCATTTATAATGAGCTAAAAAGCTTGTTTCTATCTTAACTGTTAGTTCGCTCTTTTCTGATGTTACTTCGTTTGTTTTTTGGTTGTAATTTCTAGATTTTACAACTGGAATATTTATGTACATTGTTTCAAATAATTCTCCTTATTTAGTTTAATTTTTGTGTTGGTGCAGTTGGTGTTGGAACTGTCTTGTCGAATGTTGCGTAGTCTTTGGCTGTTGGTGCTGATTTCATTTGATAAACCTTAACAGTATTGCCTGTTGTTGGGTCAATTGCTACCTCTTCGCCATTCTTTAAAAGTTCGCCCATGATTGTTAAATCATACTCATATAAATTGATTTGTGGTGCGTCAGTATTTTGGTTAAATGTTTCCGCAGGTTTGCCTGTTGATACGCCCAATAACCAGTTCTTAATTGTCATGATTTTGCCTGTTTCGTCTAATGCGTCAACTTCAAAATAGATTGCAAATTCTTCAGCTAATCGTTGTTGAACTGAGGCAATAGAACCGCCTTCAAGCTTCATAAGTCTACCGCATGCGATTTCAAAATCTTCATTGATTGACAATACTTTTAACTTTCCAACTAGTCCTTTATCGTTTGGAATAATTGCGATAACTTCGCCATCTCCGTAGATTTTTGCTTCGTCGTATTGTGGTTCTAATGATATAGAGTCAACGAATGCAAGGTCTAAAACTTCGCCATAGTTTTCGCCTTTTTTAATAGCATACTTAACATTTTTGCAGTTGTATCTAAGTAACTTAGTTTTTGCCATTTTTGTATCCTTTCTAAACTAACTAATTAGTTTAATTATTTTGTTTGTAATTTCTTTGCTTGCTTGCTTTTCGTAAGCTTCCCACCATGATGAAATAAAATCAAAGTGTGGGGATTTTGTATAGTTGTTCAACAGATACGCAAGTCCTGATTTTTTCTTGTCGTTCAAGTGTTTATCATTAACAATGCTGTATCCGTATTTAGTTTTTTTCATCTTCCAACTATCTTGAAGATGCTTCCCTGTTTGGTTGCTTTTCGGTGTAATTCGTTTCAATTCATTCAAAGCTTTTGCAGTTTCGTTGTATAAGATTTTATCAACTTCACTCTTGATTTTGTCATCGTTCAAATTGTCAAGAACTTTCGCAATGTCTTTGTCTATTTTTAGTTCGAACATATCTGTTAAAACTTGCCCATGAGCCTTAATTCATATGTATATGTATTTGATACATCATTGAAATAAGTGGAAACATATTCAATAGAACAATTGTTATTTTTTGCACTTTGTTCAATGCTTTCCAACTCTTCAGGCAACTTGTAGCTGTTTGAATTATATTCAAGTTTAACATTAAATTCAGTACAAAAAACTTGCCCATCGCCGTATGCAATTGGGTCAAGTGCTGAGACACTCCAAACAACAAACGTATTCTTCGCACTTGCCTCTTTTGAAGTGCAAAAATCACGCCAAAAAGTTGTTTTTAATGTGTCTTTTATTTCTTCATTTGTTAGCCCTAAACCCTTTAAAAGTCCCGATTGTGTCAAGACTTTCTCGACTAGGCTGTGGCATTTTGTTAAACTTTCAATAATCATTTTTGACTGTCCGTCCATTCAATTTTCACATAGTTAGGTGTTTCAACTTCTACCCCTATCAAAGTTAAATCCGATTTAATAAACTCATACCTGTCAATACTTATAATTTTATAAGTGATATTATTAAATTCAATCATCATTCCCTTTGAAATTTTGCGATAGTTTACAACAAATTTAACAACTGACGTATCTGAGTAAGATTGGTCTATTGTTTCTTCATTTGAACTGAGTTGTCGTGCGTATGCATGCAGAGATTTTGAAGGATTATGAATGTATTTTTTTACTTTTCCTTCAGTACTTTCAAACTCTTCATATATCTTAATATTTTGGCTTTTTCGATAATATAAAGGCATTTTTAACTATCTCCTGTGTTTGCTCTTGCGATGTCTTTCAAGTCTCCAATTAGTCCATTAATGCCGATAGAATAGTCCATCTTCTCATCTTTGTGGAAACCTTCATAATATATGCTTTTTAAGTATAATTTAGCTAATAACTTCGCTAACGGTTCCGCACTAGCTATCATATTATTTGCATAATCGTATCCAGTTTTTTTGACTATGAATGCATCAGCAAGTAAACCGAACTCAGTTAATGAAGATGTTGGGAAGTCATCATCTAAGAATAATGCTTCCCTTATCTCTTCATTAGTCAAAATCATAAAATATTATTATTTATTGGCTGATTTTTTAACTCTGACAAATCCGTTAAATTTTGAAACGTTACCGCCAAAGAAACCTCTTCCACGATATGCAATTAAGCCTTCGTCGAATTTGGCATCTTCTGACATCTTTAATTCATAATTATCAAAGCTTGTGAGAGTGTAGTTCTTGAGTGAACCGTATGCCATGAGATACTCGCCTGTTGTTGCAGTGGCTGACGATTTTAAGCCGTCGACAAGAACAAACGGTACATTGTCGATTGTGTGTCTAGAGTAGTCAATCTCGTAAACTTTTCTCTTGTCGGCTCCACGGACTTTGACGAACTCTTTTAATGTCTCTTTGCTCATGATTAAAGTTGCTTCAGTAATGTCAACCTTTGAACCATAAGAACAGATGATTTCATCTAAGGTGTTTTCGTCAATTTTTGCGATAGCTAAGTCAGAAGAACCATCTAATGCTCCTGCCTTATCTGAGAAGATGCCAACTAAGTGGTCTGTTGTGCCGTTTCCGAATAAAATCTCGGCTGTTAATCTTTTGCGAACTGCTTGGCTGATGCTGTTTCTAATCTTTGTGTCATAGTCCGCAAGTCCTAATTTTTGAAGTTCTTCGGTTTCGTACACAATTGTTCCAATTTTGCTCTTTGTGATAGGTGCGTAACCAAATGTTGGTTCGGTTCCTTTGTATTGTCCACCCTCTGCGATTACAGTTGCGTCGCCTACTGTTTTTTCGTATGCAACTTTGTAGCTGTCGCCGTTTTCTAAGTGTACTAATTCGACTAAATCAACAATGCTGGATACTTCGTTGAATGCACTTCTTACGTTGCCGTCGATGTGCTCGGGTGCAATTAAATCTAAGCTTCCTAAACTAATTGCTCTGTGTTGTTGTAAATTTCTTGCACGTTCTTCGATTTCTTCACGTGCTGTGTTTCTTTCGTTAATTTGTTCCACGTTTTTGTCTCCTTTTTCAAACCTTTTAACAAGGCTTTGTCGCTTTTCCTGTTCGATTTTTGAACGCTCTTCGGTTAATTGTTTAACCTCTTCTTCGATTGCTTCTAATTCATCAATTTTAGCGTTTTCGATTTTTTCAGGATTTGCTAATTCTTTCAATCTGTTTTGAATTTGTTCAAATCTCTCATTCATGAGTTTTGCTCCTTTCGTTCATGCGTATTATTAATAATTTAAGCTTTTAGAAATTAACTCCATAACTTCTTCCGCCTTTTTGTTTCTTGCCTGTTCTTCTCTCTCCAGAGTTTCACGTTTAAGAGTCTCCACATCTTCACGCCTTCTCGCATAAATGAAAGTATTTTCATATGCTGGAACAGGTACAGCTGAAACATCGTAAATTTTATCAATTGCACGAACTGTCCAGGTGTGTGTGTTTCTGTCGAATTCTTCATCTTTAATAGTAAAAGCAAACGACATCTTATCCACGTCACCTCTCTTGATTAATGTATATAAATCTTTGCCTGCTTGGGTATTTGCCAGCTCAGCTCTGATGTATACTCCGTCTTCTTTTTCTTCAAACTGAAGTGTATTGTTTTTATATCTTGCAAGAACTAATGCACTGTCATTGTGGTTATATTTGAAGAATGCATCTTTTAAATTTGCGTTTTTAAATGCATCTCTTGCAATAATTTCTTTGTATTCGACTCCATTGTCGTCAGTCCATAGAACTGTCACATCATCATAACTGATTGCTTTTCCGTACACTACTAGCTTGCCATCATCTTGGCTGTTTTCGTTATTTTCGGCGGTTCTAAGCTGAATTAATCGTTTATAGTCATTATGTTCCATGTTTGCTCCTTTCTCGCCTGAATTGCCCTATTTTTGGGCTTATTTGCGTTTCTTTAGAAATAGTCTTCTTTTTTGTCTTTTGACTGCTGGACTTTTTTTGCAGTTTTCAACTTTCTCGGCTGTTTCTTCTTCTTTGAGCTGTTGCTCGATAATTTCAACAGTCTTCATGTTTGGTGTTGGTTGGCTTTCATCTTGCTCGCAAAGCTTTTCCAATTTGTCGTATGTTTTCCAAGGCAATCTAATTTGAATGCTTTTCTTTTTTGGTTTTGGTGTTGGCTGTTGTTGTTTCTCTTCTGTTGTCTTACTCATCTTCTACTCCTTTCTCCTGTTGCCTCTCATCTGTTTCCGTTGCTGGCTGTTGTGTCGTTGTTGGTGTTGCCTCAGTTCCTAGCTGGTATGCGTTTTGCTGTTCGCTTTGCACGAAGTTGAGTGTGCTATAATCTTGGTCGCCGTTTTCAAGTTTTGGTAAATAAAGCAACTCACAAATCATGTTAGGATTTACAACTGGAAGTTTTAGCATTTTATCAGCTATCTTGATGCGTGTATCTAATGAGGCTGTTTGTAATCTATTTGCACTAATAGAAATATAATCCCCATTTGCAACTTCAAACTTTGTGAATAATTTATAGGTTAGTTCATCTTCCAACTTGATGATGAAAGGCTCTAATGTAGTTTCGTAGTATGATTGCCACTCATTCTCGGTGTAAGTAGCTGTTAAGATTTTTTCGTTAGCTCCTAAATATTGGAACACTTGCCTCTCTAAGAATTGCATCTCGTTCTCTTTGATGTATTCCGCTTGCGATTTGATTTGAATAATATCAGAAGAAGCATCCAAATATGCAATTCCTGTCTTATTATCTTTTAAGAAATCTTTAGAGAATTGTTGTGCACGTTTGACTTTGTCATCGTCGCTGATGAGGTTTGCTGTTTTTATGATGAAACGTAAGTAGCTACTTGTCTTAATTGCTTGCTCTATGCCTGTGTAGTTGGTTTCTAATAGTTTCAATACTTCGTCAATGGCTTTGTTTTTCCCTCCGAACAATGTTCTAGGGTCTGCGTTACGTGTCAAAATGATTAAATTATCAGCATCAGTGTAATACTCTTTGCCATCAATTTTAAACTTGAAAATGAACTCGTTGGACTCTTCTGAAATCTCAACTGAATTCTTATCAAGGTCAAGTACGTATAATGCTTGCAAAGGTTCGTTAATTTTAGAGAAATCCCATTCACAAAATATGATGGCTAAATTCTCACTAAAGTACTTATATGCGACTGTTTGCCAAAACTGAGAAGCACTCATCATCCTGTTCGGTCTAAGACTTAAAATGTAGTTTAAATATGCATGATTTTTCGACTCCGCATCACGATAATAAGCTTTTGGTCTTATCTTGCTCAAGTGTCTTGCGTTGGTGTCACAAATTGACACAAAAGTTGAATTCATCTTAGGGTCGATTGCTTTATCTATAGAATTGGAAAAATCTAAAAAAGTTAGTTCATTAT
>RCNH01000761.1_pt1 | contig 12244 bp, 10 predicted proteins | sample 2041161 | NCBI WGS metagenome assembly RCNH01 (sample SAMN09708215, study PRJNA481090) | Feces metagenome, whole genome shotgun sequencing project. | biome: feces | host: Leptonychotes weddellii | place: Antarctica: Sion Island | collected 2010-03-01 | reverse complement strand
GTTTTGGTTCTCCTTTTGGGCATTTCCTTTATTATTGCGTACAATAAGGGGAGGCTTGAGAAAGGTCAGGTTGTGGCGAAAGTCGTAGATGTTGCAAAAGTTGTATATAGTGGTCTTAGAGACACTACCAGTGGAGCACGTCTAAAAGAAATCATAAAGGTGCTCAAAAAGAACGATGTTCATAAAGGTGTTTCGCCTGAGGAACTCGTTCATATTATGGAGGACTTGGGTCCTACGTTTATCAAGCTGGGTCAGATTTTGTCTTCACGTTCTGACGTATTGCCACAGAAATATTGCAATGCATTAAAATCATTGCGCTCTAATACTACTCCCGAGCCTTTTGAGGTCATTGAAAGAAGACTTAAGCGTGTATATGGTGATGCGTATGACGATATCTTCTTAAGTATTGATGAGCATCCTTTAGGCTCTGCTTCTATTGCACAGGTACATAAAGCTGTCTTGCGTAAAAACAATGAGTGCGTTGCAGTAAAAATTCAACGTCATCACGTAAAAGAAGACATGTTGCGCGATATCGCTTTATTACGTCGTGCCATGGATTTGATTGATTTATCAGGTGCTAAGCTGTTTACATATGTAGACTTAGGTGCTGTTGTAGATGAATTTGAAGAAACTGTTCGAGAAGAAATCGATTTTTGTGCTGAGCTTAACAATATTGAGCGTTTTGCGTTTAATAACCGCAATCGTGACGGTATTTCATGTCCTCATACCTATCCTGAATATTCCAATGAAACTGTTTTGGTCATGGAATTCATTAAAGGTTTTTCACTGAATGAAGCTGAAAAACTCGATACTTCTCCGTATGATTCTAAAGAGCTTGGTTCAAGACTTGCGGCAAGCTACATGCGTCACATGGTAGAAGATGGCTTTTTTCATGTGGATCCTCATCCTGCTAACATTGTTATTCGTACTATTGTTCCTGATGTCGTATTAGAAGATAGTGCTGATAAACCAATTGAACTTACAGCAGCTCAAGACGGTGCAGCTCGTTTAGTTGAAGATGAGCTGACGTTGTATCCAAAAGGCTGTAAAGCTGAACTAGTCTATATTGACTGTGGCATGATGGGTGAATTGACCACTATTGAACGTCGTCAGTTCTTTGCTATGATGAACGCCATGATTGAACGTGATGGTCATACACTAACTGACATCTTTTTGGAGTGGGGTCGCCCGCAGGAAACTGGTGGCTTAAAGCTTAATTACGGCAAACTTGTGCAAGACTTGACAAACCTAGTTAATCGATATTGCGTTGTTGATGCTGTTGATATTGATATTGCAAGCTTACTTAACGATATTATGGAAGTATTAGACACCGCTCATATTGTTATGCCTCGAAGTTTTGTTACGCTTGTTCGTGGTTTAGCGACGCTGCAGGGAACACTTTTGGCAATTTGTCCTGAAATTAGTATTTGGGGTGTTACGCGTGAATATCTTGAAGGGTTCATGTGTCGCAGTTTTGATCCTGTCCGTTTCTCGGAGGATGCATGGGTTCGTTCTCGTAAAGCACTCGAAGCTTCATTAGAAATTCCAGGTCATATTGCTCACGTACTTGATATGGTTGAAAAGGGTCGAGTAAATATCGGTTTGGACTTGGCTGAAGCTGAACAGCCCATGAGCAAATTAGGTAAGATTTCAGATAGATTGAGTTTGTCTATTATTACGGCTGGTTTATTTGTGGGTTCATCCTTAATTTATGTAACAGGTATGCAGCCGCAATTATTTGGCATTCCAGTCATTGGCTTTTGTGGATTTGTAGGTGCCGCAATTTTAAGTTTGTACATTATTTGGCAGATTCGTAAGGGACTCTAAGCGCTATCTTTATGGATACATTATTTAGTGAATTTGATAAGGCTCAAAAAGCCGTTAACGCGCCGTTGGCTGTGCGCATGCGCCCTCGCACGCTTGATGAATTGGTTGGTCAAGCTGATGCAGTGGGTCCAGGAACATGGCTTAACACTGCTATTGAGGGTGATACACTGTCTTCGGTTATTTTGTTTGGTCCGGCTGGCACAGGTAAAACCTCTATTGCACATATTATTGCTGAGCATACACGTGCGGTGTTTGTGGAGGTGTCTGCTATTGGCGGTACGGTTTCAGATCTTCGCCGTGAAATTAGTGCTGCGCAATCTCGTCTTAACACATCAGGTCAACGTACTATTTTGTTTGTTGATGAGATTCATCGCTTTAATAGGGGCCAGCAAGATTCGTTGCTTCATGCGGTGGAAAATAGGACCGTTATATTAATTGGTGCTACGACTGAAAATCCGTTTTTTGAAGTCAATACTGCGTTAATCTCTCGCTCGCGCGTTATTGAACTGCATAGTTTGTCTGATGACGACATTCGTGGTGTGGTACTTTCTGCGCTAACTGATGAGCGTGGGCTTAATAACGCCTACACGCTTGCTAATGATGCCATGGAGGCCGTGATAACACTTTCTGGTGGTGACGCTAGGAGTGCGCTTACAACTCTTGAGCTGGCGGCTGAGCTTGCTCGTGCGGCGCAACAGACTTGTATTACATATGACCATGTTCGCACGGCGACACCGCACAGGACACTTCCGTACGATAAAAATAAGGACATGCACTATGACATTATCAGTGCGTTCATTAAATCTATGCGTGGTAGTGATCCAGATGCGGCTCTGTATTACCTTGCACGTATGCTTGATGGAGGCGAAGACCCCAAATTTATTGCTCGACGCATCTTTATTTTGGCGTCAGAAGATATTGGCAATGCTGATCCTCAAGCGCTCTTGATTGCTGAAGCTGCTTTTAAGGCATGCGAGGTTATTGGTATGCCAGAGTGCCGATTAAACTTGGCTCAGGCTGTGGTCTATATGGCACTTGCTCCTAAGAGTAATGCAAGCTATTTGGCATATGGCGATGCGCTTCATGAGGTGCGACATGGACCTCGCCGTGAGGTGCCAAGTCATTTACGGGACAGACATCGTCCAGGTTCAGAAAATTACGAGGATTATCGTTATCCGCATGATTATCCGGGGCATTGGGTTGAGCAGCAGTATCTACCTGATGGTCTTGAGCCAGGATGTTTTTACCATCCAGGCGAAATTGGTTGGGAATCCTATCGTGTAGATGCTGTTCGCAGGGATAGGTTTAGACGTAAACAGTGATAAAATTACTAACTTAACGTGTTGGTTAGGAGGAAATAATGGATATGGCTTTTGTGCAGCAAGTTATTTTGCCTGTAGTGTATGTTGCTGTAGGTATTGCTTTGATATGGGCACTTGTTGAGCTTATCTTGTTCATACGTCGCACTTCTAAAACGGTTACTAATGTAGAAGAACAGGTGCAGCCCATCCTGGCTGATGCCAAGGCTATGACAGAAGACTTAAAGCCTGCTATTGAAAAGATTGATCCATTGCTTGACCGTGCATCATTAGCTGTAGATGCGGCAAATTTAGAAATCATGCGTATTGATGGTATTTTGGAAGACATTAGTGCTATCACTGATACTGCTGCTCGTGCGGTTGAGGTTGCTGATACGGCTGCTCAGGCGCCAATGCGTTTGGTAACAGAAGTATCTAATAAGCTTCGTCAGACTTTCGGTTCTAAAGATGCAAGTCAGCAAAGTGCTGCATTAGGTGCTGCAGGCGAGGCTAACATGGCTGCTCTTCATGAGCCTGCTGCAGAAGATGTTGCTGTACAGCCTGAAGAGCTTACAGAAAAAGCGACAGAGCCCAAACCTGCATCTGAGTATTTTACATACTAAACTCTGATTTCTTTGGTTGTAGTATCTGCGTGGGAACCTGAAAGTGTCCGCGTTTAAAGAGATGCCTTGTATACTACACATAAAAAAATTGTTCTTTCTGTGTGGTATATGTGCAACTCGGTATAAAATAACACTCTATATGTGTATAGATGCGCAAGCTCATGGTTACATGAGCTTGCTTTTAAGATGTCGTGAATCTCAGTAGAAAGAGTGAGTCTAATATGAAGTATATGACCACCGCGGAAATCAGGGAAAAATACCTGCGTTTCTTTGAGGACAAAGGTTGTAAGCGCATGGCTAGCTCATCCCTTATTCCGGATGACCCAAGCTTGCTGTTGACCAGCGCTGGCATGGTGCAGTTTAAGCCTTACTTCTTGCATGTAAAAGAGCTTGATGATGCGTATATTGGTACTACTACGGTACAGAAGTGTGTTCGTACAAACGACATCGACATTATTGGCACTACTGGTCGCCACTTGAGCTTTTTTGAGATGCTCGGTAACTTTAGCTTTGGAAAATATTTTAAAGATGAAATGTGCGCTTGGGCATACGAGTTTGCAACTGAGGTATTAGAACTTCCTAAAGAGAGACTGTATTTTACTGTTTTCGAAGATGATGATGAGACCATCGAGATCTGGAAGAGTCTGGGTGTGGCAGATGACCACATTTCTCGCTTAGGTGAAGACGATAACTTCTGGCGTGCCGGTCCTACTGGTCCATGTGGTCCTTGCTCAGAGATTTACTATGACCAAGGTCCTGACTTTGGCTGTGGTAGTCCAGACTGTGCACCAGGATGTGATTGCGATCGCTTCTTGGAGTTCTGGAACTGCGTCTTTACCCAGTACGATGGTCAGGAAGATGGCACATTAGCTCCACTTCCTACTAAAAACATTGATACTGGTATGGGTCTTGAGCGTATGGCAGCTATTATGCAGGGTGTTCAGACCAACTATGAAACAGATGTTATGCGTGACCTTATTGCAGTAGGTGAGCGCCTGAGTGGCATCAACTATAAAGATAATCCAGCTCATGACTTGTCTTTGCGCATTTGTGCTGATCATAGCCGCAGTGTTTCCTTCATGATTGCTGATGGCATTTTACCATCTAATGAAGGACGTGGTTATGTATTGCGCCGTTTGCTTCGTCGTGCTGTTTTGCATGGTCGCAAGCTCGGTATCGAAGGTCCATTTATGTGTGAGTACTTTGACACGGTTATTAAGCTCATGGGCCATGTGTATCCTGAAATTGTTGAGAACCGTGAATTGGTCGAGCGCGTTATTCTTTCAGAGGAAGAGCGTTTTGGTGCTACCTTGCGTCAGGGCCAGACCTTTTTAGAGAATGCATTAAACGATCTTGCGGGTACTGTATTGTCCGGTGAAGAAGCATTTACTCTTCATGATACGTATGGTTTCCCATTTGAGGTTACTGAAGAAATTTGCGCTGAGCGAGGTATTACGGTTGATAAAGAAGCATTTAGTTGTTGTATGGAAGAGCAGCGTGAGCGTGCTCGTGCAGCAACTAAGGGCGATGCTGAAGCAGCTTGGAGTACCTATGGTGGTATCCATGCTGAAATCTTAAAGGAAGTTGGCGCTACTGAATTTGTGGGTTACGCTACTACTGTGGCTGATGCTTCTGTAGTTGCTATTTTGGCTGGTGGCGAGCGTGTGTCTGGCTTGAATAGCGGTCAAGATGGTGAAGTTATTTTAAGCCGTACGCCAATGTATGCTGAGATGGGTGGAGAAGTTGGCGATACTGGCTCTATCGTTTCTGATGGTGCTGTGTTGGATGTTGTTGATACCAAAGCTCCAGAAAAGGGCTTGGTCTGCCATAAGGTTGTAGTCAAGAAGGGTACCATCGCTGTTGGTGATACTGTTGAAGCGCGCGTTGACGCTGTTCGTCGTGCTCGCATTACCCGCAACCATACCTGCACTCATATTTTGCACGCAACTCTTCGCAATGTTTTAGGCGATCATGTAAAGCAGGCTGGTAGCTATGTTGGTCCAGATCGCTTACGTTTCGACTTTACGCATTTTGAGGCATTAACAGCTGAGCGGATTGCTGAAATTGAACGCAAGGCTAACGAGGTTATCATGCATGCTATTCCTATGAATGTGTATGAGACAAGCTTGGATGAAGCTCGTGAATCTGGTGTCACTGCATTGTTTGGTGAGAAATACGGCGATGTTGTACGTGTTGTAGAAGTTGGCGATTATTCCCGCGAATTGTGCGGTGGTTGCCATGTTTCCAATACTGCAGAGATTGGTTTTGTGAAGATTATCTCTGAGGCAAGCGTTGGTGCTAACTTGCGTCGTATTGAGGCTGTAACAAGTTTTGATGCTTTGGAGTATATGAACAAGATTGAGTCTGAGTTAAAAGAAACCGCAGCTGAGTTGCGTGTTCCTTTGTTCGATGTTTCCGAACGTAGTGCTGCTAACGTCGCTACTATTAAGGACATGGAAGCCAAGCAGAAACGTAACAAGCAGATGGCTGCAGAAGGCAATATTGCTGAGTACATCAAAGATATTGTTAATGTTGGCTATCCATTGATTGTTGCTCGAATTGATGGCTTGGATACAGGTGGATTGCGTAATGCTTGGGATATCATCCGTGCTCGTATGGAAGAGCCAGGAGCTTGTGTTATCGGTACTGTTGCTAACGATAAGCCTATCATTATGGCTGCAGGTACTGATGAGGCTGTAGCAGCAGGCTTTAACGCTGGTGCTGTCATCAAAGCAATTTCTGGCAATATCAAGGGTGGCGGTGGCGGCAAGCCTACCATGGCGCAAGCTGGCGGTAAGGATGCTTCTGGTATGGATGCTGCACTTAGCGCTGCTCGTGAAATGCTTGGTTGCTAGTGAGAGTTTTAGCACTAGATATTGGTGAAGTGCGCATTGGTCTGGCGGTATCTGATGCCGCCGGGCGTGTTGCAACGCCATTAAAGGTTTTGCCTGCAAAAGAAGTTCTCAATCATGGACCTGAATTTCGTCGTATCATTAAAGATTGGGAGATTGAGCAATTGGTGTGTGGTTTACCCTATACTTTATCAGGCGAAGAAGGCCCACAGGCTGCTTTGCTTAAAAAGAAAGCACAGCAGGTTGCTAACGCATGTAAACTGCCTCTTGTATTTTCTGATGAACGTATGAGTTCTGCAGAGGCTAAGCGTATTTTGCGTGAAGAGGGTTTAGATGAACGTGCTATGCGTGGTAAAGTCGATATGATTGCTGCAAGCATATTCTTGCAGTCATGGCTTGATGCCCACCGACAATATTAATTATCTCTAAAGGAGTTTACATGCAGCGTCGTCAGGTGACGTATAGTTCTCATCCCAACCACCGTGCTCGTGCTGTACATGCACAAGGTGAACGTCAGTTTCGTACCTACGACACATCACATATTCGCCCACGTCAGAGTAAAGGCCCTGCGATCTTTGCTATAGCGTTAGCGTTGATTGTCGTGATAGGTGCTGGTATCGGTATTACGGTAGCCATAAAGGGTTGCTCTGGTTCTGTTGATGGAACGGCTGTTGTGGTACAAACCGATACTACTGTTATTATCCCTCAGGGTTTAACTGCTAAAGACGTAGCTGATATCTTGGTTTCATCTTTAATTGTGCTCGATGGTGACGATTTTTTGAAGTGCGCCAAGGATCGTGGGCTTGAAAATAAATTCAAACCAGGTACCTATATGTTCACGGGTGGTATGACATTAAATCAGGTTATCGATGCTATTGTTGCAGGTCCTGTTGCTTTAGGAAACTTGACGGTTCCTGAAGGTTTAACAGTTGAGCAAGTAGCTCAGCGCGTGCAAGATGCTAGCCAAGGCGCTATTTCTGCTGATGAGTTTATGGAATGTGCATCACGTGCTAGTGATTATGCTGGAGATTTTCCTTTTGTAGCTGATGCTTACAATGATTCATTGGAAGGTTTTTTGTTTCCCAAAACCTATGAAGTAAAAGCTACCGATACTGCTGATTCAGTTATTCGTTCTATGCTTACGCAGTATAAGACTGAAGTTGGCGGTTTAAAGATTTCGTATGATCAGCTCATCATTGCTTCTATGATTGAACGTGAAGTGCGCGTTGATGATGAGCGTCCATTAGTGGCTTCTGTCATTATGAATCGTTTAGAGTCTGATATGCCATTAGGCATTGATGCTACTACTGCGTATTTATATGGACCTAATTTTACGCCTGATCAACTTCATGAACCAGGTCCTTATAATACGTATGATCAGATAGGTTTACCAGCTGGACCTATCTGTTCTCCTGGTCTTGCTTCTATTCAGGCTGCGGCTAATCCTGCTTCTACTACGTATTTATACTATGTAGCTACGGGTGATGACAAGGGCACGCATGTCTTTTCAGAAACATATGAGGAGCATCTCAATAACATTGGCTAAATAGTATAAAGACAGGCGATCATTTGGTCGCCTGTCTTTTTGGAAGGTACTTATGGCTTTTTTTAAACCGGATAGATTCTTTTCCCGTATTACACAAATCGACATCGATGCTGATATTATTGCTATGGGCAAAAAGGCGATCTTCTTAGATATTGACAATACTATTTTTACTCGTGACACCCATGAAGTGCCTCAAGACGTTATGGAGTGGCTTATGGAAGTAAAAAGTCACGGTATAGTTATTTGCCTTGTATCTAATAACTGGCATGAGGGGGTTCACCAGCTTGCTGAAAGGCTTGGTTTTCCTATTGTTTCTCATGCCATAAAGCCATTGCCTTTTGCATACCTTGTTGCATTTAAGCGAGCAGGTGTGAAACGTCGTGATACGATGTGTATTGGTGATCAGCTGATTACGGATGTGTTTGGCGGCCATTTTTTGGGCATGCCGGTCATTATGGTAAAGCCACTTGTGAAAGCTGATTTAAAGCACACGTTGATTTTGCGTCATGTCGAAAAACTTTTTATCGGTAATTTGGAAGTAGAACGTTAGACACAATAAAGTGAGGTTAGTATGCGCTACGTTACTGCGGGAGAAGCTCATGGACAGGCTATTTATGCTGTTGTAGAAGGGGTTCCAGCAGGGCTACGTATTTCTAGCCATGATATGGATGCTGACTTAGCTCGTAGAAATAGCGGGTATGGCCGCGTCATTAAAAGCGCGGGTATTGCTGATCGTGTTGAGATTTTATCAGGCGTACGTTTTGGGAAAACCTTAGGGACGCCCGTTGCGTTAAGCATTGATAATCCTGGTTGGCGAACATGGCGTAACCTTATTAACCCAGAAGGCGATAGGCCTGATGAGCGGAATCGTACTGTCGTGCCTGTTTTAGGTCATGCCGATTTAGTTGGTATGCTTAAGAATAATCTTGACGATGCGCTAGATGTTTCTGAGCGTGCTACTTCTCGTGAAACCGTTGCTCGTGTGGCTGCTTCTGGGATTGCACGAGAATTTTTGGCCGAACTTGGTGTAGATGTATCAAGTCATGTAAGTGCTATTGGTACCGTGAAAATGCGTGAAACTGATCCTATGTCCCAAGCCGTTTTGTATGAGCCACTCGCTATCGAGATGAGTGAAGTGCGTTGCCCGTGTGAGAAAACCACACGAATGATGAAAAAGGAAATTGACGCTGCTGCGGAGCAAGGTGAAACTCTTGGTGGCGTATTTCGCATTGTGGTTCAAGGTATTTTACCTGGTGTGGGTGGGTATGCCACTGGCTTAGACAGAATCACATCTCAGTTGGCTGCTGCATTGTTTAGTCTTCCGGGTGTATGCGGCGTTGAATTTGGTCAAGGCTTTAAAATAAGCGAAATGACGGGGTCCGAGGCTTGCGATGCCATTACCCATAGTGCGCGCGATGGCTTCAAGCGTGCTTGTAATACTCATGGTGGTGTAGAGGGTGGCATGACTACTGGTATGCCACTTATTATTAGCGTTGCTGTAAGGCCAGCCACGGTATCCGATAAGCCATGCGATTCCATAAATGTCAATACGTTAAGCCCTGCTTTAGCCTCACCAAATAAGTCTGACGTGTGTTATGTGCCTTCAGCTGCGGTTGTGGCTGAAGGGGATGTGGCATTTGTGTTGGCAGAAGCCTATATGAACAAATTTGGTCATGACAATATGGCTGACATTTCCGCTGCAGTTTCAGCTTACAAACAACGATTGCAAGCGCTTTCGAGGTAGCGCATATACATGAAAACACTTACGCAGAACATATTTTTTGTGGGGTTTATGGGGGTAGGAAAAACCACCCTCGTGCGTAAGCTTGCCCGAACATTGAATGTTGCAAGTATAGATACTGATTTGTTTGTAGAGCGAAAATTTGGGCGTAGTCCTGCACGCATCTTTAAAGATGAGGGTGAAACAGCTTTTCGAGAGTTAGAGCAACAAGCTTTAAAGGATTGCACTAATATGGGTCCTCTTTTGATTTCTACAGGCGAAGGCATCGTAGATAATCAAGAGAATTGCAATGTGCTCTCTTCGCAGGGATTTGTTGTGTACTTACGTGCAGACATACAGTTATCATTGTCGCGTATTCATAGCGTCAGAACTCGTCCTTTGTTTTTAGACCAAGACAATATTGAAGCATTGTGGGATAAACGTGTAGTGAAATATGAGTGTTTAGCTGACGTGATAGTAGATGTTGAAGGAAAATCTACAGGTCGTATTGTGGATGAAGTTGAACAGATTTTATTGCAACAAGGGTTGTTGAAGTAAATACCGTAAGGGGACTTTATGGATCGAAACGATACACTTGCACGTCTAAGAAAGGCCATGCAGTGTGAAGGTATTGATGTGTGTGTTGTCCGTGAGCTTGAAAATATCATGTGGCTTACGGCGTTTGAGCGCGTATTTGACGATGAATGCGCACACAGGGTAGTGGTGACACAGGATTCATGTGTGATTTTCACAGACTCTCGATATGAGGATGCACTCAATCATGCAGCATTTGATACGCCTTGGCAGATTAATGCTGTGCGTGGCACTTTGTCTCAGCGTGTAATGACTTATATTCAACAAGAATTTTCACAAGGCTGCGCAATTGGTATAGAGGACAGTATACCATTGCGTGAGTTTAGAGCGTTTGAGCGTGCGGTTGCCCAGATGAATGGCGATTTTAATATTGTTGAAACTGCAGATTTTGTCTTGGCATTGCGTGCTCGTAAAACGCAGCGAGAAATAGCTGTTATGCGTCAAGCTCAGCGTATTACCGATGAGGCTTTTGCACATATGGTTGAGTGGGTATGGCATACGCATCGTATTGAGGGCCAGCAACTTACTGAACATGATATGCAGGTAGAACTTGAAAAGTTCATGCGTCAGCGTGGTGCAGACGATTTGGCATTTGATAGCATTGTGGCATCAGGAGCTAACGGTGCGGCTCCTCATAGTATTCCTGGTGAAAAAGTCATTGAAGAGGGCGACATGGTTGTAATGGACTTTGGCGCTAAACTTAATGGATACCATTCTGATATGACTCGCTGTATGTGTTTTGGTGAACCTACGGAAAAACAGGCTCGAGCATATGCGGCTATTAGGCGTGCAAATGAAGAAGTAGAGGCTATGCTAAAGCCTGGTATTACGGGCGCTGAAGCTCATAATCATGCAGAAGCTGTGCTTGAGCAAGCAGGTTTTGGTGGCTGTATGGGTCACTCGCTCGGTCATGGTGTAGGTTTGCAGATCCACGAATCGCCTAATTTAAGCCCACGAAATGTGGTGCCACTTGAGCCAGGAAATGTAGTAACGGTGGAGCCAGGTATTTATATTTCAGAAGAGTTTGGCTGTAGATTGGAAGACTTTGGCGTGGTGACTGAAGACGGTTTTGTTGTGTTCACACAAAGTCCACATGAACTCGTTATAATATAGCGTCATGATTTTTAACAGGAGGATATCAGATGGCAATTTCTACCGCAGATTTTAAGAACGGTATGTGCATCATTTATAACGGCAAGATGTGCGTAATCACTGAGTTTCAGCATGTAAAGCCTGGTAAAGGCGGCGCTTTTGTTCGTATGAAGCTTCGTGACATCCGTAATGGTCGCGTATTGAGCGATACTGTAAACGCTGGCACTAAGTTTGACACTGTACGCTTAGAGCAGAAGGACATGACCTATTTATATAACGATGGTGCTGACTTCTACTTTATGGACCCTAACACTTATGAGCAGATGTCTTTGCCAGCTGATCATGTAGGCGATACTGCACAGTGGCTGAAGGAAAACGACATGTGTACACTCGAGTATGCCGGTGGTGAACTTATCGGTGTTGAGCCTCAGATGTTTGTTGAACTGGAAGTAGCTGAGACTGAGCCTGGCTTTAAGGGTGATACCGTTCAGGGTTCTACTAAGCCAGCCACTATGGAGACTGGTGCTGAAGTCAAGGTTCCTATGTTTGTAAACATTGGTGATGTTTTGCAGATCGACACTCGTGATGGTCGTTTTGTAAAACGTCTTTAATTGAATAAGTTGCGCTTTAGTCGGCTGAAGTGTGGCGTTAACCTGAATTTAATAAAACTGTAACGGGCACCTAGGTGCCCG
>RCNH01001340.1_pt1 | contig 12252 bp, 8 predicted proteins | sample 2041161 | NCBI WGS metagenome assembly RCNH01 (sample SAMN09708215, study PRJNA481090) | Feces metagenome, whole genome shotgun sequencing project. | biome: feces | host: Leptonychotes weddellii | place: Antarctica: Sion Island | collected 2010-03-01 | reverse complement strand
AGTCAGCGGAGTCGAGAATGAAATGGCAGTATATCCTTATGGCCCTGCCTTTATGAAGTACCTTGCAAATGGTAAAACTGTTTCGTTTGAACAGATTCAAAAGGATGTATTCTATCTCCTGGATGCAGGTTCTAAGGTTGTTGATGTCATCGGCTTTGGCAAGGACAATAAGGGCAATGATTATAATATGAATTTTATCCCTGATGTCTCCAAGCTGACCTTGACTGTCGGCGGACGGACTTTGGATGTAGCAGAGATTGATATTGTTGATTCTTGTTTTGATGGAAGCACTTTTGAAACAAACCGTTTTGGTTTTGGCTCTCAAGAAGGTGAAAACTTTGATTTTGTACTGCATTACTACAGAAACGGCATTGATGGCAATTCTGACGAGTGCTTTGTATGGAACATCAATGTTCCGGTAAGCAACTTTGCACCTGTCCAATTGACCTACACTGTTGAGTTGACCAATCCGCAAACTGTAGCCGGAACTTATGGTAAGTACGATGCGAATGGAAGTGAAAAACAAACTGCCCTGTATACCAATAAAGAAGCTATCCTCTATCCGGTAGATTCTAATGGAGGTCAGGGAATCCCTGAACTGTTTGCTAAGCCAACTGTCTCATACACAGTGAACCCCACACCGACCTCGGATAAACCCGTGGATCCGGATAAACCTGTGGATCCGGACAAACTCGTGGATCCGGACAAACCCGTGGATCCGGACAAGCCTGGTGATCCGGATAAGCCTGTGAACTCGGATAAGCCAGTGAACCCGGACAGGCCTATTTCCCAGACTGGTGATGAGAGCAATATAATTTTATGGACCTTAATTAGTTTTATTTCCCTCGGTGGAGCGGTTTTGCTTCTATTGAGGAATAAAAGAAAAGTAAACTAATTTGGCATTTAAGGAAGGTGATGGCGTAAGCCATCACCTTCCTGCTTTATTGCATCAAAAAGAAGGCTATGAAATTTCCAGGGGTTGTATATTGTCCCGATTGCGGTGCAAAGCTCCGTTTTTGTGCAGCAAAGAGCCTGAAAACCGATTAGAAGTTTTTTGGTTGTGCAAATTACAAGGATGGCAGAGAAAGCTGTACCATCCACTATAAGACTGCCGCTTCATCGCATAAAAAGAAGATACGGTACAGTCCCATTTTGGGACTGTACCATATCTCTCAAAAAACTTCCTTATGGGGTGTACCCATTAGAATCAAGCTCCTTCTTTTTGACTTTAATCTTCAAATTCAAGATTACGGGTGAGATCTTCTTCCTCTTCTTTGATTGTACGGATGCCAAAAGCAAAATACAGAACATGGCACAGCCATACGATTCCAAGGATAATCCGGCCGATAGGCACTCTACTCATCATGAGGAATCCAATCAACATAGTAAGAGAAATAACCGTCATGATTCGAAGTTTTACTCGAATAGTCATGGCTTTTCCCTGGACATAAGACTCCAGGTTTTTCTTATATAATTGAGTGGAAATAAACCAGTCATGTAATTTTTTAGAACTTTTTGCAAAACAAAACGCAGCCAGTAAAAGAAATGGGAAGGCCGGTAAAAGTGGGACAACAGCACCGATTGCACCTAAAACTACTCCGGTGCATCCGATAATAATGTAAATTGTTTTTTTTAGATTCATCAGCTTTTCCTTTCTGATTCTACCCGATAGATTTTCTCTGCAATCTTCATAGTAGATTCGCGGTGAGAGACAAGAACAACGGTTTTATCTTTTCTCTCTTCATAGATTGATTTTAAAATGACAGCTTCATTAAGACTGTCCAGGTTACTGGTTGGCTCGTCCAGAAGAAGGAACGGAGCATTATGAAGGAAGGCACGGGCAAGACCAAGCCTTTGGCGTTCTCCGCCGGAAAGGGTGTCTCCAAGCTCTCCTACAGGCGTATCATAACCATTTGGAAGTTTTAGTATGAAATCATGAACAGAAGCTTTTTTGCAGGCGGTGATGATTTCTTCATCAGTGGCATCCGGTTTTGCGATGAGCAGATTGTTTTTAATGCTGTCATGGAATAAATGGGTTTCCTGAGTTACAAAACTTTCCATATTTCGAAGGTTGGAAGTATTGATATTTTTGATATTGGTATCAGACAGGAGAATTTCTCCCTGGTCTGTATCCCAGAATCTCATAAGAAGTTTTAACAAAGTTGATTTTCCACATCCGCTTTTTCCAACAATCCCAAGAATGGTATTTTCCGGGATATCAATGGAAACATCAGACAGAATCTGTTCTTCATCATAAGAAAAGCTTACGTGATCTGCCTTTGCGCCATGAAAATTGATTTCAGCATTTCCGCTAAGTTCTTCTACAACAGGGACATCGTCTAAGATATCTAGAACACGATTACCTGCAGCAAAAGTATTTGTAAGTGTGCTTCCAAGGTTTGCAAGAGCGATTACAGGTCCAAAGGAGCTCATAAGTGCGATCACAGGGATCACAAGTCCGACAAGATCCACAGACTGGAAGATATAAAGATGAAAAGCAAGGATCAACATTGTAATGTCAAAGAGTAAAATCATAGACTGTGTAAGTGCGGAATTGATTCCAATACTTTTTTTGATGTGTTCTTCATCTTTTGAAAGTTCTTCTGTTCGAGCGTTCATTTCTTTTAAACGTTTTTCTCCGGAATTATACTGAAGGATTTCTGGAAGTCCTCTTAAGTTGTCGAGAACAAAACTACTAAGTTGTCCTGATTTTGTACGGAAGGCAATCCCAGCTTTAGAAGTCAGTTTGGAAGCAATAGAAGGAATAATAATTCCAATGGTTATATAAGCAATTGCAGCCAGAATTCCAAGAGAAGGATGAAACTGTCCGATAAAAATAATCATGATCAGTGAGGTAAGCAAAGCAATTACGATCGGTGAGATCGTATGAGCATAAAATACTTCCAACAATTCAATGTCTGAAGTGATGATGGAAATAAGATTTCCCTTTTCTTTGCCTTCCAGTTTTGCAGGACAAAGTTTTCGAAGAGAACGAAACACTTTATCGCGGATCAATGCAAGTAGTGAGAAGGCGATATAGTGGTTAAATGCCTGTTCCCCATAATGAAGTACCCCACGTAGGATGGCAAATACAACAAGAAAAATCAGGAATGTTTTTAAGGAAAAAGGAAAGTGAAAACCAAGCAGAGTTAAAATAGCAGCTCCACCAAGTATTGTGATAAATGTAGCGGCAAGATGTCCAAGTACGCCTAAAAGGATTGCAAGGAGCATATGTCCGGTAAGTGGTTTCACTAAAGCTAAGAGGCGGACACAGATGTTAAGATTACTTCGTTGTTTCATTTAATTGTCCTCCTTTTTAAAATTCTCAAGTTCATTTTGAGTGTTCCACATGTGATTGTATAGATTGTTGCGAGCAATTAATTCTTCATGAGAACCATGTTCTACAATCTGTCCGTTTTCCATTGCATAGATCATGTCAGCATTTTCAGCATTTGCAAGTCTGTGTGTAATAAAGATTACGGATTTTGTCTTCGACAGTTTTTTAATTTCATCTATTATGGTGTTTTCACTTTCTACATCGATGTTAGAAGTTGCTTCATCGAAGATATAGAAAGCACTGTCATGAAGGATGGCTCTTGCAAGAGCAAGGCGTTGGCGTTGTCCACCGGAGAGATTTGAAGCTTTTTCCGTAAGAACAGTATCAAGTCCTTGTTCTGCTTTCAGAAACTCTGCCAGGCGGACTGTTTCAAGGAGAGACCATAATGTATCGTCCATAGCAGTTTCGTTCCCCATTAACAGGTTTTCACGGATTGTTCCGGAAAACAGGTAACTGTCAAATCCGATATAAGTAATATTCTTAGCCAGATCTTCTCTTGAAATATCGGATACAGAGGTGTTTCCGATTAAAACACTGCCATCATATCCCTGAAGTTTTCCAGACAGGATAGAAGCAATGGTTGATTTTCCACATCCACTTTCTCCAACAATGGCAGTTAACCCATGGACAGGGAAGGAGGCATTAATATTGTTCAGGACAGTACGTTCACCATCATACGAAAAATTCAGGTTCTGGATAGAAATACCTTCATTTTCAGGGAAAGGTTTTGTATCTAAGTTTTGATTTTCGCTAAGGTCAAGAAGGCGGAAGATCTTATCACTGGCAGCCATGCCGTTCATTGCAATGTGGAAGAAACTTCCAAGCATACGCATTGGAATGAAAAAGTCTGCAGATAAAAGGATGATGGCTAAAGCTCCGGAAAGTGTAATTGCGCTTTTTTCAAAAGCATTTACAGCCATGATGATTCCAAGGGCAGCTCCGCCGTAGGCAATAATATCCATGATGATAATGGAGTTTAACTGCATGGAAAGCACTTTCATTGTAATCCTACGAAAGTTTTCAGATTCACGGTTCATTTCCTGATTTTTAAGTTCATCAGTCTGGTAGATTTTTAAGGTTGTAAGGCCTTGCAGATTTTCAAGGAATGTATCTCCAAGTGTTGTATATTGTCCCCAGTATTTGGCAAGGAGCTTCTTTGCAAAGGTTTGTACAGCTGCGATGGTAACAGGTATAAGCGGCACGCAGAGAAAAAGAACCAGGGCAGAAGAAAAACTGATTGGACTTAAAGCAATAAAAAGTGTGAGAGGTGCGAGCATACTGTAAAAAAATTGTGGCAGATAAGAACCAAAGTATGTTTCAAGCTGATCGACTCCTTCTACTGCAATCTGCACAACCTCAGATGTTGCTGTGTTCTGTCTGTAGGAAGGTCCTAAACGTAATAGTTTTTCATAAATTTTTGAGCGCAGACTTTTTTTCACTTCTTTTGAAGATAAATAACTCATTTTTGTAGAGAGAATCGTACAGATCAAGCGGACTAAAATACAGAGGATAATGTAAATGACAGAATGATATAAGTGAGGTTTTGTCCATTTATTATTCCATATTTTTCCTATGAGGTCTGAAACAGTCAGAATTAAAAAAATGTTAGCTAGCAGTGAAACCCACTGGAAGATAACATTGGCAATTATATATTTTTTACTGTCTTTGACAGTCGTAATAAGTCTTTTATTAATCATCATATGATAGGATTTTTCCCTTTCGCTAAAATAGAGGCCACACAGGCCTCTATTTTAAAATTGTAATTATTTACTAGCTGCTTCTACTGAAGAAATGCTGTGTGTTTTCTCGTCAGGTTTGTATCCCTTACGGAAAAGAAGATATAACAATGTAGCAAGAAGAGCAATTGCAACAATTGTCCAGATACCAAATGTAGCTTCGCCTGTAACAAGACCAGCAATCTGGAACACGATAAGTGAGATTACGTAAGCAAATCCACACATATATCCGATAGAGGCAAGAGTCCATTTTGCATTGTTCATTTCACGTTTGATTGCACCCATAGCTGCAAAGCAAGGAGCACAAAGTAAGTTGAAGATCATGAAGCTGTAAGCTGTAACAGCACCGAAGTCCTGAGCAACTAGTGGCCAGATTTCGTCTCCGGCTTCACTTAACTCACCAGCGTAGTTGTAAAGTGTACCGAATGTCATAACAACTTCTTCTTTTGCAATAAGACCTGTAAATGTAGCAACAGTTGCTTTCCAAGCCATATCACCCATCCAACCAAGAGGATAGAAGATCCAGGCAATTGCATTACCAATTGAAGCAAGTAATGAAGTATTGTTGTCTTCAACAGCTGTGAATGCACCATCTACGAAACCATATCCCTGGAGGAACCAAAGAATGATAGAAGAAAGTAAGATGATTGTACCAGCACGTTTAATGAATGACCAACCACGTTCCCATGTAGCACGTAATACGTTTCCAGCTGATGGGGCATGGTAAGAAGGAAGTTCCATTACGAATGGAGCAGGTTCTCCTGCAAAAGCTTTGAATTTCTTTAACATGATACCAGTTATGATGACAGCTGCGATTCCAATAAAGAATGCAGATGTTGCTACCCATGGAGAATTTCCAAAGATTGCACCGGCGAAAAGTCCGATGATTGGCATCTTAGCACCACAAGGAATAAATCCTGTAGTCATAATTGTCATTTTACGGTCACGGTCCTGCTCGATTGTACGAGAAGCCATGATACCAGGAACACCACATCCTGTCGCTACAAGCATAGGGATGAAAGATTTACCACTTAATCCGAAACGACGGAAAATACGGTCCATAATAAATGCGATACGTGCCATATATCCAATATCTTCAAGGATTGCAAGAAGAAGGAAAAGAACAAGCATCTGAGGTACGAAACCTAATACAGCACCTACACCGGCAACAATACCATCCATGATAAGTCCGTACAGCCATCCACTTACGTGAAGAGCAGAAAGGATATTGTCAAAGAGTGTTGGAACCCATTCCCCGAAGAGAACATCATTTGTCCAGTCTGTAGCCATTGTACCGATAGAAATTTTCCAAGGTCCCATAGCGATAGAATAGATAAGGAACATTATGGCTGCAAAGATTGGAAGAGCTAAAACACGGTTTGTGATGATTCTGTCAATCTTATCTGATGTAGAAAGGCTATGTTTTCCAGTTTTTTTCTTTACAGCTTTTTCTACTACAGTGCTGATGTAATTGTAACGCTGGTTTGTGATGATACTTTCTGAATCATCATCCATTTCAGCTTCGCAGTCAGCGATGTGCTGTTCAAGATGATCAGCAAGTGCCTTATCAAGTTTTAATACTTCAAGAACGCGTTCGTCACGTTCAAAAACTTTGATTGCATACCAGCGAAGATTCCAGGAATCAACTTTACCTGAAATAGATTCTTCGATATGTGCGATAGCGTGTTCTACGCTTCCTGTAAATACGTGAGGATGTTCACCAACTTTATGTGATTTAGCAAGTTCAACTGCTTTTTTAGCAGCATCCATTCCGCCTTCACCTTTTAAAGCACTAATCTCGATGACTTCACATCCAAGAGCTTTTCCAAGTTTAGCAACATCAATCTTATCGCCATTCTTACGAACAAGGTCCATCATGTTAACAGCAATTACAACTGGAAGACCAAGCTCGATAAGCTGTGTTGTAAGATAAAGATTTCGTTCGATATTTGTTCCATCTACAATGTTAAGAATTGCATCAGGTTTTTCATTTACAAGATAACTTCTTGCAACAACTTCCTCCAATGTGTATGGAGATAAAGAATAGATACCAGGAAGGTCCTGAATGACAACATTCTTATCTCCTTTTAAGTGTCCTTCTTTTTTTTCTACAGTTACTCCAGGCCAGTTACCTACGTACTGGTTAGAACCGGTTAATGAGTTGAACAGTGTAGTCTTACCACAGTTCGGATTACCGGCTAGTGCGATTTTGATACCCATAATTAATCCTCTCTTTCCAGATAAATACTAGTTGTTAATCTCAATCATCTGTGCGTCTGCTTTTCTAATAGAAAGTTCATATCCACGGATATTTAATTCCATTGGATCACCAAGTGGTGCAACTTTACGGATGTGGATTTCTACACCTTTTGTAATTCCCATATCCATGATTCTTCTTTTGACAGCGCCTTCACCATGAAGTTTAACAACTGTTACAGTATCTCCTACTTTTGCTTCACTAAGATTTCTCATGTGTCTGCTCCTTTCAAAACTTGATACGACCCTTGACTTATTTATGTAAAAAAGTTAGCCAGAGCTAACCAAAGGGCTTTTAGATGGGAGTTAGAACATGCTAACTCCCATTTCCCTCATACTAAACTATATGAGAATAATTGTCAATAAGGATTAGAAAAAAGAACAATTATTGATAATAATTATCAATAAAAACATTATAACATTTCATATCCACTTATAAGGACAGGCATGTTTAATATTCCAAGTTCTTTTTCTAAAAGGACCCCTTCTCTTTTGGGATAATTAAATCCATAACTAGCTTTAATACACTGGGATATAAATTGTGTGGCACGATCTAGAGCAACCGGAAGGCTGTCTCCTTGTAAAAGACTTCCAATGACTACACTTGTGAAGGTATCTCCTGTACCGGGATAGACTGCAGGTATATAACGACAACCGACTTTCCAAAACATGTTATTTTCTCGATCATAGGCAAGGACATTTGTGTACTCTTCTTTCTCAGCATTAGGAACGCTGGTGATCACGACGATCTTAGGTCCCATGTCAGAAAGCTTAAGAAGCCAGTCACGGGCGGTTTCATCATTAATGGTTTTTGGAGGATTGTCCATTCCAAGAAGAAATGCAGCTTCTGTGAAATTAGGCGTGATCATATCTGCTTTTGCGATCAGTTTTTTCATTTCAGAAATGATCGTAGTGTCAAAGGAACTGTAAAGTTCTCCATTGTCCCCCATGACGGGATCGACGACAATCAGATTGTTGTCATTCCCAAAATAGTCAATAAAATCAGAGACAATCTCTATTTGTTTCATAGAACCTAAAAAACCAGAGTAGATACATTCAAAATTGAGATCAATCTTTTTCCAGACGTCAATATACTCGCTCATGGAATCGGTAAGGTCTACGTAACAGCAGCTTTCAAAGCCACCTGTATGATTCGAAAGAATAGCAGTAGGGAGTGGACATACCTGAACTCCTAATGTCGGGATGATCGCTGTGAGCGAAGAGCGTCCAAAACCGGAAAGGTCGTGGATGGCAGCAACTTTTTTGATTTTTCCGTTCATATTAAAAAGCTCCTTCATAATAGGTGATTTGTGAATTTTAGTATAACATAGGAAAAAGATTATTACAATTTACATAAAAAACAGCCGGGCGTTCTGCCCGGCTTAATGTTGTTAAATTAGTTTGCACTTTCTGTAGCACGTCTGATATCTTCATGTAATTCCTGAAGAGATTTCAGTTCACTATGATCGTGAGTCTTTACATAATGAATTCCTTTTGCAGCAACTCTTGCAGCGGCCATAGTTGTTATATAAGGAATCTTTCCTTTTATGGCAGCTTTTCTAAGGTAACTGTCATCGTGAATGCTTTCTTTTCCGACTGGAGTATTGATGATAAGATCGATTTCTCCATTTGAAATTGCATCCAGAATGTTTGGTCTTCCTTCATACAGTTTTTTGATCTTAGTAGCTTCAATGCCGTTTTCTTTGATCAAATCATAAGTAGTTCCTGTAGCAAGGATGTTAAATCCGCACTGTACAAAAAGTTTTGCGATTTCCACCAATTCAGGTTTGTCTTTTCTGCTGATAGAGAAGAGAACAGTTCCGTTTAATGGAAGCGGACTTTGAGCTGCTTCCTGTGCTTTGTAGAAGGCCTCACCATAAGAAGCTGAAAGTCCTAAAACTTCTCCAGTTGAACGCATCTCAGGTCCTAAAAGTGGGTCTACTTCAGGGAACATATTGAATGGGAATACAGCCTGTTTTACACCATGGTGTGGAATTACCTGCTGAGTCATGTTTTCGATTGGTGAAGGTCTGCCTGTAAGTTCTGCAGTGATGATATCTGTTGCAAGAGGTACCATGCGAATGTTGCATACTTTAGAAACAAGAGGTACAGTTCTTGATGCACGTGGATTTGCTTCAAGTACATAAACCTTACCATTTTCAATTGCGTACTGCATGTTCATAAGACCTTTAACATGCATTTCATCTGCAATTTTCTTTGTATATTCTTCGATTGTCTTTACGTTTTCTTCTGAAATGTGAACAGAAGGGATGATGCATGCAGAGTCACCAGAGTGGATACCTGCAAGCTCGATATGCTCCATAACAGCAGGAACAAAGGTGTGTGTTCCATCACTGATGGCATCCGCTTCACATTCCATAGCGTGACTTAAGAAACGGTCGATGAGGATTGGGCGGTCAGGTGTTACACCAACAGCAGCTGTCATGTAATCCTTCATGCTTTCGTCATCGTATACAACTTCCATTCCACGTCCACCAAGGACATAAGAAGGGCGGACCATAACCGGGTATCCGATAGAGTTTGCGATAGAAACTGCTTCTTCAACATTTACAGCCATACCTGATTCAGGCATTGGAATTTCAAGTTTATCCATCATGTTACGGAATAAATCACGGTCTTCTGCAAGATCGATAACAGAAGGAGCAGTTCCAAGAATCTTAACTCCGTTCTTTTCGAGGTCAGCAGCAAGGTTAAGTGGTGTCTGTCCACCAAACTGAGCAATAACTCCGACTGGTTTTTCTTTTTCGTAGATGCTAAGAACGTCTTCAAGTGTAAGAGGTTCAAAGTAGAGTTTATCAGAAGTATCGTAGTCTGTAGATACTGTCTCAGGGTTACAGTTGACGATGATTGTTTCGAATCCGAGTTTTTTCAGTGCTAAAGAAGCGTGTACACAACAGTAATCAAATTCGATACCCTGTCCGATACGGTTTGGACCACCACCAAGAATCATGATTTTTGGTTTGTCTGAAGTTACTGGGTTTTTATCTGAACAATTGTAAGAAGAGTAGTAGTAAGCACTATCTTCAGTACCACTTACGTGTATTCCTTCCCATTCTTCTTTGATGCCAAGTTCCAGACGTTTTGCACGGATAGAATCTTCTGAGATTTCAAGAATCTGGCTTAAATATTTATCGGAGAATCCATTTTTCTTTGCTGAGATCAGCTGTTCATCTGTAGGGAGCTGACCAACTGTTTTCATAAGTTCTTCTTCTTCTTCTACAAGCTCTTTCATTTCCTGAAGGAAATAAGTTTTGATCTTTGTAAGTTCCTGGATCTCTTCAATAGTAGCTCCTTTTCGAAGAGCTTCATATATGATGAAGTGACGGTTACTTGTAGGTGTTGTAAGTAAGTGAAGAAGTTCACGTTTGCTTAATTTATCGAAGTTCTTAGTATGTCCAAGACCATAGCATCCTGTTTCAAGAGAACGGATAGCTTTCTGAAGAGCTTCTTTATAAGTTTTACCAACACTCATAACTTCTCCAACAGCACGCATCTGTGTACCAAGTTTGTCTTCTACGCCTTTGAATTTTTCGAAAGCCCAGCGAGCAAATTTGATGACAATGTAATCACTGTCTGGTACATATTTATCAAGAGTACCATATTTACCGCATGGAATTTCATCTAAAGTAAGTCCTACCGCAAGCATAGCTGATACGAGTGCAATAGGGAAACCAGTTGCTTTAGATGCAAGGGCTGAAGAACGAGAAGTACGAGGATTAATTTCGATAACAATGATTCGGTCACTGACAGGATCGTGAGCGAACTGAACATTAGTACCGCCGATTACTTCAACAGATTCGACGATTTTATATGCCTGTTCCTGGAGACGTTTCTGGCAGTCTTTAGAAATAGTCAGCATAGGAGCTGAGCAAAAAGAATCTCCGGTGTGAACACCCAGAGGATCAATATTTTCAATGTAGCATACGGTGATCATATTGTTTTTCTGGTCACGAACAATTTCAAGTTCAAGCTCTTCCCATCCGAGAATGGACTCTTCAACTAAAACCTGACCAACAAGACTTGCTTTTAAACCACGAGCACATACTGTCTGTAATTCTTCCTTATTATAAACAAGGCCGCCGCCGGCACCACCCATAGTGTAGGCTGGACGAAGAACAACAGGATAACCAAGCTTATCAGCAATAGCAAGTGCTTCTTCAACGGAATAAGCTACTTCACTACGTGCCATTTCGATGCCGAGAGCATTCATAGCATTTTTAAATTCGATACGGTCTTCACCACGTTCGATGGCATCTACCTGAACACCAATTACTTCTACATTGTATTTGTCAAGAATGCCTGCTTTGGCAAGTGCTGAACATAAATTAAGTCCGGACTGGCCGCCAAGATTAGGGAGCAGCGCGTCAGGACGTTCCTTTGCGATAATCTGTTCAAGTCTTTCTACATTAAGTGGTTCGATGTATGTAACATCAGCTGTTTCAGGGTCTGTCATGATAGTAGCTGGATTAGAGTTAACTAAAACAATTTCATACCCCAGTTTTTTTAATGCTTTACATGCCTGAGTTCCCGAATAATCAAACTCACAAGCCTGGCCGATGATGATAGGACCGGAACCAATAATAAGTATTTTGTGAATGTCTGTCCTTTGTGGCATACCTTACCTCCTTATATACACATTAATTAGATACAATCTGACGATGCAGATATGGCAGAGTTCACCTGCTAGAGACTATTATAATTGTATAAGTAGGTATAAGTAAAGACTAAAATTTGTTTGAACGTAAAAAAAAACAATTTTGCATAAAATTTTATGTATATATATAAAAAAGATAATAAACGAAAATTAGAACAAATAATAAGTACAATAAATAAAATGAAAAAATGGGGAAAAATGAAAAAAATGGAAAGTCTTTGGGTTTACTAAGGAAAAAATGTCTGCTA
>RCNH01001476.1_pt1 | contig 12256 bp, 9 predicted proteins | sample 2041161 | NCBI WGS metagenome assembly RCNH01 (sample SAMN09708215, study PRJNA481090) | Feces metagenome, whole genome shotgun sequencing project. | biome: feces | host: Leptonychotes weddellii | place: Antarctica: Sion Island | collected 2010-03-01 | reverse complement strand
TAGCTTTGATTCTATGGCATCATCAAATCATGAAATTGCAGGAGCTTTAGCAGAAAAAGAGAAATTTAATCACGCACAAGCAATCAAAGATATTCATGTAGATGAAAATGGTTGTGTATGTGGTGTTACATTGAAAAAATGTTTATCTATGTTTGATGAACAAGGTAGATTTGCACCATCTTTTGATGATGAAGATACAAAAGAATTAGCTGTAGATACGATTGTGTTTGCTATTGGACAGGGGGTAGCAGGAGATTTTGCAAAAGGTCAATTAAAACAACGTCTAAATACAACATTTGAATGTAATCGATTAACATTACAATCTGTTTCCAACGAAAAAATATTCATTACTGGAGATGCATCAGGTGAATCAGTAATTTGTATTCAAGCAATGGCTACAGGTAGAAGAGCAGCTCAATCTGTCATTCGCTATTTAGAAAATGAAGATTTAGTAGAAGGAAGAAAATTGGAAGACACAGCGAGTTATGATACGAAATTACAAATGCCTACAGATTGGTCAACCATTGAAGGAAAACGTGAAGATATGTCTGAACTTGATCCAATGCAACGTATTCATTCATTTGATGAAGTTGCTCTAGGATATACAAAAGAAGAAGCAAAACGAGAGGCAAATCGTTGTCGTCAATGTGAATGTAAGTTATGTATGAAAGAATGTATTATGTTAAATGATTATACAGATTGTCCAAAAACCTTATTTAAAGAATATTTAGAAAAAGGATATGAAAATATGGATCCAATGATTGCATATTCATGTAATGAATGTAAGCAATGTACTTTAAAATGTCCAAATGAATTTGATCTAAGAAGCAATTTTATGGCAATTAAAGAGGCATATGCAAAAGATCATAATGATTTTGTTCCATTAGAAGTATTGCAAGATAGTGATGCTACGCAAGTAAAAGAGTGTGATGAAGAATACTGTACTGCACTTTCAGGTGGATCTAAACAAGTTGAAGTAAAAGAAAAGAAAAAAACAAAATATGTATTTGCTCCAGGTTGTACTGTATCAGCTTATACTCCTGAGGGTGTAGAAGCAGTTGTACGTCATTTAAAAGATAGTCTTGGAGATGAAAACGTTGGTGCATTATTACAATGTTGTGGGAAAGTTACAAAATTCATTGGAGAGGAAGTAAGATTTGCAGAGCGTAATCAAAAAGCAATTGATATCTTAGATGATATGGGTGCAGAGGTTGTAATTACGGTTTGTCCGTCTTGTTTCAAAGTGTTTAAAGCAACTTGTAAAAATCAACGTGTGATATCTTATTGGGATTTAATGCATAACTTAATTGGTGTTCCAGAATCTTCAAAAGGTATTGGAAAAACATCTGATGTTGTATTTAATATTCATGATTCATGTGTTACACGTGACGAACTAACACATCATGAAAGCGTACGTTGGGTATTAGATCAATTAGGATATCAATGGGAAGAAATTGAACGTAATAGAGCCAATACACGTTGTTGTGGAGTTGGAGGTATGGTTTGTACATCAAATCCTGAATTATATGAAAAAGTTTATACACGTAGAGCAAAGGACTTTAATCAAAACCACATTGTAACCTATTGTGGATCATGTAGAGGAACAATGCAAACTGCAGATAAGGATGCATTACATTTATTAGATTTAATGTTTAAAAATACATATACAAGTGATCAGGCTCAAAAACGTGGATATACAACAGAAGAAGAAATGTGGGAAAAACGTTTAGAAACCAAAAAAAGATTAGAAAACTTTAAATAATTTATTATAATGCAACAAAGATGAATTCTTATTACAGAAGGACTCATCTTTTTTTGTAAAATAAAGAATGATAATCTGTGTTAAGTAAAAAAATAAAGTATGACAAAATTTTTAATAAAAAAGCCTCTTTTAGAGGCGAGTGGAGGAAATTTTAAAATTAGGTAATGGAAATCATGGACTTTTATAGATTATCTAGGCTTAAAAGAAATGATAAAAATATCTATTTTTAAACAAGGTAATAATAGAAAAAATAACAGCAAGCCCTTCTGCTACTGGAACTGCTAACCAAATACCATTTTTTCCAATTATAAGTGGTAATGTAATCAATGAAATCACTAAAAATACAAATGTTCTTAATAAGGATAAGAAACCAGAAATTTTACCATTAGAAAATGCGGTAAATAAAGCAGAAGTAAATATATTAATTCCAGTGAATAAAAATGAAATCGAGAATATATAAAAACCTTCAATTGCTAAACTTAAAACATATGGACTATGAGAAGCAAATATCATTGCGATTGGTTTTGCTACAACAAATGCTAATAAGAATGTAATTATAGAAACAACAACAGTAAATATAATACTTATTTTAAATATTTTTTGAATTTGTTTATGATCCTTTGCACCATATTTATAGCTAAATACAGGGGCTATACCACCAGAGTATCCCATAAAGATGGATGTCATAATAAATTGTGCATATAAGATAATAGAGATAGCAGCTACTCCTTCTTCTTTTAAATATATGATACCAATAATGTTAAATAAATACGTTGTAATCGCAACGGCTAGATTATTGATCATTTCACTCATTCCGTTAGAACAAGAATTTTTCAATACATCGAATCGAATCATCGGTCTAACAAAGTATAATTGTCCATTTCGATGAAAAGTAAAATAATATAAACCGTACAATGCGACAATTCCATAACCAATTGATGTCGCATAGGCAGCACCTTTGATTCCTAAGTTTAATTTAGAAATAAAAAAGTAGTCTAATATAATATTTAAAATACCACCTAAAACTGTCAAGAATAGACCATGTTTTGGTTTTCCAGCAGTGACAAAGAATGTTTGGAATAACATTTGTAGCATTGCTAGAGGAGTAGCTAAAATCATAATGAATAAATAATCGTAACACATTTGAAATATTAAAGGGGTTGCACCTAAAAAATAAATCATTTTGTCTATGAATAGAATACCTAGTATTACGATGATTATCGATATGATAATTGCCACAAGGATAATAAATGAAAAGTTTTCTTTAGCAAGACGATTCTTTTTCTGACCCATATTTAAAGCAATAATTGCACTTGAACCGGTGGCTAACATAATTGAAATGGCGATAATGATACTTGTGAACGGGTATACTATATTTAATGCTGTTAAACCTAGTTCTCCAACAAGGTTTGAGACGAAAACACCGTCTACCATTTGATATAATGACATAAATACCATCATAATCATAGTAGGAATTGTAAATTTCATTGTTTTGAAAAAATTAAAATTTTGTGCAAATTTATTTGGTTTCATTGATACCTCCAATTCTATTTGTAAATTATAATTCTATATTTCTTTTGTTAAACATAAATGACATGAAGTTTTTATTAAATGCTATAATTTTATACATAAGTGAATGATTTTTCAATGTAACTTAAATATTATATAGTAATTGCTTTTAAAATCCTAGTTATATGCTTATGTTTTTAAATATAGATATTTTATTATATAATATCTTGTTAAATTTTCAAAAAAATGATAAACTCCAATTTGCTGTATAAAGGAGTATAGAAATGAAAAATAATATAAATAAAAAAGAAATATTAACAAAAGGATGGGTAGTTGCTTTCTTAGCATTTGTTTGTTGTGCATTATGGGGAAGTGCCATTCCTATGATTAAAATAGGGTATCAATTATTTGGAATTGCAAATTCAAATATTGGTTCACAAATTGTATTTGCTGGTTTAAGGTTTACCTTAGCAGGAATATTAACAATTATGATAGGAAGTATTGTACAAAAACAGTTTTTAGTACCTAAAAAAGAGGAATATGGAAATATATTAAAATTATGTATGTTACAAACCGTAATTCAATATTTTTTCTTTTATGTTGGAGTTGCACATACAACAGGGGTAAAAGGTTCTATCATTACTGGTACAAATACGTTAATCGCAATCCTTGCTGCAAGTTTAATTTATCATCAAGAAAAATTAACAAAAGCAAAATTAATTGGTTGTTTCATTGGATTTTTCGGGGTGTTTTTAGCGAATGTGAATGGTTCTAGTATGGATATGAGTTTCGCTTTAAATGGGGAAGGATGTATGTTTGTTTCGGTAAAACTTCTTATGCATTTTCTTCGATTTATTTAAAAAAATATTCGAATCAGTCAAATCCAGTAATGTTGAGTGGCTATCAATTTACTGTAGGAGGAATGATTTTATTAGGAATTGGATTATTGATGGGAGGAAGTATTTCTCATTTTACAGTTGCAGGCGTATTGATTTTAATATATTTAGCTTTTGTATCTGCTATTGCGTATTCTTTATGGGGAATTTTATTAAAATATAATCCTGTATCAAAAGTTACAATTTATGGATTTATGAATCCAGTAATGGGAGTTTTATTATCAGCTATTATACTTGGTGAGATACAGCAAGCGTTTCATTTAAAAAATATGATTGCACTCATTCTAGTAGCAATAGGTATTTATGTTGTAAATCGTAAGAAAGCAGAGAATATATAAAAAGTCTTCATTTTTGAAGACTTTTATATAGATGATACTCTATTTAGAAGTGCACTACGTTCAGGTCCATTAGATACTAAAGTGATAGGGAAACCAATTTGTTTTTCGATTTCATTGATATAGTTTTTACATTCTATTGGAAGATTATCCCATGAAGAGATTGTGCTGATGTCACATTTCCAGCCAGGCATCATTTTTAAAACTGGTTTTGCTTTCATTAAATCCGTTGTGTTTGGGAATTCTGTAGTTATAGTTCCATTGATTTCATAGCCTATACAAATTGGTATTTCATCAAGATATCCTAATGCATCAACAACAGTTAATGCAACAGAGGTAGCTCCTTGCATTCTACAACCATATTTTGTGGCAACTGCATCAAACCATCCAACACGTCTAGGACGTCCAGTTGTTGCCCCATATTCACCACCATCAGCACCATGATTTCGTAATGAATTTGCTTCATCTCCAAAAACTTCACTAACGAATTCACCGGCTCCAACACTAGATGAATAGGCTTTTACAACTGCAATTACTTCTTTTATTTCATAAGGTGGTATTCCAGCACCAATCGTTGCAAAACCTGCAAGCGTTGAGGAAGATGTAACCATTGGATAAATTCCATGATCTGTATCTTTCATAGAACCTAGTTGTCCTTCTAGTAATATATTTTTGTTTTCTTTGATTGCTTGATGTAAAAATGTTGTAGTATCCGCGACATAAGGTTCAATCATTTTTTTGTAGTCCATTAATGTATGAAACAATTCGTCTACTTGTAATGGTTCCTTATGGTACAAGTGCTCTATTAGAACATTTTTAATTGTACATATATTTTTTAATTTTTCTTTTAATTCATCTTCATCCATAAATAGATTATTTACTTGAATTCCTATTTTAGCGTATTTGTCAGAAAAACAAGGGGCAATTCCTGATTTTGTAGAACCGAAGGAATGTTTACCTAGTCGTTCTTCTTCGTATTCATCTAATAATATATGGTAGGGCATAACAATATGTGCACGATCTGAAATTAATAAGTGAGGAGTAGGTACTCCTTGATCAGTAATGGATTTTAATTCTTTTATTAATCCAGGAATATTTAATGCTACCCCATTTCCTAACACACAAGTGGTATGTTTATAAAATGCACCAGAAGGAAGCATATGTAATGCAAATTTACCATATTCGTTTTTTATAGTATGTCCTGCATTACTGCCACCTTGAAATCTTACTACAATATCATTTTTAGCGGCAAGGGAATCGGTAATTTTACCTTTCCCTTCATCGCCCCAATTAGCGCCAACTATTGCTTTAATCATTTTCTTTTCTCCTTATTGGAATTTAAATATGTATATCAGCATGTTCCCCTAGAATATCTTTATTTGCTGATAAAATTGGTCGAATGACTTCTTTTAAAAATTCATTTGTTTGTTCACAAGCACGACCAGTATAGTTTTTTGGTTTTACGATTTCTTTTAATTGTTCATAAGTGATATGAAACATTGGATCATTAGCTATTCGTAAAAGAAGGTCATTTTCTTTTCCTTCTTCTTTTACAACACGTCCAGCTTCCATTGAATGAATACGAATGCGTTCGTGAAGTTCTTGACGATCTCCTCCTGTTTTTACAGCATCCATTAAAATATTCTCTGTTGCCATAAATGGTAATTCTGCAAGAAGGTGAGCTTCGATTACTTTTGGATATACAACTAATCCATCTGCAACATTCATATATAAGTCCAAAATTCCATCGGTTGCTAAAAAAGCTTCACTAACTGAAATTCGTTTATTTGCTGAATCATCTAAGGTTCTTTCAAACCATTGTGTAGATGTAGTAATTGCGGGATTTAGTGTATCGCAAATTACATAGTTAGCAAGAGCAGCCATTCTCTCACAACGCATAGGATTACGTTTATATGCCATTGCTGAAGATCCGATTTGATGTTTAGCAAAAGGTTCTTCGATTTCTTTCATGTGCTGCAACAAACGAATATCGTTTGAAAACTTATGAGCAGATTGTGCAATACCACTTAAGACATTTAAAACACGACTATCTACTTTTCTTGAGTAAGTTTGTCCACTAACTGCATAACAAGAAGAAAAATGCATTTTATCGGCAATCTTTTGATCTAATAAACGACATTTTTGATGATCTCCTTCAAATAGTTCAAGAAACGATGCTTGAGTACCTGTTGTGCCTTTTGAACCTAGCAATTTTAAAGAATGTAAAACATAGTCTACATCTTCTAAATCCATTACTAAGTCATGGATCCAAAGACAAGCACGTTTTCCAACCGTTGTTGGTTGTGCAGCTTGATAATGAGTATATCCAAGTGTAGGTAAATCTTTATACTCATTCGCAAATTTAGATAATATTGCGATTGTATTAATTATTTTTTTTCGAATAAGCTGTAAAGCTTTTGACATAATGATGATGTCAGTGTTATCACCGACATAACATGAAGTAGCACCTAAATGAATGATTCCTTTTGCTTTAGGACATTGTACTCCATATGCATATACATGACTCATTACATCATGACGAACTTCTTTTTCTCTTGCTTCAGCAACATCGTAATTAATATCATCTTTATGTAATTTTAATTCATCAATTTGTTCTTGGGTTATGTTAAGCCCTAATTCTTTCTCTGCTTCTGCAAGTGCAATCCATAACTCTCTCCAAGTCTTGAATTTCATTTCATTAGAAAAAAGATATTTCATTTCTTTACTTGCATAACGTTTAGACAGAGGACTTGTATAGTTCGTTGTCATGAAGACCTCCTATTATTTCATATTAAAAAGTATCAAAAGATTTATGAATTTTTTAGATACTTCGGCTTCCATTATAGCATTTTTCATTAAATATTCAAGAAATCATAAACAAAGATTTTTCAACTGTATATACACATGTATATCATTATCTTGACACAAGTAAAGTATATAAGTCTTGTCATATGTAAAGATGTATAGTATAATGGAGTCGTTTTTGTAGTAAAATGCTACAAAATATAAATAGAAGGGAAACTATAATGACAATCATTGATGAAATTAAAGCATTAAAAAAAGAGAAAGATGCCGTTATATTAGCACATTATTATGTGACTCCAGAAGTGCAGGCAATTGCAGATTATATAGGGGATTCATTTTATTTAAGTAAACTTGCAACAAAGTTGAAAGAAACTACAATTGTTTATTGTGGAGTTTCATTTATGGCAGAGAGTGCCAAAGTATTAAATCCAGAAAAAACAGTTTTGATGCCTGAAAAATTAGCAGATTGTGCAATGGCTCATATGGCACAGTTAAAGTTAATTGAAAAAGCACGAAAAGAATATGATGATTTAGCTGTAGTGTGTTATATAAATTCAAGGGCAGATTTAAAACAACATTGCGATGTATGTGTAACATCATCAAATGCTGTAAAAATTGTAAAGAAATTACCAAATAAGAATATTTTCTTTACACCGGATAAAAACTTAGGAGCTTATGTAGCATCACAAATACCAGAAAAGAATTTTATTCATAATCCTGGATATTGTCCAATCCATAATGATGTAAAAAAAGAAGAAATTATTGCGTTACAAAAAGAACATCCTGAAGCATTAGTTTTAGCTCATCCAGAATGTCCAAAAGAAATTTTAGACTTAGCTGCATATATTGGAAGTACATCAGGGATTATTGATTATGCAACACAAAGTGAGTTTAAAGAATTTATTATTTGTACAGAACGTGGAGTTGAGTATAAATTACAACAAAATAACCCAGATAAAAAGTTCTATTTTACAAAAACGGAACCAATCTGTATAGATATGAAAAAAATAACACTTGAAAAAATATTACATGTTTTAAAAACTGGAGAAAATGAAGTTTTTGTTGAAAAAGAATTAATCGAAAATTCTAAAAAACCATTAGAGTTAATGTTAGAATTAGGAAAATAAAAAAAGAGGGGATTTATCATGAAAATGGAAGCAGATGTTGTTATAGTTGGAACAGGAGCAGGTGGACTTTATAGTGCATTGTGTTTACCTAGAGATAAAAAAATTATTATGATTACAAAATCAGATTTAGAAAGTAGTGATTCATTCTTAGCACAAGGTGGGATTTGTGTATTAAGAGATGAAAATGATTATGATAGTTTTTTTGAAGATACAATGAAAGCAGGACACTATGAAAATCGTAAAGAATCAGTCGATATTATGATTCGTAGCTCACGAGATGTAATCAATGATTTGATTCAATATGGAGTTGATTTTGAAACTAAGGATGGGGAATTATTGTACACAAGAGAAGGTGCACATTCAAAACCTAGAATTCTATTTCATGAAGATATAACAGGGAAAGAAATTACGAGTACATTACTTGCAAGGGTAAAAGAGTTAGATAATATTACTTTATATGAATATGTAACAATGAAAGATATCATTGTAGAAGCTGATGATTGTAAGGGGATTATTGCTGAAAACAATGATGGAGAAGTTATTGAAATATATGCAGATAATACGATTTTTGCAACAGGTGGTATTGGTGGAAATTACAAACATTCAACCAATTTTCCACATTTAACAGGAGATGCCTTAGAAATTTGTAAAAAACATAATATTCGTTTAGATCATTTAGATTATGTTCAAATTCATCCAACGACTTTATATACCAAAAAACCAGGAAGAAGCTTTTTGATATCAGAATCAGTTCGTGGAGAAGGAGCAATATTATATAATAAAAATATGGAACGTTTTGTGAATGAATTATTACCACGAGATGTAGTTACAAAAGCAATTCATGAACAAATGGAAAAAGATGGAACAGAGTTTGTATGGTTATCTATGGAAAATATTCCAAATGAAGATATATTAAAACATTTTCCAAACATTTATAATAAGTGTATCGAAGAAGGTTATAATCCACTAAAGGAATGTATTCCAGTAGTACCAGCACAACATTATTTTATGGGTGGTATTTGGGTTGATTCCGATAGTAAAACAACAATGCCACACTTATATGCAGTTGGTGAAACAAGTTGTAATGGGGTTCATGGAAAAAATCGTTTAGCTAGTAATTCGTTATTGGAAACATTAGTGTTTGCACAACGAGCTGCGAAAAAAATTTCTGCTTAAGAAAGGAAATGGTTATGAACAATATAACAAAAAAAGTACAAGTGGATCAGCTGATTAAATTGGCTTTACAAGAGGATATTTCTAGTGAAGATGTTACAACAAATTCTATTATGAAAGATATGGTTATGGGTGAAGTTGATTTGATTTGCAAAGAAGATGGTATCATTGCAGGCTTGGATATCTTTAAAAGAACATTTGAATTATTGGATGAAAATGTATCGTTTGAATTTTATTGCAAAGACGGAGATTATGTTCGAAATGGACAAAAAATGGCAAAAGTCATTGGAGATATTCGTACATTGTTATCAGGGGAAAGAGTTGCACTAAACTATTTACAAAGAATGAGTGGCATTGCAACCTATACGAGAAGTGTATCTGATTTATTAAAAGGTACAAAAACAAAATTATTAGATACAAGAAAGACAACACCAAATATGCGAATATTTGAAAAATATGCAGTACGAATTGGTGGAGGATACAATCATCGCTATAATTTATCCGATGGTGTTTTATTAAAAGATAATCATATTGGCGCAGCAGGCAGTATTACAAAAGCAATAGAAATGGCAAAAGAATATGCACCGTTTGTAAGAAAAATAGAAATTGAAGTTGAAACATTAGATATGGTAAAAGAAGCAGTACAAGCTGGTGCTGATATCATTATGTTAGATAACATGACAACAGAAGAAATGATGGAAGCAATTCGTATAATCGATGGACGAGCTGAAACAGAATGTTCAGGTAATGTTACAAAAGAAAACATTGATCGACTTGTGAATATTGGAGTAGACTATATTTCAAGTGGTGCGTTAACACATTCTGCACCGATTTTAGATATTTCTCTTAAAAATCTTCATGCAATCTAAATTTGGAGTATATAAATGTTGAAAGGAACAGAAAGAAGAAATGCCATATTTGAATGCATAAAAAACCAAGTATCGCCTATTAGTGGTAACTCTTTAGCAAAACAATGCGGAGTAAGTAGACAAATTATTGTACAGGATATAGCACTTTTAAGAGCGGAAGGATATCCTATTATTTCTACTAGTAATGGATATGTAATGAATGAAATGCAGTGTGCTAGTAGAAAATTAAAACTTAGTTATAATGATTCAAACATGGAAGACGAAATGTTTACTGTAGTTGATCATGGTGGAAAAATAAAAGAAATTTGTATACAGAGTTCGATTTATGGAACACTAGTTGCGAATGTGAATATTAATTCTCGAGTAAAGGTTATAGAATTCATGAAGATTTTGCAAGAAAACAAATGTAATAGTTTAGAAAGTGTAGCAGATCAAGCCATTTTTCAAACAATTGAAGCTAGCAACTATGATGTTTTAGATACAATTGAACAGGTATTATCACATAAAGGATATAGAACATAATGAGAAAGGGAGACCTTTCTTTTTTTATAAAATCAGATTATGATATTTGTATTTTGATTTTATGATTTAAGATTCGATGAGAAATTATAAAGGATAATAATTAATACTCTTCTTTACTGATATAAAAATTAGTAAAGAGGAGTTTTTAGGAGTATACTTAAAAAGAAAAAATTTCTAGTTTGTAGAACTTATGGAATGATGGTAAAATAATATTTAGAAAATAAGGAGAGCGGGAATGGCATTTAAACAAATTACTAAAGAAATTTTGAAGAGTTTATCAGTGAATAAAGTAGATATTAAATCTACAAGAGCGTTAGCTAATTTAAAGAGCATAAATCCACTCGGTATATTTTATAAAAAGAGAAGTTATGCAATTCAACATGATTCTTATGACATTCCTGTCCGCATTTATTATCCATCCCATAAAAAAACAAGCAATAAAAAAGTATTACTTTTTTTTCATGGAGGCGGATGGTCTACAGATAGTGTTGACAGTTATGAAAGAGTTTGTGCAAAACTTGCTAAGGCTAGCAATCATTTAGTGATTGCAGTAGATTATCGATTAGCGCCTGAATATAAATTTCCTATTGGTTTAGAGGATTGTTATGTTGCGACAAAGGAAGTATTTCGTAAATTTTCAAGAGATGATATTACTTTAATTGGGGATAGTGCTGGTGGGAATTTAGTTGCAGCTTTATCTTTATTAGCTAATATGCGTAAGGAGTTTAAACCAAAGAGACAAATTTTGATTTATCCAGCATTAGGAAGTGATTATTCTGATACATCTCCATTTCCATCTGTACAAGAAAATGGAGACGACTACATTTTAACAAAAGGAAAATTAAACGATTATATTTCATTATATGCCTCTAAAGATGAAGACAAAGTAAATCCTTTATTTGCACCAATATATGCAAAAAATCTATCGAATCAACCAGATACTTTACTTATTACAGCAGAATATGATCCTTTACGAGATGAAGGAGAAATGTACGCAAAAAGATTGAAAAAGTAATTGAATTACTAATTGAAAACCATAATAAGTATGATACTATTCTAATTATTACTTTCAACTCTAGACAATCACAATTAATTGAAAATGTATTATTTGAAAGACGTTCTAAATTACCTGAATTACTAGCTGAAATGTTGGATACTAATAAAGTCACAATTACTAACCTAGAAAACGTTCAAGGTAATGAAGGTGACTTAGTAATTTTATCAGTTTCATATGGTAAGAATGCTGAAGGAAATATTA
>RCNH01000760.1_pt1 | contig 12258 bp, 7 predicted proteins | sample 2041161 | NCBI WGS metagenome assembly RCNH01 (sample SAMN09708215, study PRJNA481090) | Feces metagenome, whole genome shotgun sequencing project. | biome: feces | host: Leptonychotes weddellii | place: Antarctica: Sion Island | collected 2010-03-01 | reverse complement strand
CCGGCAAAAATCTTTTCTATGAAGGCATCCTCGTTGATAAACAGATATTCCCAGTGACTGACGGTTCCGGGGGTGCTGTTGGTGGTGTGAGGGTATTTTCTGGGGATAATCGTAATATCTCCCGGCTGATAGGGGCAGATGTCCTCCCGGAAAATCATATCTCCGGTGCCGGAGCGGCAATATCCGATCTCCATCACGTTATGGAAATGCAGGTAGTCGATTCCTTTTCCGTATTCCCGAATCCAGCTGGGGCCTAACTTGGCAAATACATAGGTATCCTCCGGCAGATTATAATACCGAAACTGTACGCTTTCTTTCTTTCGTTTCATAGGAACCTCCTGCACCAAAAGGGCTCTGCAGATGGCAGTGCCTCTGTCCTCAACAAATGAAACGCTGTCTGGGCAACACAGCGCCAGACAGCGTTGTATCCTATTATAAACACTGTTTATGCTGTTTTCAATTTTATTTTTATATATTTTGGCGGTTCTGCTTGCAATAAATTTATGTTCAATACGAGTTGCTATATGCTATAATAAGGAAAAGATGCAGTTCTGTAGAAAGGGAGGATCTGAGCATTGGACATTGAAAGCTATTTTCAGCCTGCTCTGGCATTTGGGAGACTGATTCAGAGATTGCATAGCTGCACTGGAGAGGAAAGAAGACAGCTTCAGGAACAGATTCTTACTTCTCCTTATCTTCAGAATCTTCAGACCATGCAAAGTATCAGCAATGCTGATTTTATACAATCTGCTTTTCCGGATCGACAAATCAATACGATGCGCCGTGGGTACATCATTAATCCGGCAGTTCCCAGTATGGACTACCAGGAAAACGGGCAGACGCATTTTGCTTCTGGCTACCATCGCCATGACTACTACGAAATTGTTGTGGTTCTGCAGGGCCGCTACATCCAATACGTCAGCGGCGTTCGATATCTTCATACGGAGGGAGATATCTGTCTTCTGACTCCTTCCATTCTGCATCGGGAGGAGGGATTTTCTCATCTGGACAGAACGCTGTTCATCGGGATCAGTCGGGATTTTTTTGAGGACGGCTCTATCCTCCGGGACTGGCCGGAACTGCAGCGCTTTCTGTTAGATGCGGCGGCTGCCCAGAACCAACGCTTTCTTTGCGTCCATCTCCAGGATATGTCACCGGTTTTATCTCTGCTGGAACAGATTTTGCAGGAGGATAGAGACAAACTCCGGGGGCATCACCTGATTATAAAGGGCTGTATCCAACGTTTCTTGGATTTGGTGATTCGCCAAGGGAATGTCGAACAGATAGAACAGAGTCATGCTGACCAGCGACAGGCTTTGAGTAATGAAATTGTCCGTTATATGCAGACCCATATGGCGACTGTTTCCAGGGAGCAGACAGCAGAATTCTTTCATTTTAACCCGGACTATCTGAACCGTTATCTGAAGATGGAGACCGGACGGACGTATACAGAGACCCTGAAAGATTTGCGGATGCACTGTGCGGCTGAGCTGCTGCTGGCAGGGAACAGTACGGCAGACACCATGCAGGCGATAGGCCTTTCGAATAAAGGGCATTTTAATCGGATGTTTCAGGAGACCTACGGAGTCCTGCCGGGGACGTTCAAAAGGACAAGGGAATAAAACATATTCACAGAAGGCTGCGAATTCGGGTCTGAATTCGTAACCTTCTGTTTCCTTATTGTCAGGGATGGTCATTGCATAGGTAAGCTGACACTGGTATACTGTGATTATAGCTAAATTTTGAATAGAAAATAAAATAAGTTTTATAAGAAAGGATAGAAACACTATGCAGAAGTTGACATTTTTAGGAGCAGGCAGCACAGTCTTTGCCAAAAACGTGCTGGGTGACTGTATGTGTACAGATGCCCTCCGGGAATTTGAGTATGCACTTTATGATATTGACGAGAATCGTCTGGAAGAATCCTATCAGATGCTTTGCAATATCAACCGAAATGCCAATGAGAACAAAGCACGCATTGTAAAGTACACTGATCGTCGTGAAGCACTTCGTGGTGCAAAATATGTAATCAATGCCATACAGGTTGGCGGCTATGAGCCCTGCACTGTAACTGACTTTGAAATTCCAAAAAAATACGGTCTTCGCCAGACGATTGGAGATACTGTGGGGATTGGCGGCATTTTTCGGGCGCTGCGGACAATCCCGGTGATGCTGGATTTTGTCCATGATATGGAAGAGGTCTGCCCAGATGCGCTTTTCCTCAACTATACAAATCCGATGGCAATGCTGACTCTGGCAATGCTGCGTTCCTCTCCCATTCAGACGGTGGGTATCTGCCATTCCGTTCAGGTCTGTGTACCTCAGCTACTGTACCGCCTGGGGCTGCCTCAGGATGGAGTGCACTGGAAGATTGCGGGAATCAATCACATGGCATGGCTTTTGGAGATTACCAGGTACGGAGAGGACTATTATCCGGAAATCAAGCGCAGAGCCCTGGAAGGCCCTATTATCAAGCCATATACCCGGGAAATGCTGGAGGATTATCCTCAGCTCCTGTTCCCGGAGTATGAATTTACACCCCAGAAGCATGATGACCTGGTTCGATTCGAGATTATGAAGCAGTTCGGTTACTATGTTACCGAATCCAGTGAGCATAACTCTGAATTTATGCCCTATTTCATTAAAAGAAATCATCCGGAGCTGATTGAAAAATATCAGATCCCCCTTGATGAATACCCCAGGCGGTGCAGAGTACAGATTGAACACTGGAATCGGCTGCGGGACAGTCTGGTAAAGAATGTGGACCTGAGCCATAAACGGACGCATGAGTATCCTTCTTATATTCTGGAAGCTCTGGAAACCGGCAGAAGCTTTACCTTTGCAGGCAATGTCATGAACGATGGGCTCATCACCAATCTGCCCCAGGACTGCTGTGTGGAGGTTACCTGCGTTGCGGATCAGGGACGGATTCAGCCCTGCCATGTAGGTCCTCTGCCTCATCAGCTGGCAGCTCTCAATATGTCGAATATCGGTATGCAGCAGCTCACCGTCGATGCTGCACTCAGCGGGAAACGAGATCTTATTTATCAGGCAGCCTTGCTGGACCCCCACACAGCTGCAGAGCTTACGATTGACGAAACCCGTTCTATGGTCGATGATCTTATTGAGGCACATGGAACATGGCTTCCCAAGTATCGCTGATGTGAACTTTGGAAAATAGGCGATTTCATAAAACACTATCATTTCATAAAACACTATCAGAAGCAATACGATGGTTGTGACTGAGCTTTGGCAAAAGAACTCGTCGCTTCCCGGAATCCCGGTGCCGAAAAATACAGCGCCGCTAAGCTATAGCCGCAAATGATAAGATATGTGACCGCAGAATCTTAAATTTTACTCAGAAAAACAGGACTGTCATGGAATGTGAATTCTATGACAGCCCTGTTATTTTTATTTCTCTGCGTGCATATGAGCTTCAATTTCAGCAGCTACAGCTTCTCGGAGATTCAACAGCCACTGAGGATTCCGTGGGTAATTTGTAAAGCTGATGGGGACTTTGGGGATATCCCGATAAATAATTTTTTCAACTTCATCTCGTCCCACAAGGCTTTCCAACAGCTGCAAAGCTCTGAGATCCAGCAGACCTTCGTCCTGTACCTCGGCCCGGATAGAATCCAGTGCTTCACCATTTTTTCCAGGATATACCAGAAAGGGATCTCCTGATGGGTAGGCGTATTCTCCATGCGTTATTATATAGGGATTGATGGGATGGCCGGAGAACTTTGAATTATAAAAGTTAAAGCCCCAGTGCAGGAAGCCTCTGATGTTGTAAAGATACATGAGCACACCCATCATTCTGGTACAGGCACTTTCCTGGGCAAAGAACCGGTTGGGTACATCTGTGCACTGGGCACAGCAATAGTAGACCCAGAGGTCGGAGATGCCGGCTCTGTAGAAGGGCTCAATATCCGAACTGCCGGGAATGGGATGGGTGACGATGCCCTGCTCGTAAAAATCATAGCAACTCAGGGCATCTACAATCTGATCTGCGGGAATCAAGTCAGTGACGATATTTCGGGCGGCCTGGTAGGCTGATAAATGGGATTTGGATGGTTCGTCGGAAATGTGGAAATACACATGCTTTTTATCGTATCCCAGATGTCCCAGCTGTGCTCTGAGACAGGGGAGAAATGCTTCAAGAAAACGACGGTATTCAGGCTCCTGAGCAGAGTGATCCCATCCGAAAATCTGCTGCCGGCGCCCATCTACCATGGCTATGATGTTGGGGGTATACTCTGCACCCCACTGGGTAAAAAGATGAGGAATTTCGATGTACAGGATGCCGTACTTTTTGCAAAGTGCAACCCAGCGGTTCAGTTTCTCAAAATCAAAGGAATAGACGCCTTTGTTGAGAGTGATATCTACCAGCTGAGTAATTCGCCGGATACTGCCCTTTGCAGTGTCCAGAGGAGGAGTAAACACAGGGGTAAGCAGCATATTTATGCCGTGTCTGGCGGCCCCTTGAATAAAATTTTCGATAATCTGCCAGTGTCGCTCATCAAAGGTTTCCGTTCCATAGTAATTGGCCAGACAGTCAGCATGGAACCACTCAGTATGAATGAGGCTCTGGGAGGGAAGATGGCAGGAGCCAATGCGGATTACACATTTACGCTGCCAGGTAAGTCCGAAAATCGTGGGATCTGACAGAGTATGTCCGTTTGCAAATTTAATGCTTTCCTCTGCCGTGACCCGGATGGATACTTCGTAGTTTCCTGCAGATGCCGTTTCAGGCACATCCCAACTCAGCCATAGACTTCGGTACTGATTGGAGATGGGAAGAATCTCATTGGAATCCATGGGCTCCAGCAGATCCGGAAACAGTCCGGGATCGGTGGTGATGTAATGAGAATCGTGATTTCCATAGCAGGGAAAATCAGATGGAATCAGCTGCACCTTTCGCATCTGACAAGCACAGGGGCCACCGGTGACCTCCACACGGAAGGTTTGCATAGGAAGAATGGGGGAGGCGTCAGAACGCCTGTAAACCAGCTGGACGGCGCAGCGGGTACCTTTCCAGGCGGAAAGATGGGTACCGTCTGCCAGAACCTCGGGCCTGTGGGAAGGGAAGACCTTCTGCAGACTGGATGCAAGAAAGAATTCGTATTCGCTCATGTTTGCATACCTCCTCAGGAGCAGGATGTACTGATTCTAACGTAAAATGCGGATTCGTTTTTTATAGAGAAACCAGGTTGCTGATAAGACAGAATAGTGATATATTGAAAAGCATGTTTATTGCAGCTCACAGACTCTGCCATTATGCAGTCGGCTGTCTTCTGCAGCCAGGGCCATCAGGTGGCTCTCGATGGATTCTGAGGCAGCGGTGATGCTTTTTGTCGTTCCGCCTGTTGCCACCAGATGTACGAATTCCTTCATCATGGAAACATCACTGCCGCTGTGGCCGCCTCTGGGAATCTTGACTTTGATGGTAGTCTCATTGCCGCTGTTGAAGTCAACGAGGGTAATGGTGTTCTCCTCCATATTTCCTTTGATCTGCCCACGGGTACCCATGATATTGAGAATTCTTTCGCACTTATCAGTGAAGGCACACATGGTCAGACTGGCGGTAACACCGTTTGCAAACTGAAGATTTACTACCTGATGATCTACCACATCGTTGTCACAGTGGTAGACACAGCGACCGTAGGGGCCGGTCTTCAGAGCTTCCAGCAGGGCCTTCTCTGTGCTCTCGATGCTTACGACTTTTGCGAATACACCGTAGCCTGCGGTGAGATCATTTAAGTAAAAACGGGGCGCATTATAGGGACAGTCATACAGATGCGGACAGCCGTCCAGACAGCGGTTGGGAGCCCCCTCCGGTGCATTTTCTGCTTTGAAATGAGTGAGGGAGCCAAAGCTGCTGAGCCGGGTGCAGGAGGCACCGGCCAGCCACAGAAGAATGTCCATGTCATGGCAACATTTTTGCAGAATCATAGGACTGCTCAGTTCTTTATTCCTCCAGTTGCCACGAACAAAACTGTGGGCCATGTGCCAGTAACCGACACTTTCAATGTGCTGAATGTCAATCAGCTGTCCAATGGCACCTGCATCCAAAAGCTTTTTTATCTCCCGGAAAAAAGGAGAATATCGGAGAACATGGCAGATACTAATGACTTTGTCATAATTTTTGGCAATCTCCCGAATCTCCTCCAGTTCTGCCCGGTTAGGGGAAATAGGCTTCTCACAGAGAATATGATAGCCCTGTTCCGCTGCCTTTTTTAAGGCACGATAGTGCATCTGATCCTGGGTGCAGATCATAACACAGTCCGCCATACGAGGACGATCCAGCAGCTCCATATCGGTTGCCACGGCATCTTTAAGAGGAATATTGTGGGCCTTTCGGAACTCCTCCCGACGATCTTCCCGGGGCTCTGCAACACCCACAAATTTTAGTTCGTCCGGATGCGCCAGTGCATAAGACGCATAAGCCTGGGCACCTCTCTGACCTGCTCCCAGCAGAATAGCTGTTACCTGCTTCATAGCTGAATAGCCTCCTTGTTTTTAAGAAAAATCCGTTCCGGCAATGTCGGATTCTGACTGTCCGGGAGTATATCACAGAGATCTGGGAAGCGCAAGTGTACTAATGTGCCAAACTTCTTTTAGCCGTTTTTGAGAAATCCTAGAAAAATTATCCCGAAAAGTTGGAATTTTTCGGGATAATTCTAGTCTGCCTTATCCGTGTAACTCTGGGATTTCTCATGCTGTGCTGAGTCGGAAAAAACGGCCTCCTTTCCAAATTCCGGAAGGTCGGGTACAGCTCCCCTACGATGAGAGTTAGAATTTGCGAAAGAATTTCCTGCTGAGGAAATGCCTCTGAGGAAACGTCATTCTGCCTCCTATGCCTGGTTTTGCACATTCTGACGAAAATGCCAGATGTGTCTATGAAATTATTTTGAAAGGAAGTGTCTCTGATGGACCTTGAACAGTGGTTTGCTCCTGCCATGGAGCTTGGCAAACTGGTCTGTCTCTACCGTACAGCTGAGCAGGATCAGCGGGAAGCTATTGCAAAGCAGATCGAGGAATGCCCCCACATCGCTAGGCTGAGAGCCATCCAGAGCAACAGCAGCACGGATTTCCTTCGGACAAATCTTTATAATCCCGTTAATTCCATCCGAAGAGACTATTTTGTCAATCCGGCAGTCTGCGCTTTTACGGAGGACCGCACCGGATGCTATCCAACAAGCTATCATCACCACGATTATTTTGAGATGATCTTCGTACTGAGAGGCAGCTATGATCAGGTCATCAACGGGTCTAAGCACCATTTTTCTCAGGGAGAGGTTTGTATGCTAAACCCTCGGGTTGTCCACAGAGATGAGATTCCCGGGCCAAATGACCGGGTAATCTATATGGGCCTCTCCTCTTCGTTTCTGGAGGGAGAGTTGATGCACTTCTTTGAGCCACATCCGGATCTGGCAGGATTCCTCAAAACCCGGAATGAGAGTTCGGATGTTCAGTACATCCGTTTTCTTGCTCGGAATTTTTCGGCAGTGGAGCATATCCTGGAAAAGATTGTGGAGGAGGACGAGGAAAAACTTGCCGGACATCACCTGGTTATCAAGGGATATTTGGTTCGGATGTTCAAACTGCTGGTAGATGGTGGGCAGTACAGTCTCTGCGTGCAGAGTGAGAAGGAAATAGATCAGACGCTCTGCCGGGAGATACTGGATTACATGTACAGTCACCTGACGGATATCAGCCGAACAGAGGTAGCAGAGTATTTTCACTTCAACCCGGATTATCTGAATCGTTTTCTGATTCGCTGCTGCGGAGAAAACTATTCCACTCTGCTTACCAGAATGCGAATGGAGAAGGCAGCTTATGAGCTTCGTAATACTGATCTTAGTGTGGCAAAGATTATCAGCAATCTGGGATTCTCCAATCGGGGGCATTTTAACAGGCTTTTTACCGAGAAATACGGTATGCTTCCGGGGGAATACCGGAAGGAATAAGGGCGTGTCCTGAGAGCAATAAGAAAACAGTTACCGGTCAGATGGTCTGAATCGGTAACTGTTTTTTTGTACAGAACTGTTTTAGTAATTGTCAATATGCCAAACTTCATGTAATATTTAACAAGAAAAGGCGAGTAAAGCCTTGCGGACTAGGGCTTTCTGCCAAATAAATCTGCGCACAGAAGTGCCATTCCGGCCTTCCAGCCACAAGAAAAGGAGATCTACTCATGGAAAAAGAGACACAAACACTCAAAACCAAGAATATGGCCTCAGGCAAAGAAGTTCTGGGTCATGCCTTGGGCGGTGTAGGACAGAACACCATCTATGCATTGTGGAGCGGCTTTATTACCGCTTTCTACACCGATGTCTTCGGAATGAATCCGGCCGTTATGGCAACGATTTTCCTGATTGCCCGTATCTGGGATGCTATTAACGATCCCATGATGGGTATGCTGGCAGACCGTTCCAAGAGCCGTTTCGGACGTTACCGCTGCTGGCTGCTGCGGATGCCCGCCATTGTTGCGGCCGCATTGGTTCTAAACTTTACCGTGCCGAACTTCGGTACTACCGGCAATATCATCTATGCTGCCGTTACCTACATCATCATGGGTATGGCCTTTACCAGTGTGGATATTCCCTTCTGGAGCTTGCCTGCTGCCATGACCAGTGATCCCAACGAGCGTACCAAGATCTTCACCACTGCAACCCTGGGCACCAACCTGGCAAACACGGTTGCCAATATGATGATCCCCATCATGCTGGTTCATTTTGGCGGTACTGCCAGCAAGCATGCCTACTTTATGACTGCTCTGATCCTGGCTGCCATTGGCGGCACGCTGTACCTGGTCTGCTTCGGTATGGTCCGTGAGCATGTGGTTCCCCCCACGCAGGACTTCAGCTTCAAGCTGGCTATGAAATCCCTGTTCACCAACAAGCCTCTCCTGTGCATTATGATTACCAATCTGGTTATCAACCTGGCCTTCATCATGAAGATGAGCCTCAACTACTACTACACCACCTACACCCTGGGCAATGTCAAACTCATGTCCATCATGAGTCTGACTACTCTTCCCAGTATCCTGCTGGGTACTGTGGCAGCTCCCTTCATCACCAAGCGCTTCGGTAAGAAGAACAGCCTCATTGGCCTGATGGTTATTAACCTGATCATCAGCGGTATCTTCTGGGCCGTTGGCTACAGCAACATTCCTCTGGTTCTGCTGATGGGTGCTCTGCAGGTTCTCAGTGTGGGCGCCGCCTTTGTGGTCATTACTTCCATGACTGCTGATACCATTGAATATGGCGAGTGGAAGACTGGCCAGCGTAACGAAGGTGTCATTACCTCTACCCGTACCCTGATCACCAAGGCAGCTTCCGCTTTGGTTGGCGTTGCTGTGGCAGTGGTTCTCACCGCTACCGGTTATGTTCCCAATGTGGTTCAGAGCACTTCCACTATGAATGCTTTCCACTTTGTTGTTTCCTTCCTGCCAGGCATCGTTATGATGATTGGTGCGCTGCCCATGTTCTTCTATGACCTTACTGAGGAGCGTCATGCAGAAATCATGAAGGAGCTGGAAGAGCGCCGCAGCGGCAAGACTGAAAAGTAAAACAGGTGCCTGTACTATATATAATAGTAGAAACCGAAGTTAGGAGGACATACCTGTGAAATTTACACCCTGGAACAATGCTTGGTATTATAAACCCAGCTTTACCCCTGAGGATGCTCTGTGCACGAAAGAGAATGCAGGCTTTACCCGGGTGGAGCTGCCTCATACCAACAAAATTCTTCCCTATAATTACTTTGATGAAAAAGAGTGTCAGTTTGTCAGCTGCTATAAAAAGCACTTCCCTTCAGATCCCAGCTGGGAAGGCAAAAATGTGCTGCTGGAATTTGAAGGCGTCATGCTGGCCTGCAAGGTCTATTTGAACGGTCAGCTTCTGCAGATCCACGAGGGGGGCTTCACCCCCTTCCGGGTGGATCTAACCGGGGCACTGCAGCCTGAAAATGTGTTGGTGGTTGAGGTGGATTCCACAGAGCGAAAGGATATTCCTCCTTTCGGAAATGTGGTAGACTATCTGACCTATGGCGGTATTTACCGGGAGGTAAATCTGGCAGTTGCTGATGCTGTTCGTATTGATCGGCTCTGGATCGATAGCATCCACACGCTGGAGGAGAAGAAGACTCTGTCTGTGCGCAGCGAGATCACTGCCCAAGAGAATACTTCCGGAACCCTTCATGTAACTCTTTCTGACAGTCAGGGAAACGTTCTGGCAAGCAAAGAGCAGCCGGTATCCCTGAAGGCCGGGAAAGAGCAGTACCCTGTTGTTTTTGAGAATCTATCCGGTCTTCAGCTGTGGGATGTGGAAAATCCTGTCCTTTACACAGTCACTACGGAGCTGACCGGCAAGGACTTCCGGGACACCTGTCAGGATCGCTATGGCTTCCGGACTGTCCGGTTTGCGGAGGATGGCTTCTATCTCAACGAAAAGCATATGAAGCTCATCGGCCTTAATCGCCATCAGTCCTGGCCTTATGTAGGCTATGCAATGCCCTGCCGGATTCAGCGCAGAGATGCGGAGCTTATCCGCCGGGATCTGGGCTGCAATATGGTCAGAACAAGCCACTATCCCCAATCCAGACATTTCCTGGATGCCTGCGATGAGATGGGCCTGCTGGTTATGGAGGAGATCCCCGGCTGGCAGCACATCGGCGATGCGGTCTGGAAAGATCATGCGGTCCGGGACGTGGAAGATATGATTACCCGGGACTATAATCGGCCCTCTATTGCACTGTGGGGTGTTCGCATCAATGAGTCTCAGGACGATCACGAATTCTATACCCGCACCAATACCCTGGCCAGAAAACTGGACAGCACCCGTCAGACCGGCGGTACTCGCTACATCCAGAGAAGCGAACTTCTGGAAGATATTTACACTTACAATGATTTTACTCATGACGGCGGAAAGGCTGTGTTCCGTCCTCAGGCAGAGACTACCGGACTGGAACACAAGGTTCCTCTGCTGGTTACTGAAAGTAACGGTCATATGTTCCCTACCAAGCGATTTGATCAGGAGCAGCGTATCAGTGAACACGCCCTGCGCCACCTGAGAGTTATCAATGAGGCTTATCTCCGGGAGGACATATCCGGCAGCATCAGCTGGTGCGCATTTGACTACCATACCCACAGCTGCTTTGGCTCCGGCGACAAGATCTGCTACCACGGTGTTTGCGATATGTACCGAAATCCCAAGTTTGCAGCATTTTCCTATGCTTCCCAGAAGGACCCTTCCAAGGAAGTCATTATGGAGCCTGTAACTATGGGCAGCCGGGGTGAAAGAGACAGAGGCGGTATGGTTCCCTTCTATGTACTTACCAACTGCGACTTTGTCCGGGTCTATAAGAATGACAGCCTGGTTGGAGATTTCACTCCCAGGAAGGATCAGTTCCCGGCTCTGCCCCATCCGCCGGTTCAGGTATGGCATCTGATGGATGCGGATCTGGACTTCGGCTTCTCACCGGAGGATAAGGAGGCATTCTACGCCTTCATGGAAAACGCAATGCTGCATAAGGGGCTGACCTCTCTGGGCGCAGAAGATTTCGCATTCCTGGGCAAGCTGGCCTACAAGTACCATCTGGAACCCAAGGAGCTGATCGGGACCATCATCCGCTCTGCAGGCGGTTGGGGAGATACTTCCAATAATCTCCGGCTGGAAGGCTGGCTGAATGGAAAGCCTGTCTGCACACGGTATATCGGTGAAGACAAGTGGGCCGATAAGCTTACCATGGAGGCAGATGACCAGGTTCTTCAGGCAGATGGTCCCACCTATGATGCTACCCGGGTCACCATCCGGGCACTGGACAACATGGGAAATCATATGCCCAATCTCCAGGAGTGCATTGAACTCAAGGTAGAAGGCCCCGGTCAGGTGATGGGCCCCTTGAAGTTCCCTCTGGTAGGCGGCATTTCCTCCTTCTGGGTTCGTACCACAGGGGAAAGCGGCGAAATCCGGATTACTGCAGAAAGCACACGCTTCAGCGCAGAATGTGTGGTAACGGTTCGCTGACAGTATTCTAACAGAAAATAAGGCAAAAGTCGGGCGGATCAGAATCCGTCCGGCTTTTTTGCACATCAGGGAAGAAAATATCATTCTTGTTGAAACTGAGCTTTCAAAAAGCAGCAGAGAAATAGCCTTGCAAGGGCTCCTGTTCGGTGATAAACTGGCAGTATTCTGAAATCCGGGAGGATGTGCCTATGAAGAAAAACTGGAAACCATTGGGACTGGTATTTTT
>RCNH01000759.1_pt1 | contig 12263 bp, 8 predicted proteins | sample 2041161 | NCBI WGS metagenome assembly RCNH01 (sample SAMN09708215, study PRJNA481090) | Feces metagenome, whole genome shotgun sequencing project. | biome: feces | host: Leptonychotes weddellii | place: Antarctica: Sion Island | collected 2010-03-01 | reverse complement strand
TATAGGTCTGTCGGACGAAAAATGAAATAAAATCGCACATTTCACGATTTTATAAATTTTATGAGTTTTTTTATAACTTCTCTCTCCTCCTTTTGCTCTACTTTTGCACTGTCAGATGAAAACAATGACAAACACGAATATTAACAATTATAATTTATTTTCTGATTATGGCAAAGTTATATGGTTCTGGTGCATTGTACCACGGTAACGGTTCCTTGGAGGAGCTGAAGAACATCGAGGGTAAGAAGGCGGTCATCGTAACCGGTAAGGGTTCGACCACTCGCAACGGCAGCTTGCAGCGTGCCGAGGCTATCCTCGCCGAGATGGGCATCGAGTATGGCGTATTCGACGGCGTAGAGGCTGACCCCTCGATTGAGACCGTTCGTAAGGGTGCTGCCTTCATGGCAGAGTTCCAGCCCGATTGGATTATCGGTTTGGGCGGTACTTCGTCCATCGATGCTGCCAAGGCAATGTGGGTGATTTACGAGCACCCCGACATCACTTTCGAGCAGATGATTACCCCCTTTGGTATCCCCACTCTGAGAAACAAGGCTCGTTTCGTGGCTATCCCCTCGACCAGCGGTACCGGTACAGAGACCACTTCGCTGGCGGTGATTACCGACCGTGTGAAGGGTGTGAAGTATCCTCTGGCATCTCACGAGTTGCAGCCCGATTTGGCAATTGTCGATGGTGACCTCTGCAAGTCGATGCCCGCCGACATCACCGCCAACACCGGCATGGACGCACTGACCCACTCTATCGAGGCTTACACCTCGAACGTAGACGACAACTACGCCGATGCCTTCGCAAAGGGCAGCATCGAGCTGATTTTCGCTAACCTGAAGAAGGCGTGCGAGGAGCCCGAGAACGGTGAGGTTCGTCAGAATATGCACGATGCTTCGGCTTTGGCAGGCTACGCCTTCACCAACGCTTGGTTGGGTATCGTTCACTCGATGGCTCACCAGATGGGTGGTGTATTCGGTATCCCCCACGGTCGTGCCAACGCGCTGGCTCTGCCCAACGTGATGCGTTACAACTCGAAGGTGACTTCGCGTTTCGAGGACCTGGCTCGTCTGGTCGGCAAGACCACTGCCAATGAGTTCATCGAGGCGGTAGAGAACCTCAAGAAGGAGATTAATGTTCCCGCTTCGATTCGCGAGTACGGTATCGGGAAGGAGACTTGGATGAAGGAGGTACACCGCATGGCGGAGAACGCTTATGCCGACATCTGCACCTCGTTCAACCCCCGCGAGACCTCGGTAGAGGACTTGGAGAAACTCTACATTGCGCTTTACGAGGGTGAGAAGATTGACTTCTAATCTTGGTATGATTGAATGATTATAGTGTGAGCGGAGGGAGAGGATTGTGAAATCTTCTCCCTTTGCAATTATTATGGAGGGCTGTCCTGTCGGGACGGAATTTCCGACCTCGGCGCGCGAGTTGTTGTTTTGGGTGTTCTGTCTTTTTGGGTTTTCGGGGCAGGCGTCTTGTGGTTTTTGTGCGATTGCCCGTTACCGTTTCGGTGGTCGGCGCGGAAGATGTGTCGCAGGGAGTGGCACGCTGTCGCAGGGAGATGTCTGCTTGTGCGACAGTCGGTCAGGCTCGCAAGAGCGGCGAGATGGTGGACGAAAAGTTCCGCCCGCAGGCGAAGTCCCCCCCCTTTCGCGGGGCGGTATTCCCCCGAAAGGGGCTTCGTCCTCCTCCATTTTTTCCCACCTTTCGGTGGCGGTGACACGCTGTCTGTCCTACACCGCCGAAAGGGATAAATATCTCTGTTTTCCGTGGGGATAAGTCCTGTGGTGGGGACTTACCCCTGTGTGGGGACAGAGGGGCTCTTTGGGGCTGTTTTGCCCTGTGGGGGAGTTGTGGATTTCCTCCCTCGAAAATTCCCCTTTGTCTCCACACAAAAAAAATAGCGGTTGTCCCGTCGGGGCAACCGCTATAATTATTTGGAGGGGGAAGTGATTACCAAATCACCACGCGCTCCTCCTCGGGCATGAACATCTCGCCGTCCTTGATGTCGAATGCCTTGTAGAAGTTATCGATGTTCTTCAGAGTGGCGTTTACTCTCCACTTGCCCAGCGAGTGAACGTCCATCTTGGTCAGACGTGCCATCTCTGCCTCACGGATGTTCTGTCCCCAGAGGGTAGCGTAAGCCAGATAGAAACGCTGATCGGCGGTGAAGCCGTCGATGGGGGCGGGAGTCTTGCCGTTCAACGAGTTCTGCAATGCGGTGTACGATACACGCAGACCACCCTGGTCGGCGATGTTCTCACCCAGACAGAGTGCACCGTTGGCCATGAGGGCGGGCTGACCGTCCTTGGCGGGCAGTACCTCGATGGCGTTGAACTGATTAACCAATACCTCGGTCTTCTTCTTGAAGGCCTCGGCATCCTCCTCTGTCCACCAGTTGTTCATGTTACCGTCCTTGTCGAAGTTGCGACCCTGGTCGTCGAATCCGTGGGTCATCTCGTGGCCGATAACCACACCGATGGCACCGTAATTGACTGCATCGTCAGCCTCGGGGTTGTAGAAGGGAGGCTGGAGAATCGATGCGGGGAAGCAAATCTCGTTGGTCACGGGGCTGTAGTAAGCGTTGATGGTCTGAGGCGACATACCCCACTCTGCGCGGTCTACGGGCTTGCCCAGCTTCGAGAGGTTGTCCTTCACATACCACTTCGATGCTGCGGTGATGTTCTCGAAATAGCTCTTTGCGGGGTCGATTTCGAGGGTCGAGTAATCCTTCCACTTGTCGGGATAACCAATCTTCACGGTGAAGGCAGCCAGTTTCTCCTGTGCCTTGGCCTTGGTGGCGTCAGACATCCAGTCGAGGTTGGCGATGTGCTGCGAGAGTGCCTCCTGGAGGTTCTTGACCATGACGGTCATGCGCTCCTTGTCCTTCTCGGGGAAGTACTTCTCCACATACATCTTACCTACGGCCTCCGACAAAATGGAGTTGGGCACCGACATGGCTCTCTTCCAACGGGGCTTCTGCTCCTGCTTGCCCGACATAATCTTGCCGAAGAAATCAAACGAGGTGTTGTAGAAGTCGTCGCTCAGGTAAGAGGTGGCCGAGCTGAGGAAATGAGCTGCCAGATAGTAGCGCAAATCGTCAATCGACGCGGTCTTGATGAGCTTGTTGGCGTTCTCAATCGACGAGGGAGTGGTGACGATAATCTTGTCGTAGTCGCCCACGCCCAGAATCTGATAGAACAAATCCCAGTCGATGGCGTCATACTTCTTCTCGAACTCCTTCTTGGTCATGGGGTTGTAGAGGGCAAACATATTGCGGAGCTCCACGTTGGTCCACATCTTCTCTGCAAGACGGGTCTCCAGCGATACGACCTTTTCGGTGGCAGTCTCGGCCTCCTTCTCCTCAAGACCCGCGAGGGTGAAGAGCTTCTGGAGGAATACCTTGTAGCCGGCCAGAATCTCGGCGTTGGCCTTGTCGAGGTAGTAGTCGCGGTCGCCCATAATCAGACCGCTCTGCGATGCGTAGAAAGCATTGACGTTGCTGTCCTTGAGGTCGGCCTGCACACCCACCGAGAAGAAGGGCGATGCGTAACCGTTCTGCACTTCGCTGAACAGACGGGTGAACTCCTTGCGGTCCTTCATGGCGAGAATCTCGTCGAGCATGGCCTTCACGGGAGCTGCGCCCTCGTTGTTCAAACGTACGGAGTCGAGACCCATATTGTAGAGGTCGGCAATCTTCTGCTCCACACTACCCTTCTCGGTCTCCATCTTGGTCATGGCGGTGAACAGCTCGTTGATACGCTTCTCGTTGTTCTCGTGGAGCATATCGAAGCAGCCGTAGCGCGAGTATTCGGGTTTGAGAGGGTGTGCCTTCTGCCAGCCGCCGGTGGCGTACTCGTAGAAGTCGGCATTGGGGGCTACCTCGGTGTTGAAATTCTTGAGGTCGATGCCCGTGGTCTTTGCGCCGTCCGAATTGCAGGCGGTCAGACAACCCATTGTTGCCAAAATCAAAAGCATTTTTTTCATAGGTTCAGATATTAGGGTTTAAAAAAACCGTCGGAGCGAGCCGACGGTTTGAGTTGATTCTCGCGTGGGATTAGTCGCGGATGGCAGCCACACCGGGCAGGTCGCCGAACTCGATGTACTCGAGCAGGGCACCACCACCTGTTGAGATGTAGGATACCTGGTCAGCCAGACCGAACTTGTTGACACAAGCTACCGAGTCACCACCACCGATGAGCGAGTAAGCGCCGTTCTTGGTAGCCTCGGCGATAGCCAGAGCTACCTCCTTCGAACCGGTTGCGAACTTGTCGATTTCGAATACGCCCACAGGACCGTTCCAGAGAATGGTCTTGCACTCGAGGATGTGGTCGCGGAAACGCTTCTTGCCCTCTTCTGCGATGTCGACACCTTCCCAACCCTCGGGAATGTTGTTGGCGGGAGCGGTGTTGGTGTTAGCCGAAGCCGAGAAGTCGTCGGCGATGAGAGCATCGGGCGACATTACGAGCTTCACGCCCTTCTTCTTGGCCAGCTCCAGAATCTCCAGAGCCACGGGGAACATCTCGGGCTCGCAGATCGAGTTACCTACCTTACCGCCCTGTGCAGCAGCGAAGGTGTAGGTCATACCGCCACCGATGATGATTGAATCTACCTTCTCGATGAGGGCCTTGATGACACCAATCTTCGAAGAAACCTTCGAACCGCCGATGATGGCGCAGAAGGGGTGCTGGGGGTTCTCCATTACCGAAGCAATGGCCTTCACCTCACGAGCCAGCAGGTAGCCGAACATCTTGTCGTTGGGGAAGTTCTTTGCGATGAGATATGTCGAAGCGTGCTTGCGGTGAGCAGTACCGAATGCGTCGTTGATGTAGCAGTCGCCCATGGCAGCGAGTTTGGCAACAAACTCCTTCTGGGGACCCTCCTTCAATGCCTTCTTGGCAGCATCCTTCTCCTCCTTGGTGGCATCGGCAGCCAGACCGCGGGGCTTACCCTCCTCCTCAGCGTAGAAACGGAGGTTCTCGAGCAACATCACCTCACCGGGCTTCAGGTTCTTTGCCATTTCGGCAGCCTTCTCGCCGATGCAGTCACCTGCGAACATTACGCTGGTGCCGAGGTTCTTCTCGATGGTCGATACAATCTGCTCCAAAGAGTACTTTGCATCGGGGTTCTTCTTGGGGCGACCCATGTGTGACATGAGGATGGCCGAACCGCCTTCTGCGAGTACCTTCTTGATGGTGGGGATAGCCGCACGGATACGGGTATCGTCGGTTACCTCGCCGTTCTCATTGAGGGGCACATTGAAATCCACGCGGATAAGCGCGCGCTTGCCTTTGAAATCGTAATTGTCAATCGAAATCATAATAGTTTGATTTTTAAATATATCTGTAAGAATATTTCACACTGTCATAATCGTGCCAAAGTTACAAATTTTTTTCTATATGTGAGAGTCTGTCCGCAGTTTTTCTTGGGCTACTCCCCCACTTGGGGCAAAGAAAAGCCCTCCGACGGCCTTTCCCCCACCCGATGAGGGGGAGAAAGGGTCGGAGGGCAGAGTGTTGTCAGCGTGGCGTTTACGCCTCTTTTATCCACGAGAGCAGCTCCTTCAAAGAGGGCTTCTTGCCGTGCATGAGGATACCCACGCGGTAGATTTTTGCCGAGAGCCACACCATGACGGTGAAGGTGCCGTAGAGCACCGCCAGCGAGAGGATAATCTCCCAGGTGGGAATCTCGTAGGGGATACGTGCCAGCATCACCACGGGTGAGGTGAACGGAATGATGGAGAACCAGAACGAGAGTGACGAGTTGGGGTCCTTCATCACCACGAAGAGCACCATAATCGAGAGAATGATGGGCAGTGTGATGGGGGTTTGCAGCTGTGCAGCGTCCTGCACGTTATCCACAGCCGAACCCACGGCGGCGAACATTGCCGAGTAGAGGAGGTAGCCGCCGATGAAGAAGAGCAGGGTGTAGAAAATCAGCATGACGATGTACTGCCAGTTGGAGACCACGGCCACCGCCTGAAGCATGTCGGGGTCGAGACCGCTCATCTCGGCGGCAGGCATACCGCCCTGCTGAATGGCCTGTGCGCCTGCCATGACATCGGGGGGCAGAATCGAGGGCATGACAAATGCCGAGATGCCGACAAGGAGAAGACCCCAGATGAGCACCTGCACCACAGCCACCGAAGCGATACCCAAAATCTTACCCATCATCAAGTCGAAGGGTTTGACGGTGGTGGCCAGTACGTCCAGCACGCGCGAGTTCTTCTCCTCGATGACCGCCTGCATGACCATCGAACCGTAGATGATGAGGAACATATAGAGCATGAAGCCCAGAATGTAGCCGGCTGCCGAAGCGGCGGCCGACGAGAACGACTCCTCGCCCTCCTCCTCGCTCTTGTCGTTGCGAATGACCTTCATCGGAACGGAGGTCTTCACCTCCCGGAGAATGGTGTCTAACGACTCGATGTTGTAGCTCTTGAGCTTCTCGGTCTCGATGAGCTTGGCTATCTGACCGCGTATGGCCTCCTCAAGGGGCATCGAGGTGGGGCCGTTGGCGTAGAGGGTCACCTTCTGGGGCTGGGCAATCACATCTTCGGGAATGTAGAGCACACCGAACGACTCGGTGCGTGTGCGTGCCTCGTCCAACGAGTCGGTGACGGTCACGAATGCCACATTCTCGGCATCGGTGAGGTGGCCTGCCACCAGTCCGCTGCGGTCGATGACATCGATGTGTTTCTCGTCGCCCTCGGCAAAGAGCATGATGAGGGCGGGTGCCACCATCAGCGCCACCATCAGCAGAGGCATCAGCAGCGTGGAGATGATGAACGACTTTTTGCGTACACGTTCGTTGAATTCGCGTTGTATGATAATCGGAATATTACTCATATCTTCTGTTTTTTGAGGTTCGACATGGGGTTAGAGCGTACCGTTGACGGCACGGATGAAAATCTCGTTCATCGAGGGGATATGCTCGTTCACACCGCGCAGCATGACGGCATCGTTGGCTGCCGCGATGATGTCGCGCAGCTCCTCCTCCTTTTGGATTTGCAGGGTGAGGGTCTTCATTCCGCTGTCCGACTCCTCGTTGTCGAGAATGCGGCAACGCAAATCGAGTGCCGCGCGCAGACGCTCCTCCTCGCCGCGGTAGTTGAGTGTGAAGATATTTTGACCGTGCTGACGGCGAATCTCCGCCACATTGCCCGACAGCACGTTCTTCGAACTGTTGATGAGGGTGATGTGGTCACAGATTTCCTCCACCGATGCCATGTTGTGGGTCGAGAATATCACCGTGGCACCGTTGTCGCGCAGACGGAGAATCTCCTCCTTGAGCAGATTGGCGTTGATGGGGTCGAAGCCCGAAAAAGGCTCGTCGAAAATCAGGAGCTTGGGTTCGTGGAGCACCGTGGTGATGAACTGCACCTTCTGTGCCATACCTTTCGAGAGGTCTTCGACCTTCTTGTTCCACCACTCCTCGATGTGGAAGCGGACGAACCACTCCTTGAGTCGGCGGGTGGCCTCCTGTTTCGAGAGACCGCGCAGACGCGCGAAGAAGATGGCCTGCTCGCCCACCTTCATCTTTTTGTAGAGACCTCTCTCCTCGGGCAGGTAGCCCATGTGATAGACGTCATCTTGGGTGACGGGGTGTCCGTTGAACAATACACGACCCTCGTCGGGCATGGTGATGCGGTTGATGATACGTATGAGTGTCGATTTACCGGCTCCGTTGGGACCCAGCAGTCCGTAGATGGCACCCTGAGGTATCGACAATGACACATCATCGAGAGCGGTGTGACCCGTGAATCGTTTGGTGATGTGCTCGACAGTGAGTAAATCCATAGTTTAGAATTGGGGTTTTAAGTTCACAATGTTCCCCGAAAAATGTTGTAAGGGTTGATTTACAGAGGGTTGCTACCCCCCCCCATCTGACGGGAATATATCTCTACAAACATACGAAATATATTTTAATGATGCAACACAGACCCTCGGTTATGGCGCTGTGGCTGTGCGTGGGGGGGGGCGGGGTGCGTGCGCCTTCCGCCACCCCCTCTGCCCTGTCGCCCGTGCCCCGCTACCCTGCTCTCCGCCCCCATCAACAAGAAAGGCGCACGAATCACTTCGTGCGCCTTTCCCTTTACGGCTACGCCATAAATATTTAATGCTATGAATTTTCTAACGCTGGAAAATCGTGTCGGTCTCCGGAACGAGTTTGCCCATCGACCATACGGCTCTGATTTTCAATTCGTCGTCCATGACAATCATGTCGGCGTCCTTGCCCTTCTCCAACGAACCCTTGCGGTCGTAGATGTGCATGAGCTTGGCGGGGGTCTCCGAAGCCATTCTCACGGCATCGCGCAACGGAATGTCGGCCTTCTGTACCATGGTGCGAATGAGTCGGTCCATGGTGGCGATACTTCCTGCCAAAGCCGAGTGGTCGGCCAACTTGCAGACACCGTCTTCGATGATGACACGGGGGTCGAAAGCCTCCTGACTCTCGCTGGCGGCGCACGCCAGCGCATCGGTAATCAGACAGGTGCGCTCCACGCCCTTGAGCTTGTAGACCAGTCGCAGAATGGTCGAGGGCACGTGGATACCGTCGGCGATGACCTCGCAGGTCATGTCGTCGAGCAGGTAGACGCTCTCGACCGTACCTTCGTACTTGTACTCGTGGCGTTTGTGGAAACCTGCCATGGCGTTGTAGAAATGGGTTACGTGGTTGTAACCTGCATCAAAGGCAGCACGCATATCCTCAAACTCGGCCTGGGTGTGAGCCACCGAAGCCATGATTCCCTTTTCGGTGATGTACTTACCGAACTGAATGGCACCCGGCATTTCGGGAGCTGCGTCCCAGCGGCGAATGGCGGGGCAGCTTTCGATGATGGGAATGTACTCGTTGGGGTCGGGATTCTTGATGTTCTCGGGCATCTGTCCGCCTGCCATTTTGGGGTTGAGATAGTGTCCTTCGAGATGGAGACCCATAATGGTGGAGTCGGGCTCCTTCATCAGTTTGTCGCAAGTGTCGGCAGCCTGCATAATCATGGGTACGGTCGATGACGACAGGGTGGGGAAGATAGACGTTGTACCGTGGAGCAGGTGGGCTTTGGCCGCTGCGCGGAAGGCATCTTCGGTGCACTCCATGAAATCTCGTCCGCCACCTCCATGAACGTGGATGTCCACACCTCCGGGAATGACATACATACCTTTAATGTCAATCAACTTCGCCCCGATGATGGGTAAATCACAATTGGTTACTTCTAAAATCTTGTCGTCCTTGATGAGGAGAGAACCGTTGTTGAGCCAGCCTTGTGGAGTGAGGATTCTGGCATTGATAAGTTGAGTTAACATAGGTATATTTTGAATTTTTTAGGTTGCGGTGGTTGGCCACCCCGAGCAGAACCCGGAGCTCACAAAAATAAGTAAAATTCTTTTTAATTGTTCAATTTTATCCCATTTTATTGTGAATAACCACATTCGGCAGTCCAAAAAGTCTTTTCCCGAAGGGGGCGTTTCCGCCCCTTTTGTCAGAAGACATCTATCTCCGCAATGCTGACTCTTTTCGAGGCGGCGGCGGTCTCCACAGCCGAGATTCTCATGTAGCGCGCCTTGACCGGCTGACGCAGATGGTGGTAGCGGGTGGTGGGGTCGTTGATGAGGTTGCCGAACTCGAAAATCTCCGCCTGTGTCCACTTCTCGCCGTTGCTGCTCCACTCGATGACGCCCTTCTGAAGCATGCCCTCGTGGTCGCGGGTCTGGGGCGTGTAGGCGATGCCGTGAATGTGGGCGGAGTAGCCCAAATCTATGGTCAGCGTATGGAGATGTGTGTCGTCACAGTCGGCTGTCGTCCAGTCGGTCGAGGGGTCGCCGTCAATGGCATGGGCGGCCGACGAACCCTCGGCTGTGGAGCTGGCTGCCGCCACCTGCCAGTCGCTCTTGATGTAGGACATACGGCGCACACACTCGGCTCCCTTTTCGTTGTTGAGCACCGCCACGGCGCGTACCATGCCGCCGTCACAGAGGAAAGGCTCGGTGTAGAGGGGCGATTCTGCCGAGGGGGCAGTGCCGTCGGTGGTGTAGTGAATGGTGAATCCCGTGTTGAGATTCAGCGTGGCGTTGTCCTTGCCGGGCTTCCACGAGAAGTTGTCCTTCTTGGGCGAGAGGGTCACATAACCCTCGACATTCTGCGTGGCATCGAGACGGGGGGCGTGGGGCTTGTAGTAGTGCGCCTTGAAGGTAGAGAGTGCCACGGTGTCGGCGCGTGCCTCCAGAAGTCGGAAACGCAGACCCGACACCACCACCTCGGGGGTGCGGACGATGCGTTTGTAACCGATGTTGGTCGAGGTGGCCAGCTCCTGCCACTCGCCGTTGATGAGGGCGTCCACGGCGAAACGCTCCACGCGCTCGGAGTGGGTGGTGACGGATTCCTGCAACTGTATGCGGTTGATTTTCACGAGGGTGTCGAGTTTTACCTCCACGCTCTTTTTCGCGGGGGTGAGCAAAATATAAGTGTCGTCACACGAATCCTTCAACTGGGCAGGGTAGTCCGCTCCGGCGAGCAGATTGGTGTGATAGGTGGCGCGGATACGGCGTCCCACCTCGCGCAGGGTCTCCACATCGCGCGCCGAGAAACGGCCGTCACGGTTGGGCGGTATGTTGAGCAGGAAGGTGGAGTTGCCGCCCACCGAACGCTCGTAGATGTCGAACACATCATCGGCACTTCTGACCTGTTGCAACTCGTCATCGCGGTAGAACCACCCCTCACGAATGGAGGTGTTGGTCTCGGTCTGCTGGTAGTGGAGGAAGTTGCCCTCGGCGAGCTTGGCGCGGCTGCCGATGTCCTGTGCGGTGATGTCGTGGAAGTCGTTCATCTGTCGGGGGTCGGCCTGATAGGGGACGATGTTCCACTCCGAGGGGCGTGTGCTGCCCGACTCGTTGCCGCACCAGCGGATGTCCTCACGGCCGAAAATGACGGCACGGGGTGCCAGACGGTGAATGAGGGTGCGCCATGCCAGATAGTTGTACTGCTGGTTGCCCTTGCGCTTGGGGTGGGCGCCGTCGAACCACACCTCGTGGATTTCGCCGTACTCGGTGAGCAACTCGTAGAGCTGGTTCATGAAATACTCGTTGTAGTCGTCGAGCACGAACTCCATCTTCTCGTGGGGGGCGAAGGGACGACCCTCGACCTCGCGCGGAATGGTGCGCAGACGCTGCTCGCTACCGTTGCCGTAGAGTCCGTCGGGACGCTCGATGTGGTAGAGGTCGGCGGGCGAGAGGTAGATGCCCAATTTGAGACCGTACTTGCGACACGAAGCCGAGAGGTCTCGGAGAATGTCGCCGTGACCGTCACGGAAGTCGGTGGACATGATGCCGTGGCGGGTGTAGCGGCTCTGCCAGAGCACAAATCCCTCGTGGTGCTTGACGGTGAGAATTACCATCTTGATTTCGGCGGCCTTCATCTCGCTGCACCACTGGTCGGTGTTGAGCGTCTTGAGGTCGAAGATTTTGGGGTCTTCCATGCCGTTGCCCCACTCCTTGCGGGTGAAGGTGTTGGGGCCGAGGTGAATGAAGGCGATGAATTCGTTGCGCAGGGCTTCGGCCTGTGCGGCGGTGGGCACAACGTGTACCGCCTTGCGGAGAATCGTCTCCGGGGAGTCGCCCTCCTCGATGGCGATGGTGTTGGCAGGGGTGATTTCCTGGGCACGCGAAGGAGTACCACACAGCACGAGGGCGAGTGTGGCAAACATCAGAACAATTTTTGTCTTTGTCATGGGTGTAATTTGGGTTATGGTGGTGTCGCTGAACGCAGGAACGGGGGTGTGTCGCCCCGTGGGGCGGCGGTGGTGTTGCAAACCCGTTACGCACAACTATCCGTGGCGCAAAAGTACACGAATTTTGTCAATATCTCTCCTCGTTATTAATTATTTTTATCGGGGTGCAGGTATTTTCCGAGTGGGGGTCTCCGCGAGTCGGAACCCTGGATTTTGAGGGAGAAAGCAAATCCGGGGGAGCGGGTTTATGACGGTGATTTTTTTTCGAGGTTTCGGAATGAAAATGCAGCGAAAAAGAAGCGAAAGAGAGAAGAGGCGAAGCGGGTGGAAAATTGTGCCGCGAACAGGGTGGCGGGGCGCGCGGACACGGAGGGGCAAAGAGTGCAGAATTTGGCGATTTGTCGGGTGGAGAGCTGGGGAGTGGGGCGCAGATTTCTCCCGGAAAACAGAGTGCTGCGGAACAGGAAAATCGGGGGCGCGACGAGGGGTTGGAATCGGGGTTGCGGTTTTCTCGTTCTTCTTTCTA
>RCNH01000758.1_pt1 | contig 12267 bp, 9 predicted proteins | sample 2041161 | NCBI WGS metagenome assembly RCNH01 (sample SAMN09708215, study PRJNA481090) | Feces metagenome, whole genome shotgun sequencing project. | biome: feces | host: Leptonychotes weddellii | place: Antarctica: Sion Island | collected 2010-03-01 | reverse complement strand
GTTTTCCAGGATTATCCGCGCTTTTTATAGCTCATTTATTGTGTAATTTCAAACGTCTAAATCTAACTTTGTATAAATAACCCCCCAAATAAACCCCTGCCTTTTAGGTTTCAAAAGTTGAAAGTTCGGATTTTTCCGTTTTTTCATGTATTTATGGGATTCCCGAAGATTTTGGCTTGGCTTGAAAGGCTCCAGCTCTCCATTTTTCAAGCATTTGATGATTAGCAGATGCACTATTTTATATGTTGTATATTTATAGTCCTTAGTTTTCACGTATTTTCTTTTAGAGTGACTCCGGAAAAATCAAAATATTGTTCAAGATATGCACACAGTTTATCCCTATAGATTTCCAACTGAATCGAGTAGCTCTCATAGCTATGATTGGGAAAACAATTTTCAACCAACCCGAATAGCGACTTATTTAGATTTTCGGCTGTAAGTACACCGTATCCGTGTAAATCATAATGCATCATGCAGTTTCTGAAATCTGTAACAAACAATACTTTTCCCTCATCCAACAGGCTTTCAACCGAAAAGATATCAATATCGCTGTCATGGTTATTTTGAACATGGTTGTTTAGTTTGCTGAGGGCATAAAATGCATAATACGTTGTGATATACTGAATTCGGAACACCCATGTGTTCCCAGGATAGAACAAGCCAGATAAAACATACCGCACAAAATTCAAGCTGCATAACAAATGCAATAATAAAATATTGATTTCTTTTGGGATATCATGCTTTATCATCTTGCTTTTTCTGTTTGTATTAAAATCACAATAAAACGGAATTTCGACAGCATGATTCTTTCTACAGATTTCTGGTGGAGAAATATTCACAGCCAATCCGTTTCGAACACTTGCCACATAGGAACCGATTTGCCTTCCTAATTCCAGTTCCATTTCTCCACGATTAGGGGCAAAGATATCCTCTATTCGCAAAACATCATTCAGCATTTGTGTATTGCCAACAATCTTTTTATCTTGCACCCAGAAAGTTCCAAGGTTATAGTGGATATTCCATTTTTTCATAAAGTTAAATCGCAGTTGTTCTCGAAATTGGAAATCTTGTTTCTGATCTACATCTGCGATTCTGCGTGTAGTCCTTCCCGCTCTATCGGCGTATGCTTTTATGTTATTGCGAATGTCCTTGATCCTTTTTGCAACAGAACCTTCAATAGCATTTGTTTTCATGTATTCTTCGCAGGACTGTACGAATAATGCATAATATGGCATAACACATTCGGAGAAAATAGGATCTCTTTCACTCTGGAGAAGAGAATAAATTGCTTCAGCATCTTCCTGTATAAGGCGAATCGTACAATATTTCTCTATTCCTGAAATATCGTTCAAAATTATCCCTCCAATTCACCACGCATTAGATATGAAATCAAGTGGTCACATTTTTCTTGCAGAACCGGCATTCATTCCAGATTCTTAATTACTCTAACATATGTCAATTCAGAACATTACATCTTTTATATTTCAATATTGAGAGTGGTGAAATTTCAAACTTCCATATGATATGCGGCCATGACCTTTTAGCTTATCTTAGTTTGCAGCAGATATCCTGCTGCTCTGATATATTCCGAGTAGTCATAGCTCACAATGCTTACTGAAATAAGGCAATAACAGCTACGATAAGAGAACCAACCGAAATTACTGTAGCACTTCCAAAAGACACCCATGAAAATATTTTTGCTTTTTTAGCATCATTTTCTGCTTCTTCTATTTGCTGTTTTTGAAGTTCTAACTGCTGCTTAAAGATCTCGTTCTGCTGCTGCATCTCTATTCTAAGTTTTCCAAGTTGCTGTGCAAGAGGAGACAGCGAGGCTGTATAAGCATCAATTTGTTCGTCTCGCTTTCTTTTTTCAGCTTCCTGAGCATTTCTAGTAGCTTCTGCAACTGCTTTTGCTGAGCAGCACTGCAATAAATCAGCATAAGAATTTTTATCAAACATCTTAAACCTCCGCTCTAAACTGCATATATTTTATCAAAAACAAAAAGTACAATCATATCAGTATGGGAGCATTGCTTGGCACATCTGTCAATTTATGTACAATACTTTCGCAAACTTGATCTACACTGTCACAGAAAAGTGTGTCCTGACCAATTCCAAAAAGGTGCAAATCAGCAATAATACTATTTTTAAATTCCTTTGGAATTCGTATGATGCCCGATATATATTCTGCGTCTCGGGGAATTTCCTCGATTTGCCATATAAATGCCGGTCCACTCGAATTTCCGTAATATTCAATTTTGTTGGGAAACAAAATATATCTTCCCTGCTGTGCTTGTTGACGAGGTGTTTTTATAGGAGCATACACAAAAAAGGGGGTTTTACAGCATTCTTCTACCCACCGACCACCTGCTTTATTATCTCGATGGCAAATTTCATGAGTCTGCTTTTGCTCCAAGAAATAAGGTTGATCCTTAATTGCCCCATAGAACAAGTCTAAATCACAAAAAGTGGATCTCGCAAACCGATAAGTATCTGCAATTCCATTTACGATAGGATAATTTGTAATATCCAACTCATTATTTTTAAAAGCAAAGATTTCTCCATCAGAGTCTGGCGCAGATATACAAGCAAAGTACAATGCAACCAAAGCGTTTTCGGTGATATCCAGGAGACGAGTAGGTATTCCATGATGCTGCAGCAGGGCAAGCAATTCAATCGGTTCGAAATCACCTCTGAATACCTCTGGCATTTTATATTTTGCCATTTCGATTAGGTTACGTTCTTGATTAAAAACAGTGATATCGCAAGTACACGGTCTGCCTCGCCCTAAAGAAGGTAATAGTGGCAGGCCCTCCTTTGCTTGTCCCCGAAATAATAATATTTCATTTTTGTCTGCACCATTGTTAATACAATGTGATTTTATCTCACAAATTCTTTCGACATATTCTGATATATTCTTTATTTCTGTGTTATTCACCAGTACTGCGCCTCCCTCTTGCTGCTCTAACTGATACAGCTACTTCTGACCTTCATTTCTTAGTCGATTAACTTAAATAAGCTCCACTTTGCGGAACTGTTTACGCTTTTATTGATTTTAAGCAAGCATATACATTGGATAGCCAGCCTCTGTATCCTTGTGAAGATAGATGAGTAAAATTACTATTAGTCGTTTTGCGTGATCCTTTTCAATTAATAAAATAGTGCATCATTCCAAATCAATTGAAAAACGTGTGCAAGGACATTGACCCGATCTGTGATTTCCTTTTTGCCAAAATGAGCGTAAGGCTGAAATTCCAGGTGATTCTCATCAATAAACCTCTTAAATCTCGGATTGTTTATGTATGCCTGTTCACCCAATGATTCCGTATAAATATTTCCTTCATTGGAGCAATACTTTTGAAGTTTATGGTCATACAGCGAATCATTCAAACTGGCGTTAATACTCTTATGCAGTAAGAGCAATGCACCGATGCTGTTTCTCCATCGCCTGAAATCTTCCTGATCGGCATATTCGCTGGTAAACCACTCATAATGGTCTGTGATGATATGCTCAATTTCAAATGGATTCTTCGTTTTCTGATTCATGTAATTACAGTAATTAGGTGCTACACCGGTTTGCTCCTCAATGAAACTAGTCACACGTGCCAGGATATTTTTGATATATCTCTTGGTAAAGCTATTTAGCCGCAACTCAGGCAATGTAGTAACTGGGTCGAAGGAAAGTGCAGCATACTGATTGAGCAGCTTCTGTTTCAATGTTGAAATATTGGTCATACGAATATCTTTGGTCACATTGAAAACAAAATTCTTAATCGTGCTATAATCTACAGAGCGGTAGTTGATTACACGAGAAACAATCAGAATGTCAATAAATCTGGCCACAAGGTTGATCTTTTCGATAATAACCGGCCAAGAATCCTCAAAGCATACCGGAGCGAGCAAGAGCTGAGGCTGCAATGTAAAGCTGACCTGCGCATTGTAATAGACATATTTTGTTTCTTCCGCAAATGTCTGCTCAGCATCGTGTATCTTTTGATATACTGCTGCAAATTTTGCAAACTTCCGAATGAACAGCTCGAAGTCTTCCGATGTATTCAGGCCAAGCTTTTCCCGCTCATCTCTCACCCATTTATGGAATTCACCGCCGATCAGGTCAAAGTCTTTATTGACAGCACCAGCTTTTGTGTCACGAATCGTTTCAGCATAGTGTGCTCTAAGCCAAGCCTTAATAAAGGCTTCGTCGCCCTTCTCATCATCTTTTTTCAGGCTTAACACATTATCTTTCCAGATTCCGTTCATCTTCTCCCGAACTGTGTCACTTTTGATCTCTGACAGCAGATATCCCTTCAGCATTTCGGTAGAGGTAAGGCTCAGGCCTCTGTCATTCATGGTAACAAAAACCTTATGGGCATCCTGCTCCGTCGTAGCAACAATTTCGATGAAAAATACTTTTTCGGCCAGCCAATCGCAGAAATACAGCAGCATATCGTCTGTAATATCAGCCGGAAACAACTCCGCTATATCATTGTATCTGCCGTACAAATTCTGAACAGATTCGCCTTTATCCGTAATATCAAATTCCCGGTTGCTAAATATAGCTTCCATGCAGTCATATCGGTCATCTACATTGAGATTAAAGGACTTTGTACCGAAAGATTCAGAGAAAATCATTGCCTCAATCATGCTGTAGCTTTGACCAATGGCTTTCAGCCGATTGTTCAAATACATCAGCAGAAGCGTAAGAGAAGATAATCTCTGTTGGCCGTCAATAATTGCATTTTCTCGGCCTGCCAAGACAATTGAGCCCATAAAATAAGCGCCATAATCCGCAACTGCCTGTCTGCTGTCACCAGGCTTGTACGACTCCAGAAACTCTGACGTCAGGTCATCCAATAGCTCTTCAATATGTTTCCGCTGCCACATATATTCCCGCTGGTAGTAGTGGACAGAATATTTTGTGTTCTGCAGCAGTTGTTTTAGATTCTTAGGGGAACCTTCTATTTTCTTCATTTTCGTCCTCCATTCTCTCTTTGTATTCGAAATTATTATTTAATAAGGAATTCTGAAATAGTCCATATATGCTTTGAATCGATCCTGAGCTGTGAGACAGGTATCCATCAAGTATCCCTTCTGATTGTCCCATTCTTTCAGGCCCCGATAGTAGAATAGTTTTAGATTGTCCTCAATGATAAAAGGAACAATATTATATTTCAAACATTCCTTAAACAGGATCAACCTACCCACACGGCCATTTCCATCCTGAAACGGGTGAATCCGCTCAAAGGCCACGTGGAATGCTACCAGATCCTGAAGTGTTTTTATAGGTAAAGCGTTATATTGATCAATGAGCGCCCGGATTTTTGAAGGCACGTTCTCGGGCAGTGTTGTATCCATTCCCCCTACTTCGTTGGGGATTTTTTTATACTCTCCGACTGAAAACCATTCTTTCCTACTATCGCTGGTTCCAGTTTTTAAAATATAATGCAGCTGTTTAATAAATTTCTCAGAGAGGGCGGCTCCGGCATCATCTATAATCATATCAATACACCGAAAGTGATTCGATGTTTCAATCACATCGTCCACATTGACTATATCTTTTTCGACTCCGATGGTATTTGTCTCAAAGATATACCGTGTCTGATCATGGGTCAGACGACTGCCCTCAATATGGTTCGAATTATAGGTAAGGTCGATCTGAATCTTGTGGTAAATTCCTCCGCTTAATTTCGCTGCTTTCTCCTGCCGCAAGATGTCAAGAAGTGTACTGGCCTCCTGCTTTTTGTTCCGCCGCTCCGGTTTCTGGGCAGTTGCCGGTATATGCCAAGTTTTGCCGATAAGCTTTACATCGGCAATACGGCCCTGGGCACAGTAATTTCGCACGCTTCGTTCTGAAATTCCCCATTTTTTTGCAATTTCAGCCACAGATTGATACTCCATAATTGCCTCCTGTAAAAATATCTTAGACATATTATACCATCTTATCGGCAAAATATCAATCATTCATTTCACGCTAATTATATAGTTATTGCCGATATAGCGTGGCTTGTTTTTCTTGTTTTGAAAATTAATGTTATTACTGGTGCTGCACAGAACCGTTGAATATATCACATTTTTGTGATAAGATAAAACAAATACATTATCGGGAGGCGCACTATGGCAGTTAGTTATAAACGTCTTATGCATTTAATGATAGAGCGGGATATTTCAAACGCACAACTCATGCGAGATGCTAACATCTCTGCAAATATAATCAAGAAAATTAAAACGGGACAGTATATGGCGCTTGATAAAATAGAGAGTATTTGTGCCGCTCTCAACTGTACTCCCAATGATATTCTGGAATTTATACCAGACGAGAAGGAGGAAACAAAGTGAACGAATATGAAGCATATAAGCTGATTGATGGGGTGAAAACCTTAGCGGAGCACGAGGCAATCATTTTGCATTATAGAAGGACTGGACAATTAGACCGAGAACACGCAATCCAAGTCTATCGAGAGTTTTCTGCAAAGAATCCGGGGTATATAGCCGCAGTTCAGGCACAAACAGCGGTACGCCACGATGGTATTGATGTTTCAATGGCTTCGGATGATGTGATTGTTGGAAATCTTAATCAGCAAATCATGTATTATGGAGGCAAAAATTTATTGGAGGGTCTTTGTAATGGCAAATAAATTGGAATTGACCTGGTATGGGAAAGAAAATGAAATCCGTGTGGAGCCTCGTCTTCTGATTGAGAATGCAGAGCTTTCCAACACCGCTGTGGACCCGGATACAGAAAATATCCTGATTCATGGTGATAACCTGCTGGCACTGAAAGCTCTGGAAAACAAGTATGCAGGACAGGTGAAGTGCATCTATATTGATCCGCCGTATAACACCGGTTCTGCCTTCGAGCATTATGATGATAATTTGGAGCACAGTCAGTGGTTAAATTTGATGCGTCCACGACTGGAACTCTTGTGGAACTTATTATCTGATGAGGGAAGTTTATGGATCAGCATTGATGACGATGAACAGGCATATATGAAAGTTCTGTGCGATGAATTATTTAGTCGTGGTTGTTTTGTTGCATCAATCGTGTGGCAAAAGCGTACCTCTCCAGATATGCGTGCAAGTATTAGCGATGGTCATGAGTATATTTTGGTATATGCTAAAACACCTGACAGATTCAAGCAAACACGTAACAAACTGCCATTGAGTGAAGAACAAGCTAAAAATTATAAAAATCCAGACAACGATCCACGAGGAGCCTGGACCTCAGCAGATTATACCGCCCAAGGATTCCGGCCAAATCAAATGTATGAAATTATTACTCCGGGAGGAACGAAGTTTACTCCACCAGAAGGAAAGTGCTGGAAAAATATCGAAGAAGTGTTTCTAGAACAAGTTGAAGATAATCGTATCTGGTTTGGAGTAGACGGCTGCTCTATGCCACGAAGAAAAACATTTCTTTCAGAGCATGAAGGCGTAATTCCATGGACGTGGTGGACAAACAAAGAAGTTGGTCACAACCAAGAAGCAAAGAAAGAAATTCTTGCATTATTTGGAACAAAGAATGTTTTCGACACACCGAAACCCGAACGTCTGATTGAACGCATCATTCATATTGCCACCAATCCCGGTGACCTTGTTCTCGACTCCTTCCTTGGCTCTGGTACTACGGCCGCTGTTGCCCATAAAATGGGCCGCCGCTACATTGGTATCGAAATGGGTGACCACGCCTATACCCACTGCAAGGTGCGCCTGGACAAAGTAATCTCCGGTGAAGATCAGGGTGGCATTTCTAAAACTGTCAACTGGCAGGGCGGTGGTGGATATAAATTCTATGAATTAGCCCCCACCCTCATCAACCAAGATCCTTTCGGAGAGTACATCATCAATAGTGATTATGATGCTGCTATGCTGGCGGCAGCTGTGGCACTGCATGAAGGCTTTTCCTATCAACCGGATAGCAAACTGTTTTGGAAACAGTCTGTCGGAAACGAAAACAGCTACCTGTTTGTCACGACCCGCCATTTGAATGGTGCCTATCTAGACTCTATTAAAGACTCTATGGAGGAGGGCGAGTATCTGGTTATCGCCTGCCGTTCCTATGAGGGCGGTTTGGAAAAAGCCTATCCCAATATCACGATCAAAAAAATTCCGCAGATGCTACTCAGCCGCTGTGAGTTTGGCAAGACAGATTACAGCCTGAATATTGTTCATCCGCCGGTATATGAAGACGAGGAGGATTGCGATGAATGACAACTATTTTCCCCAGTACACCACTGATTATATCAGCGGTGTTATGTCCCTGCGCAAGCCGCAGACGGTATCTCTGAAAATCCTTAAAGAAATCGTAAACTCTGTCAATCTCCACAAGGGTATGAACTTGAAGGCAGCCCTTGGAAGCGTCCACGCTATGTATCCCATTTGCTCTGACTTTGAGCGTGATTTCATGTCGCTGACTTTTGCACTGGCTACCGGTGTGGGCAAGACTCGTCTCATGGGTGCTTTCATAGCCTATCTTTACACACAGCACAGTATCCGAAACTTCTTTGTTGTGGCACCTAATACCACAATTTATGAGAAGCTCAAGAGAGATCTCAGTGACAACAACAGTCCAAAGTATGTATTTCGTGGACTTGGCTGCTTCAGCACTCCTCCCCAGATTGTTACGGATGATGACTATCGGGAAAAGCAGATTTCTATGTTTGAATCGGATGTACGAATCTTTGTCTATAACATCGACAAATTCAACAAAGAGGGCGCCAACATGAAGAAAGTCAACGAGGTAATCGGTGACTCCTTCTACCAATACCTCTCCAATTTGCCTGATCTGGTTCTTATTATGGATGAGTCCCATCACTACCGTGCGGAAAAAGGTGCCCAAGCCCTTAATGAACTGCACCCGTTGCTGGGTTTAGAGCTGACCGCAACACCTTTGGTAACGAAAGGAAATAAGCAAATCCCGTTTAAAAACGTGGTATATGAGTACCCGCTGTCCAAAGCGATTGAGGACGGCTATACCCGCACACCTTTTGCCGTGACCAGAACGGACATTGATTTCTATAATTTTGGCGACGAACAACTGGATAAGCTGATGTTGCTGGATGGTATTAAGTGCCATGAAAATGCAAAGCGGAAGTTGGAAGCTTATGCTGTCAACAATAGCACGCCTGAAAATCCAATTCGAATCGTAAAGCCGTTTATGTTGGTCGTTTGCAAAGATACAAGCCATGCACAATGGGTTGAACAATTCGTGAAATCCGATGAATTCCGGGATGGTGCATATCGGAACAAAACAATCGTGGTTCACTCCAAGCAGAAAGGTGCTGAAAGTGAAGCCAATACAAAACTGCTTTTGGATGTAGAGAATGCAGATAACCCTGTGGAAATTGTTATCCATGTCAATATGCTAAAAGAGGGCTGGGATGTCAACAATCTCTACACGATTGTCCCTCTGCGCACCGCTGCTTCGAAAATTTTGCGGGAGCAGATGGTAGGACGTGGCCTTCGTCTGCCCTATGGAGAACGTACTGGAGACAGAGATGTAGATGCAGTTATGCTAACGGCTCATGATAAATTCAAAGATATTCTGGATGAGGCTCAAAAGGGTGACTCTATCTTTAAGGCCAGTAATGTCATCAAAGCTGAGGAAATTGAGCAAGAAGAGGTAGTCTGCACTCAGTTGTCTTTAGAATTGGAGACAGACAAAACGCTGGAAACTGCATATGAGCAGACAGGAATTCAGCAAAGCAAAGAAACTGATAATCTTCTGCAAAAAACGGCGGAACTCATTCAACAAGCAGTGACAGAACATATCCAAACCGCACCAGATCACACAGTAACGCCTGTACAAGCCCGGCAGATTGTCGAGCATGTTAAGGAGAAGATTGTAGAGGATCGAGATCTGGGTGAGGTTTTCAGAGAAAACGAAATGCCTATCGCTACTTGGATGCTCCATCAAGCAGAGGAAACGCACCGGGCAGCACAGGCCAAATTTATTCCCATTCCTCGCATTAAGATTACGGATGCCGGAGTTGAAGAATATGTCTTTATAGACTTTGATCTGGATTTAAGCGACTTCAAACACGCACCAATTCAAAATGAACTCCTATTGCAAAACCTGGAAAACATGCAGGATCGGCAACGTATCAAGGGAGATGCCATTGATTTTGAGGGGTATAATCCCAAGAAGGTCATTCTGGAACAACTGCGGTCCAAGCCTGAGATTGACTATGAGAAATGTTCTGTGTTGCTGTTTAAACTGATTTCACAGCTTTGCGACCATTATGAAAAACAGTTTGGAACGAATGGTATGCAAAACATCGTGATGATGCACAAGCGTGATATTGGAAATCAGATTTATAAGCAGATGATGCAGCATTTTTACTGTGAAAATGGATTTTTACAGGAGGAAGTTATTGGCACTAGAAATTATAATCTGGCGCAATCATATCATTACACAGAATCTGTTGGCCTGTTCGATAATTTTACTTCTGAGATCCATTCTGTCCTGTTTACCGGCTTAAAACGAAGTGTATTCGACTGTGCACAATTTGATAGCAAGGAAGGCGAACTGACACTTGCCAGAGTGCTGGATACCGACAGTGATGTGCTGAATTGGTTGCGGCCACACCCGAAGGAATTCAATATCACCTACAACCATGGACATATTTACGAGCCTGACTTCGTAGTAGAAACAGAACAAACAATCTATCTTGTTGAAGTGAAGGGTGAGGACAGGCTTAAAGAAGCAAGTGTAATTGCTAAGAAAAAGCGTGGTATCCAATACTGTGAAGTAGCCTCACGCTGGGGCAAAGCCAATGGCTATAAGGAATGGAAATATTTGTTTATTCCCTCCAAGCAGGTTATGCCGAATTCCTCATTTATGCAGTTGGTACGGCAGTTTCAAGAGCTGTAGAGAGTAATTGCTATTCATCGGCGGTAAAGACAAATAGTTTGTTGCTTTTCGGGGCAAAAAATTGAATAACGCTAAACAAGAAGAGCGCCTAGATCATGACATGAACTAGGCGCTCTTTTTTGGCTGATTTTTCGTTTAAACAATAGTCTCCTGCTCGAGTTAATTGTTACAAGTTGAAATCGTTTTTATACAGATTTAACTTTTTTAGGAGAGATTTCAGAATAAACTATAATTTTCTCGTTTTTGTGATAGAAAGAATTGCTAATTATTTCTTCACTCACAAACATCGCTGTACGTACTGACCATTTTCCGGGAGTTAAGTGATACTGCTCAATTACATCATCCACATGTTCCTTTATCCAAGCAGCCCTCCTTTTATGCTTAGATAAATAACACAGTTTATCACCATCCACAAAAATCTTTTGATATTCTTGTTCCATTTCATATGGATTCTTGGCGAATGAAAAATCTTTTACCTCTGCAACAACAATTTTTCTCTTTTTAGGAACGATATATAACACATCGATGTCTCCAAGAACATTTTTATCGGTCCCTGCTATTTTCTTTCCATTAATTTTTGATACTCGTTCATCAACAATGATCCCATCAATCGTACGAAGTTTTTCTGCTACTGCGGAGTTAAAATCATTTCCTCGCTTATGACTAAGTTTTCCAATCAGTGTAAGCAATTTAGGTTTTCTCGCTTTATACTTTCCTGAAATGATCAAGTCAATTGTGTATCTCCACATATGATGAAGTTGCCTGTTTCCCCAAATTAAGTCCTCGCCATATTGTATTACAGGCCTACGTGTAAAGGACAGCTCTCGGTTAAAGCGCCATGGATATACATCTTCTTTTTTAAACGGTTTTGGTGGAGTTAAAAAATCATGTCGCTGTGTTAAGCTAATTTGTGCAATAACTTTTTTTACAACTTCCTCCGAAAAGTTTTGGCTATTTACTATGAATTGAACGACATCTGCCATAGGACATCTTTTCACTTCGCTATGCAATCTATTACCATAAGCTTCTAAGCTCTCAATACATTGAGTAAACTCTCCGAATGTAAAGCCGTACTCCTCCAAAAATGCATCGTCTATTTGCCCTGTCATATCTTGAATAATCTCGATTGGAAAGAAGGTCTCAATATTAGGGTCAGACAATTCTTCCAATTTTCTAGTTTTGGCAGCACTATTAATTTGCATGAGGAATTCATTTTCAGCCCGATTCATTCCAATCCGACCAGATTTTAAGAATTCTATTGGTGTGTTAAAGATATTGTATCTGAACAGGTCATTACAATATGCCCAGGTCACAATTAAACTGCAAATTGCTAAAATACGACCATACTGCATGGTATCGAAAGCTTTAGAGCCAGATGGAGGTGTTGCTGCAATAAA
>RCNH01000757.1_pt1 | contig 12281 bp, 10 predicted proteins | sample 2041161 | NCBI WGS metagenome assembly RCNH01 (sample SAMN09708215, study PRJNA481090) | Feces metagenome, whole genome shotgun sequencing project. | biome: feces | host: Leptonychotes weddellii | place: Antarctica: Sion Island | collected 2010-03-01 | reverse complement strand
CAAGGGTGTCATTACGCCTCTGGGCGAGATCTCCGACATGATCCAAACCCCCAATGTGGCTGCAAACGGCATCAAGGCCGGATATCAGACCATGGACGTGCTGGCCACCATGCTCTTCGGCGTGCTGATTCTGCGCAGCACCGAGGGCAAGGGCTACACCGCCCGGGACGAGAAGCGGAACGTGTCCGCCAAGGCCGGTCTGGTGGCCGGTGCCATTCTGCTGGTGGTCTATGGCGGCCTGACCTATCTGGGCGCTACCGTTTCCACCATGTATGATCCCTCCATCTCCCGCTCCAATCTGGTGCTCAACATCGTCCGCGGCCTGCTGGGCCAGAGCGGCACCGTCCTCTTTGCCATCGTGGTGGCGCTTGCCTGCGTGACCACGGCTGTGGGTCTGGTCAGCTCCTGCGCCAACTACTTCGCCACCCTCTCCAAGGGTCGGCTCAGCTACCCCATGCTGGTGACCGTGATCTGCGTGTTCAGCGCCGTGGTCTCCAATGTGGGTCTCGATCAGCTGGTGTCCATTGCCGCCCCCGTGCTGGATATCGTCTATCCGCCCACGCTGGTGCTGATTACCCTGTCTTACTTCAAGCCGCTGCCGCTGCCTGTTTACCGCACGGCAACCGTGGGTGCGCTGCTGTTCAGCGTTCTGGCAACCATCAGCACCTACACCTCCGCCACCATCCCCTTCCTGGATAAGCTGCCCTTTGCCTCTCTGGGCTTTGGCTGGGTCATTCCCGCCATCGTGTTTGCCCTGCTGGGTCTGCTGTTGGGCCGCGGTTCCCGCACCCAGTCCTCCATCTGACTGCTACAAAAAAGCTGTGCAGCTTATGCTGCACAGCTTTTCCTTTCCACTTACTGCACCACCATCAGCGCACCGTCGGGGCCGAAGGTGACCGGCACAATCTCATTCCGGGTCTTGGCGGCAATATCGTCAATCCGCATTTTGGAGGGATAGTCCGCCACAAAGGTGACCGCCACGCCCTGCCGCTTGGCACGGCCGGTGCGGCCAATCCGGTGCACATAGGTCTCGGGCACCTCGGGAAGATCCAGCTGAAACACGTGGGAAAGACTGTTGATATCAATGCCGCGGGCAGCAATATCGGTGGCAACCAGAGCCTTGATGCGGCCGGACTTAAAGTCATCCAGCGCCTTCACACGAGCGGTCTGGCTCTTATTTCCGTGAATGGCAGCCGCGCCCACACCTTGTTTTTCCAAAAATGCGGCAATGGCGTTTGCACCGTGCTTGGTACGGCTGAACACCAGCGCATTTTTCACCTCAGGCTGCGCAAGCAGCAGGGCAAGCAGCCGCTTTTTATCGGCCTTTGCCACCTTGTATACGCTTTGTTCGATGCGGTCCACCGTGCTGGCAGGCGGGTCCACCTTGACCTTGACCGGCTTTTTGAGGATTCCGGCCGCCAGCTCCTCGATTTCCCGGGGCATGGTTGCGCTGAACAGCAGGTTTTGACGCACATCCGGCAAATGCCGCAGCACCTTTTTTACATCGTGCACAAAGCCCATATCCAGCATCCGGTCGGCTTCATCCAGCACAAAAATCTCAAGCTGCGAAAGGTCCACAAGGCCCTGTCCCAAAAGGTCGTTGAGGCGGCCGGGGCAGGCGGTAAGCACATCCGCGCCGCGCTTGAGCGCCTCCACCTGAGGATTTTGGCCCACACCGCCAAAAATCACCGTATGGCTCACATTCATATATCTGCCGTAAGATGCAAAACAGTCGTCGATCTGAATTGCCAGCTCTCGGGTGGGTGTTAAAATCAGAGCGCGCACACCTTTATGATTGGGGTGATTTGCGGCCAAGCGCTGCAAAATCGGCAGTGCAAACGCTGCGGTTTTGCCGGTACCGGTTTGGGCGCAGCCCAAAAGATCATAGCCTTCCAGCACCGGCGGGATGGCTTTACACTGAATGGGCGAAGGCTGTGTGTAGCCCTGCTCCTCCACTGCCCGCAGCAGCGGGCGGCTGAGTTTTAATTCACTGAAATTCATATTCCTCCAACCTGCCTTTTTAAAAGCAAAGGCAGGGCCTAGTTTTGTTTTTGTTACTGAAGAAGGACCTGATCGCCTTCCAAAAGCGCAACCGTCTCCACTCCGCCGGCACGGGCTGCACCAATCACTGTATCCAGCAGTTCCGCATCCGGGGCTTCGTCGGTGTGAAGCACCAGCCGCTGGACACCAAGCGCCGCAGGCTCTGCACCCAGCTTGGGATTTTCGGCACCGCGTGCCACTTCATTTAGCGGATATTCCACCCAGCAAACGGCCTTTTCGCTGAATACAGCCAGTGCGTCCGCCAGCACCTTGTCCATGCTGCGGTCTTTCATGCCGGGGCCGAAATTCGCTTTGCCGCGGCCGGTCTCGGGCGGGAACTCCAGATTGCTCAGCCAAACCTCGGGATAACCCAATTCGGTGGCTTCTTCGATCAAATCCGCAATGTAAGCCACTGCTTCCGGCGAAGCGGGATTCAGCCAAGGCTTGCCGCCCTTATCACGGGCGCGGTCCAGCCAAAGATAATCCTGATCCTGATACTTCACCGCCATATTGCGGTTCACTGCCGGAGCCAAAGGATCTTTAAAGGTGCAGATGGATGCCACCGGCGTGATGCCTGCCTCTTTAAAGGCGGCTGCCGCCGCGGCAGGATCAAAGGTGGTGGAAGAAACGCTTGCCTTTGCAGTTTCCACACGGCTCTGGTAATATACATAGCCCTGTGCGTCCTTAAAGGGGAACACCGCATATTTTACCCCTTGCTGCGCCAGCTGTGCTGCGGTTTGTGCCGCCTGCTCCCCGTTTTGGGCCGCGGTAACGCTCACAAACGCCCAGCCGCCTTCACCGGGCACAGCAGCCACAGGCTCCGGCTGCTCCGGCTCCGGTGTTTCTTGCGGCTGCTCGGTTTCTTCCGGGACAGTGCTGCTTACCGGGATGGGCTCCTTGGGCTCATTTGAGCCGCCGTTCTTGATTTTATACCAAGTGCTGGTTCCCAGATCGATCACTGCGGGACCGGCCAGCCAGCCCACCAAAAACAGCACCAGCAGGACCACTAGGGTCCCCGCTATCTGCTTGGCCCGCTGTCCGCCGGTGTAAAAGCTGCGGCTGTAGTGCTTGACCTTGCCCATGTTCTTTTTCGCCATAACGCGGGAAGCCCCCCTTCAAAATAGTTTAAATCACCGGACGATGGCCGATGAAGCCATAAATTGCCAAAGACAGGATGCCGATGTACAAAAGGGTGATCGGCAGGCCCTTAAACGCATTGGGCACCGCACGGCCGCGCAGCTTGCGCTGACCTTCCGTAACCACGGCCACGGCCAAAATATAACCCACACCGCTTCCCAGTGCAAAGCCCATCGTCTGGATCAGGCTGAAGCTCTGGATGGCCGACAGCAGAAGGGTACCCATTACAGCCGAATTGAAGGTTGCCATGGGCAGAACGGTGATCGCATCCTTTGCGAATGCGCTTTTTCTAAAAATGAGCAGCACCAAACCCAACACGATCAGGAATGCCGCCATGCTGCACAGGATAAACACCAAAGGCCGGATGGCCGCCCGATATTGAAAGGGACGGATCCAGATGTTGGAAAAATACGCGAGCGGTGCCGCAATCAGCTGCACAAGGCACAAAAGGCCGCCGAAAACAAAGGTATCCACCGTGGGGTCTTCCACCAGCTTTACCAACCGCGAAACACCCAATGCACGGCTGAACACCGCGTTCTGAGCAAACACCGCCGCCACTGCGTATAGGAAAAAGACGCCGCTGGCTTTTAATACTTCACTCATACGCCTCGCTTTGCCTCCATGTTCACATGCTTTTTGTAAGCGTTCACCGCGCCGCGCCAAATGGCGCAAAGCACAGCCACCAGAATAAATCCGCCCGCAGGCAGCACCGCCAGCGGGAGCGGCGGGAAATCAAGCCCGAAAAGGGGCACATTGAAGCAGGTACCCTGCGCAAGGATCTCGCGCAGGCAGCCAATCAGCATCAATACCAGAATGTATCCGACCGTGATGCGCATACCCTTTTTAAAGGCGTTGGGCACCCGCTCCTTGCGGGGCCGCTCATACCGCTTGATAATCAGCGGTTCCACCACCAGCACCGGCAAAAAGATGCCCAGCTGGAGCATTTCGGTTTGGAACAAAGCGCGCAGCGCAAAATAAGCGGGAATATAGAAGATCGAGCTGCACAAACAATAGGTCAGCGCCCGGAACCGGTACACCGATACCCGGCTGAGCAAAGCTGCCGCAACACGGGTGGGAGTAAGCATAATGAGCACCGCGATGCTGAGCATCAGGGCGTTTTGGCCGGAAGTGGCCGCCACCACCAGCGGCGCAAGGCCCATGCCCTGCATTACCACGGGGTTATTCAAAAAGACGCGGTCGCGATGTGCGACCCGGTCCATATTTTCAGAAAGCCAAACTGCTTTTTCATGCTTCACGGCGCAGGACCCCCTTCCGATACACAGCCTTTTGAACCGCATGATCCATCCATCCGGAGAGCGAGTTCATGCCCAGCAGAGCAAAGCAAACGCCCTCGTCATAGGCACCAAAATAGCGGAACATCATGGTCATAAATCCAAGGCCCGCCGCATACAGCACCCGGCTCACCTTGTTTTTGGGGAGGGTCACCGGATCGTTGATCAAAAACACCGCCGCATACAGGGTGGCGCCGCTGCAAAGTTCGTATTTTGCGGCAGTCAGCCGGTCCATAACATGAGTCCAAGGCGCGGTAAAGGTGATGTCCGCAAGGCGGGGGAAGAAAAAGGCCACTGCAAAGCAGGTTCCCAAAAACACCAGCGGGGCCAGCAGGCCGATCCGGCGCCGATGCAGAAGGAAGAGTGCGCAGGCACCGATCACCAGCATCATTGTTGCACCCATCGGGCCGGCAAAATTGCCCAGCACCAAGTCGATATTATTGATGGTGGGCAGACCTCCGGTTTTTAAAGTGTGTGCCGCATTGCTTGCCAGCGGCACTCCGGCCGTGCTGCCCAAGGGCAGACCGTTGAACAGGTTCGGGGTGGGGTAGCTGGACATTTGATTCGGCCAAGAAACCACCGCAACCGCATAACCCACCGCAACCGGATGGAAAATATAAGCGCCATAGCCGCCAAAGGCTTCTTTGCCCAGCAGAACTGCGGCCAATACGCTCACGATCAACACATAGTAACTAACCGTTGCGGGCATGAGCAAAGCCAGCATCAGCGCAAACGCCTCACTGCTCCACTCTCTTTTTTCATATTTGGTGCCGCGCATCAGCGCCACCAAACGGTCACACAGGTTTGCCGTTAAAAAGGCCGTGCCGCACAAGAGCGCCACCCTCAGACCGTAAAAACTGATTGCCATGGCCGCCAGGGGCAGACACATGAACAAAAGATCGGCATGAATGCCCTGATCCTCATGGAGCGGGGCCGATTTTATGTTTTTCTGGCTCATGGTATCCTTTCCATTCCCGGGCGCTGAGCACCGGGAAACTATTTTTACAGGCTCTTGAATCCTGCCACAGCGGCAGCAATGTCGGGCTTGCCGAACACAGCGCTGCCGGCCACCAGCAGGTTGGCACCGGCCTCCACGCAAGCGGGGGCAGTGTTGCTGTCCACGCCGCCGTCCACCTCCAGCCAAGGAGTGAGGCCGCGCTTTTTGCACTCTTCCGAGAGGAAACGGAGTTTGTCCAGCGCACTGGGCATGAATTTCTGACCGCCGAAGCCGGGCTCCACACTCATTACCAGAATGAGGTCGAGCTGATCCAGATAGGGCAGCAGAGCCTCGGCCGGGGTGCCGGGCTTAATGGAAAGGCCCACCTTGCAGCCCTCAGCCTTGATGGCGTCGATGGTTTTTTGAATGTCGCTGTCGCATTCCAAATGGAAGGTGATGCAGTCAGCACCCGCTTTTACAAAATCCGCCGCATAGAACAGCGGGTCCGAAATCATAAGGTGTACGTCATAAAAAGCGTCGGGCAGGGCCTTGGAAAGGCTCTTGAGCACCGGAATACCAAAACTGATGTTGGGCACAAAGTGACCGTCCATCACGTCATAGTGCAACATATCTGCGCCGGCAGCCAGCGCTTCACTGCAATGTTCTCCCAACCGGGCAAAATCAGCCGATAAAATAGAAGGGCTCAGTTCGATCATAGGAAATTCTCCCCCAAATTATAAATATACATATAATATTTTATCTCAGAACCGCTCAAAAATCAAATGCACCGGGCCTTTTTCACGGTTTTTGCACAAAAAACGGCCAGACCCGCGTCCGGCCGTCAATGTTTTGTGCTGATTCAAGCGTGTTTTTCGCTTTTATTTGGACGGCGGGTCACAGGGCAGGGTGAAGCGGAACTCACACCAGCTGCCTTCTTCGCTGTCCACCTTGAGCTGGCCGCCGGAAAGGCTCACCAGCACCTTGCAGATGTGCAGGCCCAACCCGGAACCTCGTGCATTGAGGCCGCGGCTGCGGTCCGCCTTATAAAACCGCTCAAACACAAACGGCAGAACATCCTTGGGAATGCCCTGTCCGCTGTTGCGGATGGAAACGGTTACAAATCCGCCGGACTTCTGCACGCCAAAACGAATCCACCCGCCGTCCGGAGTGAACTTGATGGCGTTGTCCAAAATGTTGTACACCACCTGATACACAAGGTCCGGGTCGGCGTACACATTGGTGCGTTTGGGATCAAGGCCCTGAATCTCGATATGGTGATTGTCAATGCGCTCTTGTGCGCTGAACGCAACGCTGGTCACGCTGTCCCAAATATCATAGGTCTGAGCATTCACCCGATATTCACCGGATTCCAGCTTTGAAATGTCCAGCATATTTTGAATGAGGCGGGTGAGTCGGCCCACCTCTTGGCTCACCAGCGTGAGATAGTGCTGACGCATATCGTCCGGGATGGTGCCGTCCAGCATTCCGTCGATAAAGCCCTTGATGCTGGTCATAGGTGTACGCAGCTCGTGGGCAATATTACCCATAAAGCTGGAACGGGACTGGTCAATGGTTTCCAGATTTCGTGCCATGGTGTTAAAGGTCACAGCCAGCTGGCTGACCTCATCGTCACCGTCCACCGGCACCCGCACGCTGAAATCGCCGCTGCCGAACCGGCGGGCGGCCTCCGAAATGCGGCGCAGGGGAGTGGTGAGCCGATTTGTAAAGAAGATGGCCAAAATGCTGGAAGCCAGCAGCATCAGTCCTGCCGCCAGAATAAAGCTGGAGAGGAAATCGCTGGCAAACACCTTGAGGCTCTGAGCGCTGGCAAGCGCAAACACAAAGCCCAGCTCTTCGCCTTCGTCGTTGCGCACCAATCGGCCCACAATGTAGCTGCGCTCACCTAAAATGCCGTCCAAATCGCCGGCTTCAAAAAAGCCGTCCTCTGTACGCGCCTCTGTCAGCACCCGCTGGGGCAGCTGGCGGCCATGATTGGGGCAGCTGGCCCCATCAGAACAAAGCACGATCTGACCGTCTTTGTCTACCACAAAGATGGTCGTACTGCTGGTTTCGCTGATGAGGGCCATGTTTTCCTGCACGGCCTTTGCAACCTCAGGCGTTTCCATCAAGAACTCCCAGATGGGATAGCCGCGCTTGACCTGTGTTTCGGTGATGGTCACTACGTCGTTTAAGGTTTGACGCTTGTCCTCTTTAAAATAGCCCATTACCAGATACATCTGGATGAAACAGAGCACCGCCGTGCTCGCCACCAGCAGGGCTGCGGTGGTAGAAAAATACATTGAGCTGACGCTCTTACGTTTCGGCGCGCCCATCAATCCTTCACCCGGAACTTATAGCCCACGCCCCAAACGGTATCAAGGCCCCACTGTTCGCTGGCACCTTCCAATTTTTCACGCAGGCGCTTGATGTGCACGTCAATGGTGCGGGAATCACCGAAATAATCAAAGCCCCACACATCGTCCAACAGCTGATTGCGGGTAAACACCCGGTTGGGGTGACCCGCAAGATACGCCAGCAGCTCCAGCTCCTTGGGCGGAGCTTCCACGACCTTGCCGCCCACCTTGAGCTCATACCGGCTCATATCCAGCGAGAGATTGTCGTATTCAATGGCCTGTGCCTGCTGCTCGGAATCCTGCCCGCCGGCACCGCTCTCACAGCGGCGCAGCACCGCCTTGATGCGGGCCACCACTTCCTTGGTGTCAAAGGGCTTTACCACATAGTCGTCCGCACCAAGCTCAAGGCCCATTACCTTATCAAAGGTTTCGCCCTTTGCGGTAAGCATAATGATGGGGACCCGGCTGGTTTGACGGATGCGCAGGCATACCTCTTTGCCGTCCAAACGGGGCATCATCCAGTCCAGCAGCACAAGGTCCGGTTTGTATTCCTCAAAGGCCTGCAATGCCTCCTCACCGTCATAAGCAAGACGGGTATCGTATCCTTCCTTTGTTATATAAAGCCGCAGCAGCTCGCAGATGCTGTGGTCGTCGTCCACAATCAGGATCTTTTCGTTGGCCATAACCGGCACTCCTTTATTATTGTATTGAGCGCATAGGCGCTTTTATTATTATATCCTTTAATTATGGACAAAGAAAGAACAAAGCCCGATTTTTTGCGCTTTGCCGCAAAACGACCGTTTCCGCAATCACAGCGTCCGATAACGCAAACATCCGCCCTTCCAAAACAAAATCTCGCCATGTCCGAACATTCATCCTCCGGGCATGGCGAGATCCTTTATTCACTTAATATGGATTTGTAGGGCTTTGCGTGCTTTGTGGCACGAACCCGCTCCGTGGCCACTTGCTTTTTTCGGATAAGGCCATACTCAATATAGCCTGTATCAATATAGCAAACCGAGTAGATGAACGGCTTATTGTTCTCATCAAAATTTGCAGTCCGCGTAACCAAAAAAGGCTTTGGCATACCGCGTGAACACTCCAAATACCGATTCAACACAGGAGTTCGCAGATTATCCGTAACATCCAAACGCAAAAAGTCCCATGCAATGCTTCGGCCGGTGCGCTCAGAAATGATTTCAAAAACCGATGACTCCTTAACCCAATCGGCTAAAACCTTATCGCTTTCCACCAAAGAGGGGCTATAGTAATCCGTGCACCAGATACACGGATGATCATCCGCATACATCAAAACCTGCGAAGCAAAAACATCCGCAGTGGGGCTGATATGCAGTGCGGCGGCAATGCTCTCGGTTGCAGGAACGATCTTTGCTCCCAAATAACGGCTGCTCGGCGTATATCCGCTGCAGCGTATCGCATCTTGAAGCAGCTGGGCCGGATAAACGCTTGCCTTAATGGAATGGTAAACAGGATTTACATACGTACCGCTTCCGTGCTTGCGAAAGATCCTTCCTTCTGCAAGCAGATCGTCCAAAACCGAGCGCAGCGTGATGCGGCTCACATTCAGCCGGAGACAAAGCTCTCGTTCAGAGGGCAGCTTCACATTGTTTTCCACCGGCAGTGTCTCGATGTATTTGAGTATCCTATTTTTAACTGTCTCTTTGAGCCCTTTATCCAGTCCAGAAGAGGTCATTTTATCTCACCAGCCTTTGTTTCGTTGTGCCGCACTTCCACGATAAAACCCATACTGTTTTTTATAATATCATGAACCTTTTCAAAACACAAGAATGCCAGTGGTATTACCAGTATTGCAAAGCGGTCATACCACTTTTGCAATCTGGTAACACCTCTGCAAAAAGTGAACATTTATGAGCCAGCTGTGACCATTTGCGGCAGCAAGTGAATTGACAGTATTGTGCCATCAATGGTATTTTATGGAAGGGCACAGCAGAGCAGCATCGCCGCGCGGCTTGATGCGCAGCTCTTGTATGCCAAAACACACATTGCCGACCGATTGGAGGAAGCTTTGAAACGGATACTTTTTGAAAATTGCAAATTCTTATTCAAGACGCCCACAAAAACAGGAATTACGACCGGTGAAAGTGTTCTCACCGAAGGCCGCACCATTCTTGCCGTTGGCAAAAGGGAAGAGCTTGCAAAGCAATATCCCGATTTGAATCAGGCGGAAGTGATCGACTGTTCGCAAAAGCTGGTTATGCCGGGTCTTGTGGACGGGCACAATCACCTGTGCAACACTCATATGAATTGCTGCCGGGCATTTCCTTTTGATTACGGAAAAATATCCGAGCATATGCTGACCACCATTCATGATCCCTATGGATGGCTCACCGAAGAGAGCATTTACGACATTACCATGGCTTCCATCATCAACGATGTGAAGCAGGGCGCAACCACCATCGAAAACAGCACGATCCTGCCGGATACTGCCTTTCGGGCCATGTCGGACGCAAAAATTCGGGGAATCCTTGCACCTCAGATGGCAACCGGATTCCGTTTGGACGCAGACAACCTGAATATGCGGCAGTCGCTGGACAAAACCAAAGCCTGCCTTGAAAATTACCATGATCCGAACGGTAAAATGCAGGTTGTGGTGCATATCCACGATTTGTGGGACACCGCAGAGAAAATGACTCTGGAAGCCATGAACCTTGCGGAACGGTATAACACCAAGCTGGTTTGCCATTTTTGGGAGTTTGCAAATTCAAAAGATCAAAGCGAAGCACTTTGGGCCGAGGACGGCGGTGCACTCGCTCACTATATGAAGCTGGGCATCCTCAACAAGCGCAGTGTTCTTTTCCACGGTTCCATGCTGGATGACCGGGAAATCGAAATTCTGGCCGGGACCGGCGCTTCGATTATTCACAATCCCGATATCAACGGAACCAACTGCGGAAACTGCGCCTACATTCCCAAAATGCTGGCTGAGGGCATCAATGTGGGTCTGGGCTGCGACTACGGTTCTTTGGATGTTAAAACTTCCATGAAGCTGATGCTGCTTGTTCACGCCATCATGCCCAGAGAATTGCGAAAAATCGAATACTGGCAGCCGTTTGAAGCCGCAACGATGGGCTCCGCAAGAGCCTATGGCTTGGAAAAGCAGATCGGCTCTCTTGAGGCCGGAAAACGTGCCGATATCATTACCTTTGACCTTCGCAAAGCGTCTCAGCTGCTGCCCATGTGCACCCAGCTGATTGGCTTGCAGACAGAACTTCTTTACTTCTTGTTCACCCGCAACTGCGCCGGTCTTGAGACCTGTGACACGATGATCGACGGAAATTTTGTTCGCCGGAACGGTGCCTTTACCGAAATTGACGAAGAAAAATTCATTCAAAAAGCCGCCGACTGGTGTGGACAGAGTCTTACCGACATCGCCGCACGGCGCGCGCAAAACAAGCACTATTCGCGGATCATGCATCCCGACTTTGTAAAGGACGAAGACATCCCGGACAGCGCACTGGAATAAAACAAACCTCGTTCGAAGCTGCACGCATGCAGATGAGATATTTTCAAAGCAGTATGATAATCACAAGAAAAGAGGCTATCTATGAAGAACCTGACACAAGCAATGGACCGTTACTTCAAGATTTCGGAACGCGGAAGCTCTGTCAAAACCGAAATCATGGCCGGTCTGACCACCTTTATGGTTATGATTTTTCTGGCAGCCGTCCATCCTTCCATCATGGCACAGGCAGGAATGGATAAAGGCGCAATGGTAACAACCACTTTGCTGTCCGCCGCAATTTTCACAATTTTCTGCGGTCTGTACTGCAACCTGCCCTTTGCGCTTGCCACTGCAATGGGTTCCAATGCACTGATTGCTTTCACCATTGTGGGTACCGGCGCTGCCAGCTGGGAGGTTGCTCTGGGCATGAACTTTATCTCCGGCATCATCTTCCTGCTTTTAACGGTATGCGGCCTGCGGGACAAGATCGTTAACGTGATTCCCAAGAGCGTTAAGCTCACAATGGGTGCCATTGTTGGCGTGTTCTTGGTTGGCACCGGACTCGGCAACGTAAAAATGGTTTCGGTGACCGGCTCCGGCTTTTTGGCTCTGCAGAACCTCAGAACCCCGGAAATCGCACTGTTCACCATCACTCTGGTTCTGATTGTGGTTTTTATGGCACGAAATTTTAAAGGCGGCATCCTGCTGGCCATCGCAATCGGCACCCTGATTGGTATTCCCATGGGCATCACCACCCTGCCGGACAAGCTGATTTCTCTGCCGCCCTCCATTGAGCCCATCGCCTTTAAGCTGGATATTCTGGGCGCACTGAAATTTGCGTATATCCCGTTCATCTTTGTGTTCTTTGTCGGCGACTTCTTCTCTACTCTAGGCACGGTTCTCGGCTGCGGTCAAAAAGCAAACCTTCTGGATGAGAACGGCGACCTGCCCGAAATCAACAAGCCCTTCTTGGTTGATTCGGTCGGCACTGTTGTAGGCACCCTGATGGGCACCAACACCGTTACTACTTATGTTCA
>RCNH01000756.1_pt1 | contig 12291 bp, 9 predicted proteins | sample 2041161 | NCBI WGS metagenome assembly RCNH01 (sample SAMN09708215, study PRJNA481090) | Feces metagenome, whole genome shotgun sequencing project. | biome: feces | host: Leptonychotes weddellii | place: Antarctica: Sion Island | collected 2010-03-01 | reverse complement strand
CCAGCTCGCTCCACTTGCCCTCAGTGTGGAGCTACTAAGCTTCCTCACCACGTATGCCCTAACTGTGGACATTACAAGAACCGTGAAGTTGTTGTAACCGAGTAAATATTTGCTTAAACGGTCTGGAGGGCCGACCTTCTTTTGGAGGTCGGCTCTCTTTTTCTTTATCTACGATATTAGGATATCACTATGTATGTAATATGCGTTGATGCTATGGGAGGAGATCGAGAGCCTGAGGTAGTACTTCAGGGAATTGAGCTTGCTCTTTCAAAATATAATGACATTAAGGTGCTGGTTGCTGGAGATGAGGACGTAGTCGTTCCTTTTGCAGCAAAGCACGAGCGTGTCGATGCGTTGGTGAGCACAAGCTGTATTACCATGGACGATCATGCAACTGATTCTTTCAGAAAGAAGAGGGATTCTTCGGTCGTTATGGGCCTTCAGGCAGTTAAGCACGGGGAGGCTCAGGCCTTCTTTAGTGCAGGAAATACCGGAGCGATCTTTACGGCAGCTTCATTTATCCTCGGTCGCATCAAAGGCATTCAGCGCCCTTGCTTAGCAAGCTTCCTTCCGGGGTTGCTTGACCACGAGACCATCGTTTTGGATCTGGGAGCAAATGCTGACTGCAAGCCTTCGATGATGCTCGGATTTGCACGCCTCGGCAGCGCTTATGCAGCTCATTACTTCAAGAAAGACAACGTCAAGCTCGGTCTTTTGTCCAATGGATCTGAAGACATTAAGGGCAATGCCATGACGCTTGAGACCCATCAGCTCCTTCGTGAGTCCAATTTGAACTTCCAGGGAAATGCAGAGGGAAGCGACATGTTGCTCGGTAACTTCGATTGCATCGTCATGGACGGATTTACCGGCAATTGCTGTCTTAAGACCCTTGAGGGTACGGCTAAGTTCATTGCAAAGAAGATCAAGGAAGCAGCCAAGTCCCCTCGAGCAGCTCTGGGAGCTTTGCTTTTGAAGCCAAGCTTGCAGAAGATTGGAGACAGCCTCAGTGGAGATATTCACGGTGGAGCTGTGCTTTTGGGAGTTAAGGCCCCGGTGTTTATTGGACATGGCTCAACGAGTCCTTTGGCTGTCATGAACGGCATTAGGGTAAGTCGAGAGGCACTCGAGTCCAATATGATCGACGCTCTCAAGGCTGGCATTCAAGAGTAGCAGCCGCTGCGTGCGACGTATCTGCTACGCGAGCGGAGTGCATTTGGCATACGCGTAGAAGGTCAACGTAAACCGTGCTATTTGAGTGCAACTAAAATGTAATTGATTATACAAACGAGAGGTTTTGGCCTCTCGTTTTCTGTATATTTATACCGAGCGTTGTGTGGGTCGGTATATCCTTTACAATAATGATAAGTTCGTTATATTGCACGGTCTTGCTGTGGATAAGGCGAATTGTTTGGTATGGTATACACATAAGAATTCGCATTACAACTACCCTTAAAGGAGTGTATATGAATCGCGATGAAATTTTTGAAAAACTTCAGGAACTCGTAGCTGAAACTCTCGAAGTAGATGCTGATGATGTAACCCAGACCTCAAGCCTCGATGACTTGGGAGCTGACTCATTTGCTAAGCTTGAGCTCGTAACTTCTATTGAAGATGCATTTGACGTAAGCCTTGATGATGAGGTACTCGAGAGCATTGAATCTGTTGATGATGCCATCAATGCGATTCTCGAAGCATAGAGGTCCTCATGCTCGATCATGACAACGATAAAATTTTAGCCAGGGCAGAGGAAATTCTTGGATATTCCTTCTCTTCCAAAGATGATTTGCTCAAGGCACTCACGCACCCTTCAGCAGTAGAGGATAGAACTAACCTTGACTGCTATGAAAGGCTTGAGTTTTTGGGCGACTCTATTCTTGGTGCCATGGTGGCAACTGAGCTCTACAAGATGTATCCAGAGATGGATGAGGGAAACCTCACACGCATGAAGGTGTCTCTTGTAGCAGGCTCTATTCTTTCCAAGGTAGCTCTCGAGCTTGGCCTCGATGAGCTTATTATCTTCGGACCTAGCGAATGCGGTACCGGCAAGCGTGGTATGACTTCTGCACTTGAGGATGTCTACGAGGCTTTGGTTGGTGCTTTGTATTTGCATGCAGGTTACGAGAAGACTCACGAGTTTGTAGTGCGTACGCTCTCTCCTCATATCTCAGAGAAGCTCGCCTACAATCCAATCAGCCCTAAATCTAAGCTTCAGGAAGTAACTCAGAGGGATTTCTCTGTGGCACCTTCCTATGAACTTATTAAGACAAGCGGAGCTGCTCATGCTCCGTACTTTACTTCTGCCGTTTATGTAAATGGAGAAGAAATTGGCCTTGGAGAAGGCACGACAAAGAAGGCTTCAGAAGCTGAAGCTGCTCGAAATGCCCTCGAAAAGCTCGGTATTCTCGACTATTAGAAATCATTTGCAAGCGCGTACGATAAGTGCGCGTTTGCTTACGTTTATTGGTACAAGTTGTAGTTACAGCAGATTCTGAAGGAGTTATTGCTGTGTATTTAAAGTCCCTCACACTCAAAGGATTCAAATCCTTCTGCGATCGCACACATATGGTGTTCGATCCAGGTCTTACTGTCGTTGTAGGACCTAATGGATCGGGTAAATCCAACGTTAGTGATGCTATCTTGTGGGTTTTGGGAGAGCAAAGTGCAAAGATGCTCCGAGGTCAGGCTATGGAAGATGTTATCTTCTCTGGCTCTACTGCCCGAAAGCCTGTTGGTGTGGCTGAGGTTACACTTGTACTCGACAATGGCGACCAGACCCTTCCTGTGGAGTTTCGCGAGGTAGCTATCACACGTCGTATGTATAGAAGCGGCGAGTCTGAGTATCTTATTAACGGAAGTCCAGCTCGTCTGATGGATATCCAGGATATTCTTCACGATTCAGGATTGGGTAAAGACACTCATTCGATCATCTCTCAGGGCAAGCTCGACTCGGTTTTGTCCTCAAAGCCAGAGCAGCGCCGACAGCTGATCGAAGAGGCAGCGGGTATCTCCAAGCACCGCAGGCGCAAGGAGCGCTCGCTTAGAAAACTTTCCAGCATGAATGAGAATCTCGTTCGTGTAAAGGATATTTCTCGTGTTATTAACCGCCAGCTCAAGCCCCTTGAGCGCCAGGTGGACAAAGCTCAGCGCCATGCTGAGATTAACCGACAGCTCTCAGAGGCTACGATCATCCTCGCTGTCGACAACCTCCGTCAGCTCCAGCTTCAATGGAATCGCGTGAACGATAAGATTCGCGAGCAGGAGGCTGAGGTCGAACTTGCGCAATATCGCGTGGGGGAGAAGAAAAAGGAGCTCAATAAGCTCCAGACCATGCTTGAACAGAAGGGTCTTTTCGTAGGTGACCTCGGAGAACAGCGCCGCCGTATGCAAGATATGGTCGGTCGCATCGACTCTGATATGCGCTTGCTGGAGGAAAAAGGCAAGAACATGGTCGAGAAGCTCTCAGACATGAGGCGCACGATCAGCCAGCTTGAAAACCAGATGAGGCAGGCTCGCGAGGAGCTCATCTTATGTGATCGCGATGTTATTGACGCCTCTAAAACATCTGAAAATCTCTCAGCTCAAATTGCAGAGCTCGGACCTCAAGCAGCTTTTGCTCGTGAGGAGAAAACAAAGCTCGATCGCACTTTCCAAGATCTGACTGCTCAGATTCGAGAGCAGCAAAAGATTAGCGATCAGGAAACGCTTTTGTTTGCACGTTTGAGTGAGACTATCTCAAATGCAGAGGTAGAAGACTCAATGTTTGCAAGTCGCTTGAGCGCACTGGACGATTCAAAGCGTATGTGTGAGCAGTCTCTCAAGCACAACTCAGAGCAGAAGAGTGAGTTTGAAGCAGAGATTGAGCAGCTTGAAGTACGTCTTTCTGAGACGCAAAAGTCGCTCGATGAGATTCGTACTCAGATGAAGATTGCAGCTTCCAAGGAAGATGATGCGCTCAAGGAGCTCTCCCATGCCAGGGCTCAGCTTTCAGCTCTGCAGTCTGTTGACGCAACAAGCCAAGATACCAATCCTTTGGTCAAGTCTTTGGGCTCTGATGCTGGATTTAAAAACAGTATTCATGGACGCTTTGCCGATATCTTCGAGGCTTCCTCTGAGTATGAGAAGCTGGTCGAGGAAATCTTGGGAGACGCCCTCAATGCATTTGTAGTGTCTTCCCACGACGATATAGTCTCGATGGCTGAATACTTTGAGCACAAGCAGCTCAAGGGCTCAGCTCAGGTAGTGTCGACTTCTCAGACGTCAGTTATCGATCTAACAAGTGTGAAATCCGCAGGTATCCAGGCCCTTCCTTTGAGCGAAGTGGTTGTTGCATCTGAGGGCTATGCAGCCTTGATTGAGGCACTCCTTGGCGGATACGTGATTGTTGATGGAATGGCTCAGGCTCTCAAGGCCCATGAGATCTATCCTCATGCAACCTATGTCACGCGCTATTCAGAGCGTGTATTGCCTGATGGAACCTGTGTTTTGGGAATGGGTGAGGCTCCGGGTAAGGGAGCTTTGGAGCGCAAGCGTACCATTCGTGAGCTTGAAGCTTCAATTCCCGAGCTTCAGAAAAACCATGCTGAACTTCAGGAGGAGCAAAAGGCGCTCAACCTTAAGCTCAACGACAAGCATGATGAGCAGGATAAAATCAGGGGAGACCTTGCACGCAGTAAGGGATCTTTGGGCTCTCTCACAAGGGAGCTTGGTCGCCTTGAGTCTGAACTTGCATCTTCTGTGCGAGAGATTGAACAGGTAGAGGCTAAGCGCAAGGAAGTCGCTCAGAAGGCTCAGGCTGCAAAAGAGGAGCTCGACTCCCACAAGATGCGTGCTCAAGAGGCAGATCGTCTCGTCTCTGAATTCTCCGTTCAGCTCAATGAGGTAAATGAGAAGAGGGAAGAGGCTATCGTATCTGAGCGCGAGCTTTCCGGTCGCCTCAACGATATGCGCCTCGATCTTGCAAAGGTTTCAGAGCGTTTGAACCATCAGCAGACACGTCAGGCAGACCTTAAGCGTCAGCTCGAGGTATTGCAGGAGAAGTACGCAGCTATCAACGATAGTGCAATGGCACTTGATATCCTGCGTCTGCGCATCGATCCTCTTCACGAGATTTATACCGACATTCAGCAGGCTGCTTGGAAATGGGCAGCACGCCTTCAGGATAGGGCTTCTTTGGCTGAGGCAGATTCTGATTCACTCAAGAAGACCATCGACGATGCGCGCAGGCAGGTTGGTAAAGCTCATGGCGAGCTCGACCGTGCTCAGAAGGAAGTCGCTGAGTCGAGGATTGTAACGGGTAAGCTTGAAGTCCAGGTAGAGCAGGCAATCCAAGAGATTGTCCGTGAGGGTAGCTATACCCTTGAGGATGCTTTGGGTCTTCCTGCTCCTGAGGATAAAGAAAAGCTCATCCACGATATTCAAACCTTCAAGCGTCAGCTTGAGGATATTGGACCTGTCAACCAGGTAGCGATGGATGAGTATACAAAGTTGAAGGAAAAGGCTGACTACATCGCGGTTCAGGTGGAAGATCTCGAGCAGGCACGAAAGAGTATGCTCAAGATTACCCAAGCTATCGATCGTAAGATGAAAAAGCAGTTCTTGCTCACCTTTGAAGAGGTAAATGAGAACTTCAAGGAAATCTTTGCTATGCTTTTCCCTGGAGGACATGCAGAGCTTGAGATGCTCGATCCTGAAAATCCAAGTGAGACAGGAATCGAGATTATCGCTCAGCCTAAGGGCAAGAAAATCACCAAGATGATGCTTATGAGTGGTGGAGAGAAATCTCTTACCGCACTTGCTCTTCTGTTTGCAGTCTACAGAACACGTACGGTTCCATTCTACGTATTCGATGAGGTTGAGGCGGCGCTCGATGCGTCTAACCTCGACAAGCTCCTCACTGCAATTGAGCAGCTTAAAGAAACCACTCAGCTGATTGTTATATCTCACCAAAGGCGCACTATGGAGCAGGCTGATGTATTGTATGGTGTATCTATGCAAGCCGATGGTGTAAGCCACGTAGTAAGTCAGCGTATTGATAAGTCAGCTTAAGGGCTTTCCTTGGATGGCGGGGGTCTTCTTCACGCCCGTCAGCTGACAAATAAGGATATGTAAGGTATCGAGGATACGTCCTCGGTGTAATTAATAAAGAAGGTGTTTATGGGTCTTTCAGACGCATTGAAGCAGGGTCTTAAACGCTCTCGTGAAGTGCTCAATGAAGTATTTTACATGGGTGGAGATGTCGATGAGGACTTCTGGGAGAACCTCGAAGATACGCTCGTTATGAGCGATCTGGGAGGAGCTCTCGCGATGCGCGTTGTAGATGATCTTCGCGAGCAGGCAGCTCGTGAGGCTATTGGAACTGCATCTTCCTTGAAGTCTGCTATGGCAAAGTCTTTGCAGAAGGTCTTTGTGGAAGCTGATGAAGATCCTTTCACCGACACTCCTTCCTGCGTTCTTTTTGTAGGAATTAATGGAGCGGGAAAGACAACTACCGTCGGTAAGCTTGCCGACGATGCTCGTCGTCGCGGAAAGAAAGTCGTTATGGGAGGTGCTGATACCTTCCGTGCAGCCGCTATCGAACAGCTCGAAGTTTGGGGCATGAGAAGTGGTGTGGAGATTATTACTCGCGAGCGAGGAGCAGATCCTGCAAGCGTTTGCTATGAAGTAGTAGAAGCTGCAGAGAAGCAAAATGCTGATTTGGTCTTGATTGATACGGCTGGTCGTCTTCACACCAGCGAAGATCTTATGAGAGAGCTCGCTAAGGTAGTTAACGTTACCCGCAAGCGCTCTGAGATTCCTGTAAAGGTTGTATTGGTAATCGATGCGACAACAGGACAAAATGGCCTTCAGCAGGCTCATGAGTTCAACAATGCCCTCGATATCGATGGTATTATCGTAACTAAGCTTGATGGCACTGCAAAAGGTGGCATTGCACTTGCAATTGCCGACCAGCTCAAGCTTCCAATTTATCGTATTGGAGTAGGAGAGGCTATCGAGGACTTGCAGGTTTTCGATGCTGCTGCATTTGCCGAGGCATTACTAGGATAGCGAGGATATCGTGTTTAATAGTTTAAGTGATAAGCTCCAAGATACCTTTGATTCCCTTCGTGGTAAGGGAAAGCTTACGGAAGATGACATCAATCTCGCTATGCGCGAGATCCGCCTTGCTTTGCTCGAGGCAGATGTTAACTATAAGGTAGTTAAGGAGTTTGTAAAAAACTGTAAAGAAAGATGCTTAACTTCTGAGGTTATGGACTCTCTGAGCCCTGCTCAAAACGTTGTTAAGATCGTACTTGAGCAACTTACCGACCTTTTGGGATCGAGTGAGTCAAACCTTGTTTTGATGGCTAATCGTATTCCGAACGTTATTATGCTCGTTGGTCTTCAGGGTTCTGGTAAGACCACTGCTGCAGCTAAGCTTGCTTATTTGCTGAAGAAGAAGGGCAAGAGCCCACTTCTTGCAGCCTGCGACGTTTACCGTCCTGCTGCTGCCGACCAGCTTGAGACCTTGGGTAAAGAAATTGGCGTTCCTGTATTCCGTGGGGATGGCAAAAACCCAGTTGATATTGCGCAAGGCTCTATTCGTGAAGCAATCGATACCCTCCATGATGTGGTAATTGTCGATACTGCAGGTCGTTTGCAGATCGATGAAGTCATGATGCAAGAGGCTGTCGATATTAAGCGTGCAGTCAAGCCAGACCAGGTTCTCATGGTAGTCGATGCTATGAGTGGTCAGGATATCGTAAACGTTGTAACTGAGTTTAGTGAGCGCACTGAATTCGACGGCGTTATTATGTCCAAGCTCGACGGTGATGCACGAGGCGGAGGAGCTCTCTCTGTACGTGCGGTAACTGGAAAGCCTATTAAGTTCATTTCCATGGGCGAGAAGCCAGATAGTCTCGAGGTATTCTCCCCAGAGCGTATGGCAAAGCGTATCTTGGGCATGGGTGATGTCTATGGCATCATCGAGCACGCTCAGCAGATGGCTCAGGAGCAAGATGCTGCTGAAGCTGCAGAGCGTATGCTTCGTGAAGGCTTTACTATGAATGACATGCTCGCTCAGATGCAGCAGATCAAGAAGATGGGCGGCCTCTCCAAGATCATGGGAATGATCCCTGGTATGGAGCGCGCTATGAATAAGTCTGGCGCTAACATGGATGAAAAGCAGCTCGTTCGCATCGAGGCTATCATTCATTCCATGACTCCAGAGGAGCGCATCAAGCCAAAGATCATCAATGGTCAGCGCCGCAAGCGCATCGCTCAGGGGTCGGGAACTCAGGTTTCTGATGTCAATGCACTCATTAAGCAGTGGTCTGAGATGAATAAGATGATGGGCAAGCTCAAGGCTATGACCTCAGGCGGCAAGATGAACAAGCGCGCTATGAGAAATATGATGAACCAGATGAAGAATATGCCAGGCGGCATGCCTTTCTAATCTCACTATAATGACCTGCTAACTCTTTGAGCTAGCAGGTTTTCTGTGCCCGTGCACAAGAACTTTTGTTGGAGTAAAGATGTCACACCCTATTGTTACTATCGATAAAAAAGACCCACGTCTCGACCCCTATCTTCAGCTTACAAATAGGCAGTTGAGAAACTACTACGAAGTAGGAGCTGGAATCTTCATTGCAGAGAGCGAGATTGCTTTGCGTGTCGCTATCGATGAAGGCCTTGAGGTCGTATCGGTTCTTTTGGGAGCCAATAGGGTCGAGGCGCTCGGAGATCTTATTGACACCCTTGATAAGGGCGTTGAGGTGTTCGTACTCGATGATGAGGATATGCGCTCTGTGGTTGGCTACAGCGTGACTCGAGGAGTACTGGCTGCCGTCAGACGCCCTGAGGAAAAGCGCGTCGCAGATATCTTGAAGTCGGCACGACGCGTAGCTGTTTTGGAAGGGCTCGTTGATGCTTCTAACGTAGGTGCAATCTTCAGATCAGCTGCTGCTTTAGGTGTAGACGGCATTTTCTTGAGCCCTACCTGTGCAGATCCTTGGACGCGAAGGGCTTTCAGGACCAGTATGGGCACTGTCGCTCAGATTCCTTTCGCTAAAGCTGAAGGTAGATGGCCTGAATGCTTGATGGGGGAGCTGAAAGACGAGGGATTTTATTCACTTGCTCTAGCCCTGGATGAGCGTGCTGTGACTATCGATGATCCATCTTTGCTTGAGCATGATAAGCTTGCTTACTTCTTTGGATGTGAGGGATATGGCCTAGATCCAAAGACGCTCGACGCTCTGGATGCAAGCGTCATCATCCCTATGCACCACGGCGTTGATTCCTTGAACGTTTCAATCGCTGCGGCTCTGACGTTTTGGGAGCTTAGGGTACGTGAGTAGGTAATTGGTTCAATCAGGTTATTTGTTCGGAGTTTTATATGATTTTAACGTGTTTAAATTTATGTTTGTGTTATCTTCTGATTCGAATTATTGTATTTTCCATTTTAAAAATTAAGATAAGTCGTTGCTTTTCGTTTAGCCCATTTAGTAATCAGCAGACGATAGATGAGGTTGTAGTTGTCAAAAGTCGTGCAACGCTTGATAAATATGATGACTATAAATACTTCAAGGAAGATGAAACCCGACTGAATGATGCCTATTCGAAGGTTATTATTCATCAAACTGAAGCACAAGAGATTAATACTTTTCTTGAAGACAATATTTTTAAGACAAAGTGGACATATAAGAAGGTGGAAGCTCAGATTAAGCAATACCTAGAGAATATCGATACCTGGGTAGTTAATGTTAAGTATATAACTTCAGCTGGAAATAATCTTGATTCAAAATTGCTTGTTATATCCAAGGATACCATCTTAACTTTTAAGAATGATCCAACTCTGCTGATGAATAAGACAGAGTTAAATAGATATTTGAAACAGGAAGAAAAGAATTTACTTGCGCAAAAGCAAAGGCAATTCTATGACCGTGTTAATTCAATTATCGATACTGCAAATTCTGTTCGCGACAATCTCATCGTTAAAGGTAGTTCGACTAAGCTTGATGATTTAATTGCAAAGCTTTTTGATAGGACAGTTAATTCTATTAAGAAAATTAAGAAATCTGACAGTGAGGAGTGGGATATGATATCCCAATTTATCTCAGGTATTGAGTCTGAGGTAAATGAGATTGTTAACTTTAATCAGCAGATTCTTGATTATTATGATTCACCTGAGTTTTTCAAGATTAAGGAGACGGTTGATTCTCTCATGTCTTCTCAGCGTGAATTCAATGAGTATATTAATGAAAAAGCTGATTCAATCTCTTCATTATTTGGTACAGCCGTTATAAGAAATACAACTGAAAATCAGGATATCCGTAATTATATCCGTCCTTATAAGAAGACGATTACACCTTTTAATGCAGAGGTTAGTAAATCTGTTTTTGCAAGCGCAGAGAATAATCCACTCGACTATATTGTTAAAAAGTTTTATCCAAATAAGGAACTATATCCTGATCAAATACGAAATCTTCAGCACCTTGTTGAAGAGCTTGAAACACTCAGTGACGCAAAGAATATTATTGAAAATTATAAGCTTGAATATAAGCAGTATTTAACTGATGTACCTGAGTTTATCCTTCAGAATGATGAGTCGGGATTTTATTCACGCCTTGGATTTGCAAATCTTGATGAAAGCGTCCTTACTGTTGAATATAGGTTTACCTATACATCAGATGGTGGTTATGCTCAGAAGTCTTTCGGTGTTCCTATGACTGAGGATACTATTATCAAACTTATTAAAATGCTTGAAAGTAAGCTTTCTGCTCAGGCATTTGCCAAGGAGCAACGAAGCCTGATGACGAAGAAGTTACGTGAATCTATTAAAAAGCGTGATGACTACACATGCTGTACGTGTGGTAATTCAACGCATGAGGAACCTAACTTGCTTTTAGAGATTGACCATATTATTCCTGTATCTAAAGGTGGTCTGACACAGCAGGATAATCTTCAGACGCTTTGCTGGAAATGCAATAGGTCTAAGAGCAATAAAATACTAGCGTAGTAAATGTATTCAAATTTGCATATTAATGCTTGTGCTACCTGTGTATATAGTTAGAAAGATATGATTATGGATGAAAAGAAGCAGAAGCCACAGGTAAATCCTGAGGTAGATGAGGACTTTGAAGAGGCTCCAATAATTGTAGTTCCTAAGATTAAAGATACGCATGAGGAAGACGATGACTGCGATAATCCATCTGCGATCTTAGCACCTAGCTATTCTGAGGATGGTCACGTTTCAGGAGAGATCTTCAAGAAGCCAACCGATGTTGAAGCTACACTTAAGGCAAATAAGGAAGCTGCTAAGGCTAAAAGGGAAGCTGAGGCTGAACAAGAGGTGAATGCCAATCCTGAGGGTGAGACTCCAGATCAAGAGGTTTCTGACTCTGAAGAAAAAGATAAGAAGTCTGACAAGTTAAAGAAGTTGGCTTTTGATCCGGATGAAATGGACGAAAAGGCTCAGGCGATTGTTGGATGGATCTTCATTATCTTCATCATTCTCTATTCATTAAACCAATATTTTCCAGATACTTTCAATTTTGAGTTCCTTGATTTCTGGTCAAATGAAACGTCTGAAGAACAGGTAAAGCCTAGTGATAAAGCTTCTGTTAAGTCAGATGAAAAGCCTGCTAAGAGCAGCAATCCATATAAGATTGTGAATGAGGGAGTTGAATTCTCATCAACCCATCAAATCGAGGTATTTAAGTCTCAGCCTAGTCAGGATGGTAGTGGTTTAGAGTCTTATTATTACATCGACAATGGTGATGTCTTTATTTCAGATTTCTATTATCCTGGTCAGTCAAAAGCAGTTGATGATTTTTCAAGCTATAGTGATAGTAGGCTGAAAGATTCCTATATTGATGGTAAAGTTTTTAGCAATGTTGATAGTGTTAATAGAGTCGATGGTGTTATCTGGCTTTCAGGATCAAATTCAACATCTGATGACATGTATACCTATGTCATCATTGATACAAATAGAAAGTGCGTTCACCAGGTTATTGTTAAACATACTAAATCGGAACCTGAGGTCCTAAAGTTATTTGAAGAGGTAAAGAAATCCTTAATATACCGCGGTATTAATTTAGAAGGTTAGATATTCGAAAGGTGCATCTGTCGCTGACAGGTGCACCTTTTTGTATGCTGATGGGTTATGTGGAGGCGGTAATAAAGAAAAACCGCCCCAATATATAGGGGCGGTTTGTTGGGATGTTTGGGTAACGTCCATAATGTTGGTGTATGGGGTAAGTTAAGTAGTTAAAGAAATATAAAAATAGCGGTAATCCTTTAGAATGGGATTGACCA
>RCNH01000754.1_pt1 | contig 12313 bp, 7 predicted proteins | sample 2041161 | NCBI WGS metagenome assembly RCNH01 (sample SAMN09708215, study PRJNA481090) | Feces metagenome, whole genome shotgun sequencing project. | biome: feces | host: Leptonychotes weddellii | place: Antarctica: Sion Island | collected 2010-03-01 | reverse complement strand
CTTTCTCAGACTTGGACTGTTCCTTCATTTTCAGAGCGGCGGGTATATCAAAATCCAGATCGTCTACATTTTCTTTATCAGACATCTCAGAAATCAAATTTTTGACATCAGGAAGAACCTGGGTTTCCTTCAAAAGGTCCTGTTCCGGTTCTGCGGCCTGATTGATTTTGCTGCCGCAAATCGGACAGACCTTTTTGCCCGGAGCGACGACACTTCCGCAGCTTTCACAAATATTTTTACTCAACTTAGATTCCCTCCGTATTATGCAGAAGGGGCTTCTGCAATGTTTCGACAATATCATAACATTTTCCAGCCCATAAAACAACTACAATCCTGTTGCTTTTTTCGCTTTTTTCGCTTATTATATAGGGTAGTGACCGATACAAAGGAGGCGATGAAGTTGTCGGATGCCCATACCGTATCACCGCTGCTGGATGATTTCTCCCTGGGAAAGCCCTTCAGCAGTCACAATGGTATCACTTGCTGCCCCGCAATTCACAATGTCACAAAAGAGAAATACATCTTAAAGCGGATTTCTATACCGGAATCCCAGGACCAGGTGGAGGCCATGCTCTTCACCGGAGCCTGCCAGGACCGGGCTGCCGCCCAGGTCTACTATGAAGAATCCGTCCATGCTCTGGAAAATGAAATTGCCCTCTTGCAGGCTCTGTCCAAATCAAGAGGCTTTCTTCCCTTCACCGGTTCTCAGACTGTCGCCAAGGAAAACGGAGAGGTTGGCTTTGACCTCTATCTTCTGGCCCCCTATCGCATCACCCTGGGAGCCTACTGCCGGAAAAATGCAATGACCCATCTGGGTGCCGTGAATCTGGGAATCGATCTGGCTGCCGCTTTGAGTCAAAGCAGAAAAGCCGGATTCCTGTATCTTAACCTGAGGCCGGAAAACATCTGCATTACAGAAGGTCGGCGCTTCCGTCTGGGAGATCTGGGCTTCATATCCCTGGATGACCTGGCCTATGCCACCTTTCCTCAGAAGTACAGGAGCATTTTCACTGCGCCGGAGCTTTTTGATGACTTCAGCGAGATCAGTACCACCGGAGATGTGTATGCTCTGGGTATGGTGCTGTACCACATCTATAACGGCGGACCTCCCTTCCAGGACCCGGACAATCCTCAGGTATCTGAAAAGAACCGTCTCAGCGGTCAGGAGCTGCCGCCGCCCGCCTACGCTGACAGTGAGCTGGCTTCCATCATTCTGAAAGCCACTGCATTCCATTCAACCCAGCGCTGGCAATCTCCTGACGAAATGGGACAGGCCCTGATTGCCTACATGCAGAAAAATCCGGTCAATGAATCTGTGATTGGCCCCCCGGAGCCTGAACCTCCTCCCGAGGAACCGGAACAGGCTCAGGAAGAACAACCGGAACAGCAGGAGGCGCAAGAGGAGCCAAAGCAGGAGGAAGAAGCACAGGAGCAGCCCCCTGCCGAAGAGGAACAGGCCCCTGCTCAGGACGATACCTCCCCGCAGCCGGAAGCCCCGCCGGAAGAAGAGGCCCAGGAGGAAGCTCCGTCTGAGGAACCGCCGTCAGAGGAAGCACCGCAGGAAGCCCCCGCAGAAACGGAAGCAGAGGAACCATCCGAAGAACCGGAAGAAGAACCTGCCCCGGAGGCGGAAGCAACTGAGGAGGTCCCCGCTGCCGTAGCGGAGGAAATCCTTTCCAAAGAGCTTGTGGAGCAAATCAAGGAAGCACCTCAGGTAGATTCGCCTGACAGTGACCTCTTTGTTTCTCTGGAAGATGACCCGGAGCTGTCTGACATTCTCAGCCGGGCCGAATTCATTCTGAAGCCCGCAGAGCCAGACCCTGTTTATGAGGACTCCGAGCCGGAAGAAGATGACTTTAAAAAGCCATCCAAGCTCAAGGCCGGCTGGAAAAAAATACTGGCCTGGATCGGCGGTGTAGCTGTGCTGTTGGCTCTGGTGGTCAGCTGCCTGCTGTTCTATAAAAATGTCTACTGTATCCCCATAGATAAAATGGAAGTCATAACAGGAAATCAGGACGCCGTTGCCGTGTCCCTTTCCACCTCTGCCGATGAAGCTGCACTGACCCTCAAGTGTCAGGACACCTACGGCAATGTGATTGTAGGTACTCTGAAAGATGGGATTGCTTCTTTTGTGGGCCTCAAGCCCAACACACAGTATACCATCACTGCTACCGTTGACGGCTTCCATAAGCTGACCGGAATCACGAAGGTTACTTACACCACCCCCAATGTTACCGAAATCACCAGCTTCACCGCCGTAACCGGCCCTGATGACGGTTCCGTTCTGGTAAACTTCACTGTCAACGGCTCCAGCGAGCCTAAAAGCTGGACTGTGATGTATGCCATTGGCGAGGAGCCCTTCCAGTCTCAGACTGTGACCGGACACAATGTGCTTCTGTCCGGCCTCACCGTGGGCGAGACCTACAACATCCGTCTGGAAAGCGGCGACGGTACTCCCCTCAGCGGCACCACCTCCATCAGCCACACCGTAAGCAATGTGATTTCTGCTCAGAATCTTCGGGTCACAGAGCGTACCGCCGACGGATTCACCCTGAGCTGGGATGGCCCCGAAACTCCTGTGGAGCAGTGGTCCGTCCATTGCAGCAACAACGCCGGTTATGACAACACTGTTACCGTCACCGACTGCACCGTAACCTTCACCGGTCTGGATCTGGAGTCTGACTACAGCATTGATGTCACCGCCAAGGGAATGTCTGTCAGCAGCCGCCTGACCATGTCTGCCAAGTCCGCAGCTGTGAAGGATGTGAAGATGGACACCGGAACCCCCGGCAAAATCAACCTCACCTGGAGCAATGACGGCGGCTATGCCGGCCCCTGGATCGTGCAGTGCACCTACGGTGACGTAACCAACTCCTACGAAACCGCAGAACCTGCTCTGACTGTGAATCCTGCACTGCCCGGAACCGCCTACACCTTCCTGATTCAGACCTCCGACGGTACCACCGCTTTGGGCGGCGAAGGTCACACCGTCACCACCCCTGAAGCTCCCGCCTTCGAGGGCTTCGGGCTCACGGGAGCAGATATGGCCTTTGCCTCCTTCTCCGCTCCTGAGGGCGAATGGGGCGTGGATACGCTGAACAGCCTGCCCTCCAAGACCGACTTCACCACTGTCGAAACCATCGGCTTCCTGCTGAACGGTCAGGGCCGGGACAGCAGCGATGCGAATGTGGACATTCTGGTGCTTCTGCGGGATGAAAGCAAACATATTGTGTCCCACTCCTTCAGCACCAGCACCTGGAACAATATGTGGAACAAGAATCTCTATCTGGGTCAGCTGCCGGAGACTCCGCAGACTCCCGGTACCTATTCTCTGGAAATCTACTTTAACGGTGCTCTGGTCCACTCTCAGGCAATTACCATTGCATAACCATCAAACAGGACCTGCTGCAAGATGCAGCAGGTCCTTTCTCTATGTCTTTCCATAAAAACAGGGGTCAGGCACACCATTTGGCGGCCTGACCCCAATATGTATCACAGTATCTACTCCGCACTTACGCAGTGCGGCATTCATGTTACCTTAGATTCTGGCAACACCGGTATCCCGGGCAGCCTGAGCCACAGCCTTGGCCACAGCGGGGCCGACTCTGGGATCAAATGCCTTGGGAATGATATAGTCAGCGTTCAGCTCTTCGGGCGTAATCAGCTCTGCCAGAGCCTTGGCAGCTGCCATCTTCATCTCTTCGTTGATGTCAGAAGCACGGACATCAAATGCACCACGGAAAATACCGGGGAAAGCCAGAACGTTGTTAATCTGGTTGGGGTAGTCGGAACGGCCGGTAGAAACAACGGCAGCACCGCCAGCCTTGGCATCATCGGGGAAGATTTCAGGGGTGGGGTTGGCGCAGGCAAAGACGATAGCGTCCTTGTTCATGGTCTGTACCATTTCCTTGGTGAGGGTACCAGGTGCAGAAACACCAATGAACACATCAGCGCCCTTGATTACATCACAGAGCTTTCCGGTCTCCTTGTTCAGGTTGGTAACCTGGGCCATCTCTTCCTTGATCCAGTTGAGGCCCTCACGACCTGCGTAGATGGCACCGGAGCGGTCGGTCATCACAATATTCTTAAAGCCGGCAGACAGCAGCAGACGGACGATGGAAATGGCAGCGGCACCAGCGCCGGAAGTAACCACCTTTACATCTTCCTTCTTCTTGCCAACCACCTTCAGAGCGTTGAGCAGGCCGGCCAGAGTGATTACGGCAGTACCGTGCTGGTCATCGTGGAAAATGGGAATATCACACTTTTCCTTCAGCTTCCGCTCGATCTCGAAGCAGCGGGGAGCGGAGATATCCTCCAGGTTCACGCCGCCGAAGGAGCCGGAAATCATATACACAGTGTTGACGAATTCATCAACATCCTTGGTCTTGATGCACAAAGGGAATGCATCCACGCCGCCGAAGGCCTTAAAGAGGACACACTTGCCTTCCATAACGGGCATACCTGCCTCAGGGCCGATATCGCCCAGGCCCAGGACTGCGGAACCGTCGGTAATCACAGCGCAGAGGTTATGGCGGCGGGTCAGGTCATAGGACTTTTCAGGGTTTTTCTGAATCTCCAGGCAGGGCTGTGCAACACCGGGAGTATAGGCCAGGGACAGGTCATCCTTATTTGCAACGGGAACGGTTGCGACGACTTCGATCTTACCCTTCCACTCGTTATGGAGGCGAAGGGACTCTTCTGCATAGTTCATTTTTATTCCTCCCTAAAGGATATTTTAAGCAATTACAATTCTACCACAGTCAAGCGGCCCGGTCAAGGCATTTTCTTCCATACCAGAGTTTCCAGACACGCTCTGTGCTGGCGGAAACGACGGGCAATGGGCCGTGCCACAATGCCTTCCTGAATCATTTCATCCATCTGCTCCAGAGTGACCCATCTGGCATCTACCGTCTCTCCGGGCTGGAGCACAATATCCTTCAAATCAATGGGGTAAACCAGATGATACAGGTCAAAAAAAGCATCAGAGGTTCTGGATGTACCAATATATGTAAAGGCATCCATAGGGGCGTTGATCCCGGTTTCCTCCCGGAGCTCCCGTGCAATGGCCTGGACACTGGTCTCCCCTGCCAGGGCTCCGCCGCCGGAGTTTTCCCAGCAGTTGGGACAGGATGGCTTCTCAGGCGCACGCAGCGTCAACAGCAGGTGTCCGTTTCCATCCGTCACCCAGGCACAAACAACCAAAATCCGGTCGCCCTTCGCCAGGGGCTTTCCCCTGCGGTGAATCCGACCAGTCGGTTTTTTATCGCTGTCATATACATCCACAAGCTCCATGGTTCTGCCTCCTAACAAATCTGCCCTTCATTCTACCACATCCCCCCGGAAAACACAAGAAACAAACCGTGGATTTTCGCCCTGGCCCAATCTGCACCCCATTGGTTTTTCTGCCGAAATATATGGTTTATAATTGACTTTTCCTGCAATTTTCAGTTATAATAGTGTCATTCATAACGCGTAAAATTCTACAGGAAAGTAAAGGAGAAGGGAACGATGATATTCGGTACTCATATCAACCGCTACTATCTGCGTTACGCCGGATGGCTGCTTCTGGGACTTTTTACCCTGGGCCTGGTGGACTTTATGCAGCTGGTAATCCCCAATCTGTATCAAATGGTCATCAATGGCATGAATGACGGTCAGGTGATGGTAGATGGCACAATGGTTGCCTTTGATATGGATTTTCTATTGGACAAAATCTGTATGCCCCTGGTGCTTGTTATTCTGGTCATGGTCTTAGGCAGATTCCTATGGCGTATCTGCATTTTCGGCTCCGCTATTAAGCTGGAAACCGATCTGAGAAACCGCATGTTTGACCACGCCAAGGATCTCTCTCAGGAGTATTATCAGGTGAACAAAGTGGGCAACCTCATGAGTCTGTTCACCAACGATCTGGAAACGGTGCAGGACTGCTTTGGCTCCGGCCTTCTGATGTTCTTTGATGCCCTCATTCTGGGTGCACTGGCCCTGTTTAAGATGTGGAATATGGACCACCTGCTGGCCGGACTTTCCATGATCCCTATGGTGCTTCTGCTGCTGGTCAGCACCCTGATCGGTAAGCACATGACCAAAAAGTGGGACCAGCGGCAGGCCGCTTTTTCCAAGTTGTCCGACTTTTCTCAAGAGAGCTTCTCCGGCATTGCCGTGGTCAAGGCCTTTGTAAAAGAGGGCCGGGAGCTGTGGGCCTTCAAAAAGCTGAATCAGGATAACGAAAAGGCCAATATTGAATTTACCCGTGCCTCTGTCCTGCTGCGGATTCTGGTGACACTGTTTGTGGAATCCGTCATCTGCATCATTCTGGGCTACGGCGGCTATCTGGTCCATGCAGGCACCTTTAACGCCGGTCAGCTGATGGAGTTTATCGGCTACTTCAACGCCATTGTCTGGCCCATTATGGCTGTTTCCGAGCTGATTGATATGACTTCCCGGGGCAAGGCTTCCTTAAAGAGAATCAGCGCCCTGCTGGATGCAAAGCAGGATGTGATGGACAAGCCCACCGTGAAAGCCCTGAACAAGGTCAGCGGTGACATTGAGTTCCGGAATCTGACCTTCCGCTATCCCGACGGAGAAATGGATGTCCTCAAGGACATCTCTTTCCACATCAAGGCCGGCGAAAACATCGGTCTGGTGGGAAAAACCGGCGCAGGAAAAACCACTTTGGTAGACCTGATTCTCCGGACCTACAATGTGCCGGACGGTACCGTTTTTGTGGACGGACATGATGTAAATGAGCTTCCCATCCGGCAGGTAAGGCAGGCTGCCGCCTATGTACCCCAGGACAGCTTCCTGTTCAGTGACACCATTACCCGAAACATTGCCTTCGGTGTGGACAGTCTGGACAACTCCGCCGTGGCAGAGGCCGCTGCACTGGCAGATGTAGACAGCAACATCCGGGAATTTTCTCACGGCTATTCCACGGTTCTGGGTGAACGAGGCGTCACCGTATCCGGCGGTCAGAAGCAGAGAATCTCTATTGCCCGTGCCCTGATGAAAAATGCTCCCATTTTGATTCTGGACGACTCTGTATCTGCCGTGGACACCAAGACAGAGAGAACCATTCTCGATAACCTGCGCAGCACCCGAACGGGTCAGACTACCATTCTCATTGCCCACCGCATCTCCACCATTGAGCAGATGGACAAGATTATTTTCATCGATGACGGCCATGTGGTGGCTGTGGGCACCCACCGGGAGCTTTACGACAGCTGCCCCGACTACCGGCACATGGTAGACCTGCAAAAGCTGGAAGAGGAGGGAGATGTGAACCATGCATGAGTATTTGCCCATTTTGATTGTAGGCGGCATTATCGGCGTTTTTTCCCTGCTGTTTGTGATCGCCTATGTCCGCATCAAAAACAAAAAGGAGTCTGTGGGCTTTGAGCGGAATATGGCCGACGGCGAAATTATGAAGCGGCTTCTGGTCTATGCAAAGCCCTATTGGAAAAGCTTTCTTGCTGTTCTGTTCGTGATGATTCTTTCTATTGCCTATGACCTTCTCTCCCCTATTATTGTGGGACAGATTGAGGAAATGATCAAAGCGGACTTTCCCTTAAAGAAGCTTTTCTCCTGGGTGGCCCTTTATGCCAGCCTCTTGCTGGTATCCATGGCCGGTACCTATATTCAGTCCATGATTCTCCAGAAAACCGGTCAGAGGATTCTTTCCAATCTCCGTCAGGATCTGTTTGAGCACATTGAAAGCCTGTCTCACGAGCAGCTGAACCAGATCCCTGTGGGCAAGCTGGTGACCCGTGTCACCAACGACACCAATGCCATTTCCATGATGTTTACCAACATTCTGGTAACCATGGCCAAAAACCTCTTTATCATTGCAGGCGTTCTGGCTGCCATGCTTATGGTCAACTATCTGCTGACCCTCATGGTGCTGAGCTTTGTCCCCTTCCTGATTCTCTTTACGGTCATTTTCAGAAAATTCACCAGAAAGGTGCAGCGGACCGTAAAAGACGGCACTACGGATATCAACACCTATCTTTCAGAAAATCTTTCCGGCATCAAAATCACACAGATTTTCAACCGGGAACAGCAGAAAATGGACGATTTTCTGGAAAAAAGCAACAAGCTCAAAAGGGCCAAGCAGCGCCAGATTTTCGTCTTTGGTATTTTCCGTCCCATGGTGTACATGCTCCATATCTCCTCTGTGCTGTGTCTTCTGTACTTAGGCGGCAGAGGCTATATTGACGGCATCGTATTTTTAGGGCAGCATATCACCAGCGGCGTCGTTGTCACCTTCTATCTCTACATTTCCAAGTTCTTTAACCCCATTCAGACATTGGCAGAGCAATTCAACATGCTCCAGTCCGCCTTTGCTTCTGCGGAGAAAATTTTCTCCATCCTGGACCTGGTGCCTCAGGTGGTTGACCAGGAAGGGGCTGTGGAGCTGAAAGAAATCCGGGGAGAAATTGAGTTCCGGCATGTATGGTTTGCCTATGAGCCGGAGCAGTGGGTTCTGCAGGATGTGTCCTTCCATGTGGCTCCCGGTGAAACCGTGGCCTTTGTGGGCTCCACAGGCTCCGGCAAGAGCACCATTCTTTCCCTCATCTGCCGCAACTACGACATCCAGAAGGGTCAGATTCTCATTGACGGTGTGGACATCCGTCATATTAAAATTTCTTCTCTGCGCCGTCACTTCGGTCAGATGCTTCAGGATGTATTCCTGTTCTCCGGTACCATCCGCAGCAATCTGGTTCTGGGGGAAGAATCCTTCACGGACGAGGAAGTAAAGGCCGCCTGCCAGTATGTCAATGCAGACTCCTTCATTAACAAACTGGATTTTGGACTGGATGAGGTCGTCCGGGAGCGAGGCAATAACTTCTCTGCCGGTCAGCGTCAGCTTCTGTCCTTCGCCAGAACCATTCTGCATAAGCCCTCTGTGATGATTCTGGACGAAGCTACCGCCAACATTGACACAGAGACAGAGATTCTGATTCAGGATTCTCTGGAAAAGATGAAAAACATCGGCACCATGCTGATTGTGGCCCACCGTCTGTCCACCATTCAGCATGCCGACAACATCATCCTTCTGTCCAAGGGACAGATTGTGGAGCAGGGCACCCATCAGGAGCTTCTGCGCAAAGAGGGCCGCTATTATCAGCTCTATACCCTCCAGTACGGAAACGCAACCTAAGCTTTTCAGCTCCCCGAGACCGCCTCATCCAGGCAGTCCCGGGGAGTTTTTTACAGTCCGATAAAAAATTTTTATTTTTTTGAAATAGCTATTGACATTTCTGAAAAAGGTGGTATAATTAAAAATGTTCCGCGGGTGTAGCTCATCCGGTAGAGCGCCACCTTGCCAAGGTGGAGGTAGCGAGTTCGAGCCTCGTCACCCGCTCCAAGAAAAGTCGTACGAAAGTACGGCTTTTCTTTTTTCCTTATAAAAAAACTCCCGGAGGCAGAAAATAATACTTGCTTTTTTCTTACTGATATACTATAATAGTGCCGTTGCAGAGCTTCTCTCTGCCAATTGAATCTTTATGCCGGTGTGTTGGAATGGTAGACGAGGCGGACTCAAAATCCGTTGGTGGCGACACCGTGTGGGTTCGAGTCCCACCACCGGCACCATCCAAAGAAGGACAAGAATTGTTTCTTGTCCTTCTTTTTTGCTGTTTACAGGGAATTTATGGAATAATCGGCCTGTATCCCCTTCCAAAGATTGAAATACACATTTTACAATTCAACTGTATAATCTCCGTTCAGATTAAAAATGGCGACGAAAACGGCGATACTTTAGAGCGGAAAGAATGGTACACTCACAGCCCATCTACCCCGAAGATAAAGTCCACATATTCGGCTCACTTGTTTTAGATGTTTTGTCTAAAATAGTGGAACACTATTGATTTATTCATAAAAATGTATAATAATTGTACATATGATAAGTGGTATTCGTGAATCAAAAGACACGAATACCATACGATTTCCGGAAAGACTGTCGTCTTTCCAAGTACGCTGTAAATCGGAGGAATCACCATGCAGTTTTATCCGCCAAAGGGAGAATGGACTCCCTTCGCCTCGGAAGAGGATCAATTGGAGCACTTCCGGCTTTGGGGGCTGATTTCCCCAAAGTCAAAGAGCATTCGCTCCATCGTATACGCCGCACCGGGAGTTACGGCACCGATGCCCTGTAAGGTTGTAGGATACCAGCAGCCATTCTGGGCCATTGTACAGGTAGGAGAACATCTCACCGGCATCCATGGCGACTATTTGGCTGAGACACAGCCGGATCTTCCAATTAAGCTGCTGGGGGGATTCCGTGCGCCTGACCTCCTACAGGATTATGTTGTGCTTGACATTGAGACTACAGGATTTGTCAAGGAAACAGATCACATTTTAGAGATTGCAGCTGTTCGGTATACCTTTGGGACACCTAAAGAAACATTTCACACCATGGTAAATCCCGGATGCTCTATTCCCAAAGACATTGCAGAGCTTACAGGAATTACGGATGCCGATGTCGCAGACGCTCCCTGCATCGATTCCATTGCAGAGTCTCTTTTGAAGTTTCTTGGGGATTCTCCCATTGTGGGACATAATGCACTGAGCTTTGATGTGCCCTTTCTCAGCTATCATCTGCGGTCGGAGCTCACAAATGCCGTTGTTGATACGCTTCCTGTTGCCCGGCGTGTTTTCCCCGGTCTCCCCTCCTATAAGCTGCAAATGCTCAATACTGCACTGGAGTTGGGAGCCACGACGGCCCATCGGGCTTTAGCCGATGTAGAGACTACAAATGCCCTGCTTTTGGCCTGCATGGTGCCCGGCAGATACACTGAACGGGTAAATCGGGCGGCAGAAGCGAACCCAGCGCCCCCAAAAAAGAAAAAAGCCGAAGAAAAGCCGACAGTCTCCCAAATCCCGAAATTCAAAAAGTACAGCACAGATTATAAATCCATCCATGCAACGGCTTCCGTAGACACAAACAGTCCCCTGTATGGGAAAGTAATTGTATTCACCGGAGACCTCAGAATCCCCAGAGAAGAAGCCATGCAGATGGCTGTCAACGCCGGGGCAGAGTTAAAGGGCGGTATTTCCAGAAAAGTAGATTATCTTGTGGTAGGTACACAGGACAAAACCATTGTAGGAGCCGGTGGAATGAGCGGAAAAGAAGAAAAGGCCCACGCATTGAACGCCTCAGGCAAGGCCTCCATTCAGCTCATTTCAGAGGACCAGTTTTTAGAGCTGGCAGGTGCGTGTCACACCTGATTAGGCAATCCTAACATGCAGGAGCCGGAATCTATGGACTCCATCCCCACGCAACTCACGGAAGCATCCACCCTTACTGCAGCCGCAGAGACTCAGAATACAGAACCGACTGCATCCCAGGCCACAGAAGCGCCCACCACAGAGCCAAAATCCGCAGAAGCACCTTCTGCACCAGAGGTCACAGAGGCTCCCACAACTGCACCGGAAGCCTCAGAGGCACCAAAGTCATCCGCCGCTGCAAGTGCAGGAGAAACCAATGCGCCGAAAACCGCTAAAAACTATCTGCGGATCTCCGCATTCTCCTATACCGGCTTAATCAAGCAGCTGGAATATGAGGGATTCACAACAGAAGAGGCCACCTATGGTGCAGATCATTGCGGTGCCGACTGGAAAGAGCAGGCACTGCAATGTGCCAAATCCTACCTGTCCATTACAAACTTCTCTCGTGAAGGTCTGATGGATCAATTGATTTTTGAAGGCTTTACCGAAGAAGAAGCTTCCTATGCAGCAGATCATTGCGGTTCAAAGGAAGACAGTCAGGCTCTGGGCACTGCAAAGCAGTATTTGAAGGTGATGGCTTTTTCCAGAGACGGTCTGGTGTCTCAACTGGAATACGACGGCTATTCCACAGAAGATGCTGAATATGCTGCCGACAACAGTGGTGCTGACTGGTTTGAGCAGGCGCAAAAAGCAGCAAAGCAGTATTTAAGCATCATGTCTTTCTCCAGAGACGACCTGATCAATCAGCTTGTCTTTGACGGCTTTACATACAACCAGGCAGAATATGGCGCAGAGCAAAACGGATTATAAGCAGAATTCCGAAATCCCAGCAAAACTGACCGGCTCACTGCCAATTTTAATTGTATGTTTCATTCCGGTCTGCATATTGTCATAAGATTACGAAAAGGAGGACAAGAACCGTTCTTGTCCTCCTTTTTCTGTTCATTTTCCTGAATTCCCGGAAGCAGGGTGATTTTGTCCGGCAGGCATTTTATTGCTCCGTCTCGGCTGTTGGGGCCGTTTCCGCTGCCGGGTCCGCTTCAGAGATGGTTATTCTCTCAAAGCACGCCGTTGCAGACTCCGCAGA
>RCNH01000753.1_pt1 | contig 12325 bp, 12 predicted proteins | sample 2041161 | NCBI WGS metagenome assembly RCNH01 (sample SAMN09708215, study PRJNA481090) | Feces metagenome, whole genome shotgun sequencing project. | biome: feces | host: Leptonychotes weddellii | place: Antarctica: Sion Island | collected 2010-03-01 | reverse complement strand
TGCCGCGAGGACTGCTCCTCAGAATACAAAAAATCCCGGAAGAATTTTCATTCTTCCCTTTTTCCATGCCTTTTTGCGAGGGCGAAAACAAAAGAGAGGAACGGACAAGTTCCTCCCTTTTTCAGTTCCATAAGGCACAAAAAAGAGGTTCGACCCAAAGGCCGAACCTCAATAAAGAACAATTCAACGATTATTTGTAGGTAACCGTAATCTTCTGAATACCGGTGTGGGTAGCAGTACCCGTGAATACTACTTCAGGAACACCTGCCGGATTCTCCCAAGTCCAGTTGCATTTTGCATCAATCGTCTGAGCACCACACGTCATCGGTTTTTTACCTTTTGAGGAAACGGTAAATACAACTTTGGTAATCGTCTTACCACCGATCGTCAATTTATTGCCATTATACATACGAACGGCATTACCTTTATCATAGAATTTGGCTCCGGTAAAGACAACCGAAAGAGGTTCCGTACCGGCAACCGTTGCAACAGCAACACTGTTACCATATCCCTTGTTGGTCAAATCAATTGTCATCGTATTCTCGGCAGAAGTACCTGCGGCAACCTGTGTAATTTCCACCGTCTTGGTAATTATGCCATAAGTCAGCGTAATCGTAGCCGTACGAAGAACACCCGTAGTATTCTCATCCACATTGAATTTAACCATACTATCAGTACAGGTAAATCCGTTTACCCAAGGCTGATTCGATTCAGCCGCAATCGTAACACCTTGTTTGGGGTTTTCGATCGTATAGTTGATCTCACCCATACCGCCAATCCAACCCATCGCAATAGGCGAAGTAGTCGTAACATTGATAATCGAAGGTTCTACCACTTCACCGCCCTGACCATCAAGAACTTCAATACGCTGAATACATACACGGCGGCCACCGGCATTCTCCGTTGCGAATTTAATTTTCTCGTTCTCGGTAGCGGCAGGCATCGGAATTACATACTCCTGAGCGGTCGCTGTCAGCGTCTCCGTTTTCGTAACACTGCCAACCGTAATGACCAATTTGGAATTATCCGATCCATAAGCATTAGCCGTAACTTTAATCGTATAAGGCTTGCTCAAATTCAAGAATTTGGTTTCGATAGATCCACCATGTTTCGAAACACCTATTCGTAATTCTTTTAAGTTGTCACAGTAAAGGTTAGTACCGTTGGTGTATTTTCCCTTCGAGGAATCGATAGAAACCTTTCCCGTGTGCAACCACGAGAAATCATCTACAAAAGGCAGAACGGCACCCGATGTGCGAATAGAAATATGCTCGGCATTCAGCGTAACATTCAAATTGGTCAGTTTACCCGGCAGAATCTCGATCGGGTTCTTCAACGTGATCACCTTCTTGAAGTTATGACCTGCGGTCGTACCGCTTATGGTAAGGATTGTACCTGCGGCCAGCGTCTGCGGATATACGCACAAGTAAGCACCGTTCGTACCATTCAATGCAAACTGATTTTCGGAAGCATACTCGGCCGAAACCTTCAGCGATTTATTATAATAAAGCGAGGTCAAACCCATCGAGTTTCGCACATCAAGGGAAACGCGACCTGCGAAACCCGCAGCCTCGGATTTATCAACCGAAACCGACAGCGATTCCAACTTCTCACCGTTAATGGCACCCTTGACATTCACCTTCAGCACACCGATTACACGGGCAAACTGGGTTTTCAAAGTAGCGACATCCACACCGTCCGTAACAGCGATCGGTTTTCCGATCAGCATATCGGCAGCACCGTCAAAACTCGTTTCGGTAGGATACTGCAAGGCAGGAATGTCCATTTTAATATTTTTATCTGTATTTACTCCTTGATTTGCACTCGGATAGAACGGATAGAGCGTCGTTGTACCCATCGGAACGGTACCCGTAAAGGTAGTCGTTTTAGATGCAGCAGTTGCGCTACTTGTCAAAGTTTTAAAAGAATTGTCCTGGGTCATGACACCGATCTTATCGCCGACCGACCACATAGGGATCGTACCGTTCAACTCGGTACGGGTCTCTGCTTCAACTTCGGGAGTTCCTGCCTCGATCGCGATCTGCATCACGGGTTCCGGAACATTACCCTCCATCGCGTCATCATTCGAACACGATGTAAACGCCATTGCCGCACAGGCAACGCTCGCTAAAGTATAGAGTATTCGTTTCATCATGCAATTTTTTTAAAGTTCGTAATCATAACCACCGTTAAGGTCACCACCTGCGCCATTATCTTCGCCCCATTCCAATTTGGTGGTTCCAGTTCCAGCAAAGCCCTGCTCTACCGCGATCTCGACTACCTCGATGGCGGGAGCATTGTAACGTTCATTTTTTCTCATCTTTTTTTATATTAATAGTTCGTTTGATTCAAAAATATTTATGAGGGATTTCCCTTTAACTATTGATATGCAAAATTAACCTTTTCTCCAAACAAATCAAAATCAAAAATCTTAAATAAAAATGATTTTCCGTTTCAATTGTTTGAAGAATCTTATTTATTCATAAATTCGTCTTATTCGGGAATTTACCGATTCTTTTCGGAGCGGAAAACAGACCCGATCCGACAAGCGAAAAAACTTGACCGGAAAAAAAGTTTGCATTTTTCCACCCGACGGCGGGACGTTGCAAAAAAACGGGACAGGATACGCACTGATCTTTAGGAAAATCCGACTGCGGAGAACCCCACGTCGGACATGATTTTTAACGGAATCACCCGCTATGCACGACAAAAAAAAGGGTTGCATCCCCTTCCCCGAAGGCGTTTCGCAAACCCTGAAACAAAAAAAGACTGATGAAAATCATCAGTCTTCGTTGAGCTACCAGGATTCGAACCTGGAATAACAGGACCAGAATCTGTTGTGTTACCATTACACCATAGCTCAATGTCCTTTTGTTTCGACGATGCAAAAGTAGATAAAAAAATCTATTCTCCAAAGAAAATCACAAAAAAAATGTATCTTTGTTTTGTGGCTTTTAACACTGAAAATATTAAATTAATCTAAATCAATGTAATATGGGAATTAAATTTCGTTTGATCATCATGAACTTTTTGCAGTACGCTGTATGGGGTGCATGGCTGATCACCTTGGGAACCTATTGTTCGAGCACCCTCCACTTCGAAGGAGGTCAGATTGCGACCTTCTTTGCAACGATGGGTATCGCCTCGCTGTTCATGCCCGCAATCATGGGCGTACTGGCCGACCGCTTCATTCCGGCTCAAAAACTTCTGGGTATCTGCCATCTGCTGGCGGGCATTTTTTTGGCCTACGGTGCCACGCAGACCGGCTATAATACCCTATATATAGCCGTGCTGTTGAGCGTGATGTTCTACATGCCGACCATCGCCCTGTCGAACTCCGTGGCGTTCAACGCACTGACCAAAGCCAAACTCGACACAGTGAAGGCATTCCCGCCGATCCGTGTATGGGGTACGGTGGGTTTCATCGCCGCCATGTGGTTCGTGAGCCTTGTGGTGGTGGATCGTGATTTCGGCTTTGCACCGCTCAAGGGCGAACCCGCCAAGACGGAACTCGCAACCGTCGTAAAGGATGCCACCCCGTCCGATGCCGAGACGGTTTCCTCGACCGACAACGCCGAAAAAAAGACGCTCCGTCTGGAACTTGCCAAACCTGCCCGGAAACTCGAAAAGAACGCCAACATCCTGACGCTCTCCAAACTGAAAGTCCCCGAATTGAACAATAAGCCCGTACAGTTGAAATACACGCCGTGGCAGTTGCTCTTCTCGGCATTCCTGTCGCTCGTGCTGGCCGTTTATTCGTTCACGCTGCCCGCCTGCCCCGTCAATCGCAACGTCAGACAGCAGTCGTGGATCGACACCTTCGGTCTGAGAGCCTTCTCGCTGTTCAAACAGCGTAAGATGGCGATCTTCTTCATCTTCTCGATGATGCTCGGCATGTCGCTCCAGATCACCAACGCCTTTGCCGATCCCTACATATCGAGTTTCGGCAAACTGCCCGAATATGCCGATTCGCTGATCGTCCGCCAATCGACCATTCTGATCTCGCTGTCGCAGGTATCCGAAACCTTGTGCATCCTGCTCATCCCGTTCTTCCTGAAGCGTTTCGGCATCAAGAAGGTGATGCTGATCTCGATGATCGCATGGGTATTGCGTTTCGGACTGCTGGGCTTCGGTAATCCGGGCGCAGGTGCATGGATGCTCGTCCTCTCGATGATCGTTTACGGCGTGGCATTCGACTTCTTCAACATATCGGGTTCGCTGTTCGTCGATCAGGAGACTTCGTCCGACATCCGCTCGTCGGCACAGGGCGTATTCATGATCATGACCAACGGTTTCGGTGCGTTCATCGGCTCGTATATCGCCGGCGTGGTGGTCGATTGCTTCGCATTCCCCCACTCGTGGTTCATCTTTGCCGCCTACTCGTTGGCCGTGGCCATCGCGTTCGCATTCGCATTCCGCTACAAATACAACCCCGCAGAGGCCAAATAACAACCTCCGAAGGACAAACCAACGGCGGCGGAGTAGGATCCGTCGCCGTTTTTTGTACCCTTGCTTGGCGTTCTGAAAAGGGTTTCTTATCTTTGAATCCGAAAAAACAATCCGCCCATGACCCCGAATCCCCACACCCGCCAATCCAACATGGAACTGCTGCGCATTCTCTCCATGTTACTGGTCGTACTGGTTCATACGGGTTACTATTCGCTCGGTCGCCCGACCGCAGCCGAAGTGCAGGCCGACCCCCTGTCGCAATTCAGTCTGAACTTTTTTCAGGCACTCGCCACGGGATGCGTCGATCTGTTCATCCTGCTGACAGGTTATTTCGGCATCAAACGCCCCACCATCAAGGGTGCGGCAAACCTTCTGTTTCAGTGTGCGTTCTACTCGATCGGCATCTGCGCGGTGATGTTCCTTACGGGCGCAATCCCCTTTACGTGGGCGACGGCTTTCCGGTCATTGCTCATTACGCGGGGCTATTGGTTCATCAACTCCTACCTCTGTCTCTATCTGCTCTCGCCCCTGTTGAACCGCCTTATCGAACGCTCCCCACGCAAGCGACTGCGTAATATTCTCATCGGATTTTTCGCCCTCCAGACCGCGATCGTGTGGGGACTCAATATCGGCAATTTCTTTATCGGCGGCTACTCGCTCTCTTCGTTCATGAGCCTTTACCTGCTCGCCCGCTACATCCGAATCTACGGCGGAAAGTGGTTCACGCTGCCCCGCATGGCGGATCTTGCCCTTGTGCTGAGTCTTCCGTTGGTTATCGCCCTTTTGGCAACCGCCAACTACTATTTCGAGTGGGATTTCTTCGGTGACGATGTGAAGTACAAGACGGATCTCTACTCCTACATCAACCCGCTGGTGCTTGTCGGGTCGGTCTGCCTGATGCTCTTCTGCTCGAAACTCTCGTTCCAGAGCAAGGGCGTGAATCTTGTGGCGGCTTCGTGCCTTGCGGTCTATCTGGTTCACCTCAACCCGCTGGTGTCGCCCTACTTCCGCGTATGCGTCCAAACGATCCACGAGGAGTTCCACGGCATGACACTTGCAGGAATGATCTTCGTGCTGATTGTCGGAATTTACGCCGCATCGGTTCTTATGGATCAACTCCGCATCCGATTGTGGCTCAAACTCTCCTCTCGTTTCCCGATCTTACATTAAAAGCACCTATATATAATAAAACCTTCCTCCGATCGGGAGGAAGGTTTTATTTTGACTTGTCCTAAAACTTAGGCATTGACCTTGGCGTGGTCGGCGAGGAATTTCTCCAGACCGATGTCCGTCAGCGGGTGCTTCAACAGCCCCTTGATGGCGTTCAGCGGGCAGGTAGCCACATCGGCACCTGCATCCAGACACTTGATGATGTGGTTCGTGTGGCGGATCGAAGCGGCCAGCACCTGCGTCTTGTAGCCGTAGGTACGGTAAACACGCACGATGTGGGCAACCAGTTCGACACCGTCCTCCGAGATATCGTCCAGACGGCCGACAAACGGCGATACGAACGTAGCACCGGCCTTGGCAGCCAAAAGAGCCTGACCCACCGAGAAGACCAGCGTGCAGTTGGTGCGATAGCCCTTCTTCGAGAAATACTTCACGGCACGAATACCCTCGGCCGTACACGGCAACTTGATGACGATCTTTGCGGGATTGATGGCGTGGAGTTCCTCACCCTCGCGGATCATCCCCTCGTAGTCGGTGGCGATCACCTCGGCACTTACGTTGTCCTCGACAATGTCGCAGATTTGACGGTAGTGCTCCTTGCAGGCCTCGTCGCCGCGAATATTCTCCTTGGCCATCAGCGAAGGATTGGTCGTCACACCGTCCAGCACACCCATTTCATTGGCCTCACGAATCTGAGCCAGATTTGCAGTATCAATAAAGAATTTCATGTTGGTATAGAAGTTTGGTTTTTTTGAACAGATAAAGATACGATTTTTTCCGGATTTTCCACGCAAAAAAAGCAAAAAAGGCAAAAAACGGGAGGTAACATAAAAATTTCGGTACTTTGTTTTGCATAATACCAAAATATACACTATACTTGCAACATCAAAGTAGTATAATAATCTTTTTACCATGAAAGAGACCATAAATGTAAACATCGGTTCGCTGTCCTTCACGCTCGATCGTGACGCTTACGACGAACTCCGCACCTATCTGGACGAAATTCGCCGCCACCTTCCGGAAGAGGATCACGATACGCTGAACGACATCGAAGGCCGCATTGCCGAAATTTTGAGTGGCGAGGTGCGCAATCCGATGCAGGTCGTGACCTATAATATGGTAATGCGCCTCAAGGAGCGGATCGGAGCACCGTCGTGCTTCGGCGAAGAGTCGCACACCCCGCGACCGACCCCCAAAAAAGATCAGCGCATCTACCGCGCGCGCGAGGAGCGCATTCTGGCAGGTATCTGCGGCGGACTGGGCAAACATTTCGATCTGGACCCACCCCTGATCCGTCTTGTCGCCCTGATTTTGATTTTCTTCGGCGGTGTATCCGTCTGGCTGTACATCATCCTGTGGCTTCTGATCCCCGAAGAGCCTCTGGACAACCCTTTCTCAAACAAACAACATTAAAAATTTTTCAGATATGCACATTCAAACCAATAACACCAACCTGTATCGGTCTTCCGACAATGCCGTTATTGCCGGCATTTGCGCAGGTATTGCCGAACATTTCGGTTGGAACACGGGTACATTGCGACTCATTACGCTCATCCTGATTTTGGCAGGCGGAATTTCGCTCTGGGTATATATCATTTTATGGATTCTCATCCCCAAAAAATAACACCTGATCATGGAAATCGACGAAAACATCAAAATTCAAATGCGCAAGGGAATCCTCGAATATTGCATTCTCTCGATTCTTTCGCGGGGTGATTCCTATGCACCGGAAATCATCGCCGAAATGAAGGACAAGGAGATGATCGTGGTCGAGGGTACGCTCTACCCGCTGCTTACGCGTCTGAAAAATTCGGGACTGCTCGATTACCGTTGGGAAGAGTCGCCCCAAGGCCCGCCGCGCAAGTACTACACCCTTTCCGAAAAGGGACACGAACACCTTGCCATACTCGATGCCGCATGGCAGGAAATGATCTCCCAGATCGAAGCCATCCGTCACGGAATATCCGTCAGTAAATAACCTTTAAAATACCCATACCATGAAAAATCCGATTTTACGCGCCCTTACCCTGTTGTTTGCCCTTTCGCTCGGTGTACAGTCCGTCTCGGCACAAATCACCCAGAAACGCCTCCCCGTACCCGACTACCGTGCGGTTGTTGCCCGTCACGGCATCAACGTGACCCTCACCAAACGCCCCTCAAAGGAGATCCTGATCAAGGCCGACCAGTCGGTGATCGACTTCGTAAAGGTCGCCTGCGACAGGGGTACGCTCTCCATTCAGATGGAGACCGACAACCGCATCATGATGAAAAATCGTGAGGTCGAAGTGATCGTTCCGCTGAACGACCGACTCGATCTGATCGAAGCCAATTCATCGGCAGACATCCGTTCCGAACGCCCGATCAAAGGGGATGACATAACCTTCCGTGCATCGTCGTCGGCACGCATCGTGGCTGCCGCCCAATGCAAGACCTTCAACGGCTACGCATCGTCGTCGGCCGATCTGGTCATTGCCGTCGAAGCCGCCCATTGCGACCTCAAAGCCTCCTCGTCCGCCGACATAAAATGCTCGATCAAAGCCGACAACAGCCAGATTTCGGCTACCTCGTCCGCCGAAATCGAAGCCGAGAACCACACCCGCAACCGCTGCACGCTGCATGCCTCCTCTTCGGCCGAAATCGAACTGGAGGGTACGGCACAGGAACTCACGGTAAAAACCTCCTCTTCGGGCGAGATCAAGGCCGAGGATTTCTATGTGGGCAATGCCGAAGCCGATGCCTCATCGGGCGGTTACATCGAGTTGAATTTCACCCACAAACTTATCGCCCGTGCCTCATCGGGAGGACGCATCCGCTATACGGGTCCCGGCACCGATATTGATGCACGCACCTCGTCGGGCGGCAGTGTGAGATCCTTAAAATAAACGCAGTCATGAACGAAATCAAGAAATACAGTATTTCCGGCATCTCCTTCGCCTTCGACGAGGAAGCCTACAATGCCTTGAAACGCTACCTCGACAGCCTTGAAGATGCCTACCGCACCTCTTCGGACGGACGCGAGATCATCGCCGACATCGAAGCCCGCATCGCCGAACTGATTCTTTCGGCGCAGGATGCCCAGCGCGTCGTGCAACTGCCGCTCGTTCAGAATATTATCCGTCAGTTGGGCTCGGCTCAGGATATCTCCGAGAGCGACTCCTCGTCGCAGACGGACTCTGACCTCGACCCCGACCCCGATTCGCGCATCTCGCGCCGTCTGTATCGGTCGATGGAGGGGGCAAAGTTGGGCGGTGTCTGCATCGGACTGGGCAAGTATTTCAACATCAACCCCCTGTGGATCCGACTCGGCATGTTCCTGCCGTTTCTGATTTTCATCATGGTAAACAGTCTGCAGGTGGTTGCCTTGTCCAATTTGCTGATGAACCTGCAGTTTATCCTCATCGTCTGCTATGTGATCCTGTGGTTCAGCCTTCCGACAGCACGCTCCGCACGCCAGAAACTCGAGATGGAGGGTCGCCCCATCACGGCACGATCCGTAGCCGAGGTAACCGCCACGGCCAACGATGCCGACAGCAAGGCGAAACCCATCATCGCCGAAGCCGTGTCGCTGTTCGGACGCATCATCATCATCTTTCTGAAGATCGTTGCAGGTCTGTTTGTCATCGGCATGGTGACCGTAGCCGTCGGATTGTTCCTTTCGCTGTTCACCTCGTCGCTGCTCATCCCCTTCACCCCGCTGGACAATTTCCCGCAAGGGTTTGTGATCCTCAGCATACTGATCCTGCTCACTCCGTTGGTTCTGCTGATCTACATTCTGTTCTGTCTGATCATCTCCCACAAGATCTCGCTCCGAGCCTCGCTGATTCTGTTCCTTTTGTGGATTCTGGAGATCATCACGCTGATGATCGTAACACTGACTTCACCGCAAAACCCCTTCCTTCAGGATCATTCCTTGCGCCGGTTCAAATTCGGCTCTGTCGAGATGAAACTCGAACCCGAAGACATTGACGAGGATGCCGCACTCAACGACCTGAAACGCCAACTCAACGAGGGCAACCTCCAGATGAATCTTCCGATCGACGACAATTCGGTGAAGGCCACCGTGACAACCACGCCCCAAACGCCCGCACCGAAGCACTAAAACCGACATCATAAGCGGATGTAAAAAAAATAAAAGTTTTTTCAAGAAATCGGGAACGCCCCACCATCGGCTGTTCTCGATTTTTTTGTTTCCCACAGAGGAAACCCGTTGTTTCATTCCCCGCGCAGAGCCGCCCTCGACGCGGTTTTTCCAAAAACAAAGAGATCGGGGACGGATTCGCCCCCGATTTTTGATGTTTCCAAAGAAAATCACTACCTTTGAATGATTTTTGGAACTTGAAATCGAAGTGCGGTAAAGTATTTGTGATGACAGGATTTCCAAGTTCAGAAAACACAGAAAGAATATGGCAAACATCAAATGTATTGGCATCCTCACTTCAGGCGGCGATGCCCCCGGTATGAATGCGGCCATCCGTGCCGTGACCCGAACGGCAATCTACCACAATTTTGCGGTAAAGGGCATCATGCGCGGTTACAAGGGACTGGTATGCAACGAAATCGTCGATTTCCATTCGCAGAGCGTCAGCAACATCATCCAGCAGGGCGGAACCATCCTCAAAACGGCACGTTGCAAGGAATTTTCCTCTCCCGAAGTACGCCGAAAGGCCTACGACAACCTCCATGCGGCGGGCATTGACGCACTGGTTGTGATCGGCGGTGACGGATCGCTCACCGGAGCGAGCATCTTCGCCGAAGAGTTCAACATCCCGATCGTGGGACTTCCCGGCACGATCGACAACGACTTAGGCGGTACCGATGCCACGATCGGTTTCGACACGGCACTCAACACCATCATGGACGCCGTCGATAAACTGCGCGATACGGCATCGAGCCACGAACGTCTGTTCTTTGTCGAAGTCATGGGACATACGGCGGGTTATCTGGCACTAAATTCGGCAATTGCATCGGGTTCCGAAGCGGCGATCATCCCCGAAATGGAGACCGAAGTCGATCAGTTGGCCGAACTCATCAATCAGGGTTTCCGCAAAAGCAAGAACTCGGCAATCGTCATCGTGGCGGAAAATCCCGAAACGGGTGGTGCAACGGGTCTTGCCGAGCGTATCAAGAAGGAGTTCCCCGAATACGATGCCCGCGTGACGATTCTCGGTCACATCCAGCGTGGCGGTTCACCGACGGCCATCGACCGCATCCTCGCCTCGCGTATGGGACAGGCCGCCATAGAGGCTCTGATGGAGGGTCAGCGCAACGTAATGATCGGCGTGGAGAACGGACGCATCGTTTATGTGCCTTTCACCAAAGCGGTCAAACACAACAAAGGCATCAACCGCGACGACCTCAATCTGGTGAAGATCCTTTCGATCTAAAAGCAAGCAACAAAATATCCAAACTTAACGCAACGAATGAAACGTGTAATCGGCATTGGAAATGCCTTGACCGACATGCTGGTCAATCTCAAGACAGACTCCGTACTCAGTCAATTCAATTTAGCCAAGGGCTCGATGAGTCTGGTGGACACTCCGCTTCAGACCGAGATTTCAAAATCGGTTGCCGGACTCCCCTACTCGCTTTCACTGGGCGGATCGGCAGGCAATACGATCCGTGCCATGGCCAAATTGGGCTGCAATGTGGGATTTATCGGCAAGGTCGGCGAAGACAAAACCGGCGATTTCTTTCATCAGGCATTGGAGAATCTGGGCGTGAGTCCCGTGGTGTTCCGCGGTGCGGAGCGTTCGGGCAAGTGCGTGTCGCTGATCTCTCCCGACGGCGAACGCACGATGGTCACCCACTTAGGTGCCGCGCTGGAGTTGTCGGCCGAGGAGATCACACCCGATATTTTCAAGGGTTACGACTGCCTCTATGTCGAGGGCTATCTGGTGCAGAACCACGACTTGATCCGCAAGGCGGCCGCCATGGCCAAGGAGTGCGGTCTGGATGTGGCCATCGACCTTGCAAGTTTCAATGTCGTTGCCGAGAACCTCGAATTTCTGCGCGATCTGGTGCGCAACTATGTCGATATCGTCTTCGCCAACGAGGACGAGGCGAAGGCCTTTACCTCCGAATCCGAACCGCTGAACGCCCTTCAGGCCATCTCGGAGATGGCATCGCTGGCCGTCGTGAAGATCGGCATCAAGGGAGCACTGATCAAACGCGGCAACGAAGTGGTGCATGTAGGCATCATGGCGGCAGCCAAACGTGTCGATACGACGGGAGCGGGTGATTTCTATGCCGCAGGCTTCATGAGCGGCCTTTGCGACGGACTGTCGTTGCGCCAGTGCGGCACGATCGGTGCCGTCACGGCCGGTAAGGTGATCGAAGTGGTCGGCACCACATTCGGCGAAGAGTCGTGGCAGGATATTTTCCGTCTGGTACAAAAGGTCAAGACCGAAAAATACCTCTTCTAAACAAGAAGAACATCTCTTACAAAAAAGGCAACCGTTTCGGACGGTTGCCTTTTTTATTTTCAAGGAGCAAAGGATCGGAAAAAGTTTTCCAAAGAACCGTCTCGGACATTCGCGCCCGCCTACAACACGCCGTTACAATACGTCCCAAACAACGCCCCACGCCTCCGCACAACACCATCCAACCCCTGTGCCCCCGCAACGCCCCGCGCATCTTCTCCGACACTTTCCGCGCAACTCTCCCCCCCCCCTCAATAACAAAAAAATTCCGAACACCCCACGCGAGG
>RCNH01000751.1_pt1 | contig 12328 bp, 10 predicted proteins | sample 2041161 | NCBI WGS metagenome assembly RCNH01 (sample SAMN09708215, study PRJNA481090) | Feces metagenome, whole genome shotgun sequencing project. | biome: feces | host: Leptonychotes weddellii | place: Antarctica: Sion Island | collected 2010-03-01 | reverse complement strand
ATTGCAGGCTATTTTCTGATCTGGTGCTGTGTATACTACGGAATTGCTTTGTCCGTAAAAAAGATGAATGCCAGATTAAGTCAGCAATAAATCAGATTCGTAAAAACAGAAACACGCCCGGCTCTTATTGCAAGAGCCGGGCGTGAACTTTTAGACTTCGATTACAGCTCGGTCTTCCACAGGCCGTGGAGGTTGCAGTACTCATAGACAGTGATGGCTTCCTCGCCTTCCGCCAGAGCAAAGGTAACTTCGGGAGCGGTCTCGGGCTTCAGATACTTGATCTGGCTGCCCTGGTTGGTCTCCATGGCGATCCACTGAATGTAGTGGGCTTCCATCATGGGGTGTGCAACAGAACCCACATTGACGGTTACCTTGTTACCGCTGCGGGTGACAACAGGGATATGTTTTTCGGTAGCAGCATCGACGCTGCCGGGAATCAGCTCGGTCATTTCCTGGCCGCAGCACATCTCAGGGACGCCGGCATCGTGCAGAAAGGTGATGATATTGCCGCAGTGTTCGCAAATATAGAATTTCATAATTTATCCTCCATAGGATGCTCTGATTATCAGGAGCAGAAGTGTTGTTTTTGTTTGATAATCTTATTATACCTAGATTTCATGCAGTTTCTGTGATGAGGTCACTAAATTAGAATAATTCTAAAGTATATTCTTCTGCGTTTGGCTGTACATATGTACGTTTGTTTTTCAACTCTTCTCTCACTGAGCTGTGGAGAATGTGAAAGGAAACTATCCAGGATTGGGAAATCCAATCCTGGATAGTTTATGAATTCCTTTTGTTTCAGATCTTCGGTAACGCCCTCGGCTGCGGCCGATTGTCGGATAACAGTATGGATGCTTCACAATCATTTTTTGGACATCCATACTGGCAGTATCATAAAGCTCTGCCCAGAAGGCCGGTGTGCCATATTGGAAGCTGATGGAGATTTTGAGTTTCTCCCCTGGCATGGGGACACATTGCTGTCTTCCCCTTCTCACAGAAGAACCTATAAAAGCAGACCCCGGGACAGCACATTATGTGCTGCCCCGGGGCGCTGTATTCTCCTGACAGCCATCCGGTTGATTCCGGACAGCTGCCAAAGAAATGAATTCCATTGCAGGGGTTGCTCAGCCGGTTATCAGTGCCTGTCACAGGCTGTTCTGCTCTCTCAGGAAGCGAAGGAAGGTCTGAATTCCACCGCCCAGCTTCTGAACCTGACCGGGGCGAACGCCCTGGATGTCGGAGACATCAAAGAAGTCGCAGTTTCCGGTCAGCTCCGTAATCATTCCGGCATCACTGCCGAAGATGTGATCCGTAACGCCGATGAATTCGTCACCCCAGAAGCAGCAATCCTCAGACCGGAAGCCGAATCTGCGGAAAAGGGCATCTGCGTTGTCGCTTTTTCCGGTGGGACCTACCTCCAGATACTTGGCATCCGTGGTAGCCCTGAGGGGCAGCTGATCGGTTCCGAAGGATTCTGCCATCTGAATCAGGCTTTCTACGCTGTCAATGCCGTGGCTCTTCAAACACCGCTGCAGCATGGCAGTTTCTCCATCCTGCAGGAACAGATTGTCTCCCCGATTCTGGTTGGGCATCAGATCGATTTTGCAGTAATTGGGACGGCTGAATACAATATCTGTCTCCATACCGTAGTGCTCCAGCAGATCACGATGAATTCGATAGCAGGCATCATGGATTTTCAGGATATTTTTTCTATCCGGCACTCTGTTGCTCAGAATCACAGGCTGTCCCTGACTGTCAAATCCGTATTCAAAGGCACCTCTGCCCAGGCCCAGATACAGGTTCTGCAGCTGAGCCGGTGTAAAGCGGCTGTGCAGGCAGCCGCCTGCAATATTTTCATAGGTGGTTCCGCTTACGACTGCCAGCTTGATTCCGGCATCCAGCAGCGGAGCCATCACTTCCACAACTTCCTCCACGGGAGCCTTCCGGGACAGGACTGCTGTGCCGTCCCAGTCAAAAAATATAGCCTTATAACGCTTCATGACACACTTCCTTTTTTCTTTCCAGAGTCACTTTCCGGCTTCGGATGAAGAAGGTCACCGGCTTATCATTTTCCAGTGTTACCTCTGTTCCCTGAGCTGTAACTGCGACACGGATCAGAGAGCCCTGGAACCGCAGGGAGAAGGCATATCCCTTCCACCCTTCCGGAAGCTTGGGATCAAACTCCGGACAGCCGTTCACCAGACGCAGTCCGGCAAAGCCGAAGACCACAGACTGCCAGGTTCCAGCCATGTTTGCTGCATGGATACCGGCATAGAAATTCTCGTGGTAGTCATCCAGATCCATCCGGGCGCTGTCCGAAAAATACGTACAGGCATCGGAGAGCTTCCCGATCCGGCAGGCCAGCATACCGAAAATGCTGGTAGAAAGGCTGCTGTGATGGAGAGTCACGGTCTGGTAGAAATCATAGTTTCTCCGGAGTTCCTCGGTGGTAAACCGGCTGCTCAGCAGCTGCAGACCCAGAATAGCGTCTGCCTGTTTGCACATTCTCTGACGGTAGACAAACAGAGGATGATAGTTTTCGTAAAGCAGATGGCGTTTTTCGGGAGGAATACTGGACTCATCGTAGGGCTTTCTCATAAGGAAGCCGTCATCCTGGAGATAGATTCCCAGTTTTTCATCATAGGGCAGATACATATTATCTGCTACTTTCCGGAAAAATGCCTTTTCTTTCTCTGTGACATTCAGTCTGCTGCCATCTTTCCCCAGAATTTCCAGGGCCTGCAGAGCGGCATAAAGATTCTCCTGAGCCATCAGGTTTGTGTAGAAATTGTTGTCTACAACAGCGTTGTATTCATCGGGGCCGGTCACTGCACAGATGCAGTATTTTCCGCCTCTGCACTCAGCAAAGCAGCCCACATCTGCAAATACTCTGGCCGTTTCCACCAGCATTTCTGCACCGTAATCTCTGAGGAATTCATAGTCCCCTGTGACCTGATAGTATTGCCAGACCGCATAGGCGATGTCTCCGTTGATATGATACTGGGCTGTACCCAGAGGGAAATATGTGGAGGCCTCTTCGCCGTTGATGGTGCGCCAGGGATAGAGTGCGCCATTGGGATGCCCAAGCACATGGGCACGTTCCCGAGCCTGGGGAAGGGTATGGTAGCGGTACATCAGCAGCTGCCGGGCAAGCTCCGGGCAGGTCCAGATGAAGACAGGCAGCACATACATCTCCGTATCCCAGAAATAATGTCCCTCATAGCCCTCACCGGACAGGCCCTTGGCTCCCAGTCCTGTTTTTCCATCCCGGCCGGAAGCCTGCATAATGTGAAAGAGGTTAAAACGAAGTCCCTGCTGAAGTGCATTGTCGCCGGCAATCTCAATATCCGCACCCTGCCAGAAGCTTTCCATCTCATCCTTCTGCTCCTGAATCAGGGCAGCAAAGCCGTCTTTCCGGGCCTGAACCAGTACCTGATCCAGGAAAGTAGGCATTTCTCCTGCTTTAATATCCAGGGAAGATGTGTAGGCGATGTACTTTGTGATGCGGGCGGGCTCCTGTTCTGATGCAGATACCGTATAGTCTGCATAAGCAGTCAACTCTCCGGCGTGATACTCAGCTTCTCCTCTGCAGTCATGATCTGCGGCGCAGGCCATGGTCAGCTTTGAATTGCAGGTCGTACCCTGATAGTAAAGCCGACCGCTCCCGGCGGAAATACTGTCCGGTTCAATGCAGCGTCCGAAGGGGCCGTAGTCAACCAGGGGATTTGTTTTCCGGGTATGGTTTTCCACATCTCCATTCAGAACAGAGTGGAAACGGATATTGCCGGAAAAGTTAAGGGGCGTAACGCTGAGATCCAGTGCCATCAGGTTTTTTCGCTTCAGGCAGACTACCTGACGGGAGCAGAAGCGAACTTTCCGGCCTGCAGGACTCTCCCATGCTACCTCTCTGGTGACAATACCCTGATCCATATGCAGAGTGCGGTTGTAACTCAGAATTTTACCGTTTCGAAGGTCAAGCCGTTCGTCTTCCAGCCAGATCTCCGTCCGTTTGCAATCGGGCAGATTTAACAGGCTCTGGCTCATAGTGGGGAAACCGTAGTTCCACTCACCGTATCGAACTGGCTCCGATTCATAAAATCCGTTGATAAAGTTGCCTTCCAGGCCTGTATCCACGTCAAAGTCATAGCCCTCTGGGAAGGTTCCCCGGGTGCCGAGATAGCCGTTGGACAGGGCAAAGGTTGTCTCATTGCGATAATTGAAGGGAACGGAAAAACTGGACTCCGTAATGCTCCAGTCATCCACTGGATAGATAGGTGCCTGTTTAATCATTTTTCATTCTCCATCTGAAAATATACTTCGTCTTTTTTCATAAAACTGTGCAGAAACTCCACTGCATCTGGTTTCAGGGCTGCCTGATGGGCTTCCAGAGCCTCTGCTTTTCCGGCTGCCTCAGCCTCTGTCAGCTCCAGACCCCATGCTTCATCCCAGCATTCCTTCAGATCTGGCGGACAGGTGAAGTGATTTCCCTCCAGGGGCCATGCACCGTCTCCCTGAACACTGTGGCAGAAGCCTGTAAACAGTTTCCTGTCCCCGATCTGCTCTGCTACAAATTCATAAAGTCCTGCATGATCTCCGTGGGCATCCTGGGGATGAGTGGTGTAGACAGCATCCGGATTCAGCATTTCCAGCAGCAGGCAGAGATCCTTCCGGATACCTGCCTTGGTGTAATCACCGGCGGTTTCGAATACGGTTCTGTGGAAATCAGGGTGCTCCTGGGGGCCATAGGTATGATTTCCCACATGAGAGGTCAGAACCTGGTTTTCGTCCGGGTTTTCCCAGAGCTGCCAGAGAAAGCTTTCGGTCTTGGGCATTCCTGTATCTGCGTATCCCAGCAGATAGATGTTTTTCCTGGGAAGACCCAGAATCTCCAGGCCCCGGATAGTCTCCCTGGGCCTTACGATGCCCTCCTCCTCTGTTGTCGCCTCATAGTCTCCATTGGTTACCAGGCAGACATTTACGGCTTTCTTTTCCCGGAGGGCCCGCTGAATCAATCCGCCAAACATCAGAATTTCGTCGTCAGAATGGGGGACAATCACAAGAATACTGTTCTGTAACTCCAGATTCTTCATTTCTTTCACCCCTTCACAGCACCGGCAGCCACGCCGCCGATAATGTATTTCTGCATGAAGATATAGAAAATCATAAGCGGCAGAACGCCGAGCATCAGCATGGGGAACATAGCCGTCCAGTCCGTAGAGAACTGACCGATATTCCGGGAAACCTCCTGCAGAATCACGTCATGTTCTCTGCTCTGAATAAACAGCAGAGGGGTCATAAATTCGTTCCAGACATTGAGGGTGGAGAGAATGACTGTGGTGGACACAACGGGCTTCATCAGGGGAAGTACAATCTGGAAGAACTTTCCGAATACGGAAATACCATCAATGTCCGCAGCCTCTTCCAGCTCCATGGGAACTGTGCTTGTCACAAATTCTTTGCAGAGGAAAATAGATTGGGGCAGGTTTATGGCAGTGTTTACCAGAATCACCGCAAAGACACTGTTCATAAGGCCCAGGCTTTTCACGATCTTATACAGGCTGACAATGTTCATCTGGAACGGCACCATCAGTCCGCAGAGGAAAAACAGGAACATCCGGTTGCCCCACTTTGTTTTCGTCCGTGCCAGAGCGTATCCGGCCATACAGCCCAGTACCACTACCAGGAAAACAGAGCAGACGGTAATAAACAGGGTATTGCCCAGGGCTCTGGGGTACTGCATATTCTTCCAGGCAGTTACATAGTTCTCAAAGACCCAGACCCGGGGAAGAGAAAGGGGATGGGCTGTTGCATCCTGAGGCGTCTTGAAGGTGGTGACCAGCAGGTAATAAATGGGAATAAACCAGATCAGAGCCAGGAGGACCAGCGCAATCTCAGTAACCACCAGCTTGCGGCGATCCCGCTTGGGAATAGTATTTATCTTCTTGCTCATGAGATTGCTTCACTCCATTTCTTCATAATTTTGGTTGTAACACCGGAAATCAACAGGACAATTGCAAAGAAAATCACACCGAAAGCGGAACCTGTTGAGTAGAAGCCTTCGGAAATGCCTTTTTTCATCATAACCGTCATAACCGTCTGAGTTGCATTTCCGGGGCCGCCGGAGGTCATGGAGTAAATAATATCGAAGACCTTCATGCCGCCGATCAGACCGGTTACTGCTACAACATTGACAGAAGGTGCCATCAGAGGCAGCGTAATGGTGAAGAACTGCTTCAGTCTGCCGGCTCCGTCAATGGAGGATGCTTCATAGAGATCTGTGGGGATGGACTGGAGATTGGCAAGGAAAATAACCATAGCCCAGCCTGTCCACTGCCAGACCTGGGTAAGAATCACAGAAAACAGCGCTCTGGAGGAGGTGAAGAAGTTGAAGGTTTCGCCTCCCATGGCGGTAATCAGGCTGTTAATCAGTCCGTACTGAGAGGAGGACATGATGTAGTTCCACAGGTAGCCCACGATCAGGGCAGAGAACACTGCCGGGAAGAAAAATGCAGCCCGAAGAACATTCCTTGTCTTGAGCTTCATATTCAGCAGAACCGCCAGGGGCAGGCCCAGGAGAATCTGGAAGAAGGGCATGAGGAATGCGTAGATAACAGAATTTTTAAGGGCTGTTTTCATCACCGGGGTATCCAGCACCTTCAGATAGTTTTTAAATCCTACAAAGTGAAGGTTGGTGGGATGGATATCCGTATAGTCGGTGAAGCTGTAAAAAAATGTATAGACAAAGGGCAGAATACTGAACACCACATAGATTGCCAGGGCCGGAAGGATGAACAGGAAGAAGTAATTTCCCAGTGGGCCTCTGCCGATTCTCGACGGTCTTGAATTGCTTTTTCTCATAAATTTCCCTCATTTCAAAGAAAAAAGTCCTAAATCCGGGTAAAAAGGGCGTAAAAAGGCACCAACCCTGTATTTGGTTGGTGCCTGAGAAATTTTACTTGGAAAGCAGGTCAGACACAACTGCATCTACATTCTGCAGCGTGGTAGACAGATCCTGTCCCAGCAGGTAATTCTGCATTTCAACGCCGTAGTCCTTGTGTGCGTCACCGGCATTGCCCCACTCGTTCCAGGGGCAGTAAACGTTGCCGGCAGCAATGGCAGTGGCGACATCGTCATAAACAGAAGGCAGCTCCAGCTTCACACCCTTCAGGTAGGAAGAGCCGCCCACCTGACCGGCGCCCAGAGCCTCCTGGCCCTCAGGGGTGGACAGGGCAGTCAAAACCTTCATAACTGCCTCGGTGTTCTTGGAACCGGTGTTGCAGGCAAAGCCGCAGCCGGGGCCGCCAATGAGCCAGCCATCACTTTCCTGGGTGCCGTAGAAGGGGAACATTCCCAGCTCCAGGTCAGGATTCTTGGACTGGATAGCCTCCAGATCCCAGGGGCCGGAGCAGAACATAGCGCTGTCACCGGAAGCAAACTCCTCCAGGGACTGGGTATGATCGATGCCGGTCATGTCAGTGGTGTAAATACCGCTGGTGATCATCTCAGACCACTTTTCCAGATAGGGATTCCATACGCCGTCCAGAGTGGTCTTGCCCTCTCTGTAATCCTGGCCGAAGCTCTTGCCCTCTTCAGTGCTCAGGAATTCTGCGGTCACAAAGGCCATGGAGTTTTTCAGCATAGGCTCCCAGGACTTGAGGCCTGCGGACAGGGGCTTGATTCCCAGCTCCTGGAACTGCTTGCACACGGCGATGAACTCATCAAAGGTCTTGGGCAGCTCAATATGGTTCTCGCTGAAAATGGCTTTGTTGTAGTAAACACCTTCGAACCAGGAAATTCCGGGCAGTGCATATACCTTTCCGTCTGCGGAATAAACAGTGGCACCGGAATCGGAGTACAGGGAACCCAGCTCGGTAAGATCTGCCAGATAGCCCAGCTGTGCATGCTTGATGGTGGAAGCAGGAGTCTCGCAGATGATATCGGGGCCCTCTCCTGCGGAGAGCTGGGTGTCAATGATGGTTGCGTAGTTGGAGTTGTCAATAAACTGATACTCGATTTCAACATCAGGGACTTCCTTTGCCAGATAGTCCAGCAGGGGGTCCATGGTGTCCTCCGGGTTCCAGTAAGCCATACGGATCTTTACCTTTCCGGAATCTGCACTGGTGGTTTTATCTCCGGCTGCCGGAGTCTCTGCAGAGTTGCTGCCGCAGGCTGCGAACAGTGTAAGCACCATGCAGAAGCAAAGCATCAGGGAAACGATTTTTTTCATGATTTGCACCTCTTCTAATTTTTTCCACCATCTGTGGTGGTCTTGGTGTCTTTATGATATAAAAAGAGGGCCCAAACAGCAATGGCACATTTTTTAGAAACCTTGCACTATTTTACGGAACTATTCCAGGAAGGGGTTGTGCAGGTTTTTAAGAGCTTTAGTGAAAATGTCGTATAGCCATTTTCGTCCACCCCAGCTTGCAGGCCGCAGTTCTTTCCGTAATAGAGTTCCACCCGTTCCTGAATATTGAAGATACCGTAACGCTTTCCGGGATTTTCCAGGATTTCTTTCAGTTTTTTCGGGTCAATCCGGGGGCCGTTATTTCGAATATGGAAATACAGGTAATCTCCTTCTGTGCAGGCTTCAATAATGATTCTGCCATTTCCGGTTTCGTCAGTGTAGTCGATTCCGTGCTTGAAGGCATTTTCCACAATAGGCTGCAGCAGGAAATTCAGCATCTGCAGATGCAGTGTCTCCGGCTGAATCCGATATTCCGTCTCGAAGGGAATATCGTGCATATGGCGCTGCAGTTCAATATAGGCCCGAATGTTCTCGATTTCATGCTCCACCGTGGTAAAATTCTCACCGTTGTTGAGACTGGTTCGATAAAACTTTGCCAGCAGACCGGTCAGCTCGCTGATATCGTTGTTTTTCTGACGAATTGCCTTCCACTTGATAGAGGAAAGCGCATTGTACAGGAAGTGGGGATTGATCTGGGACTGGAGGGCTTTCAGTTCCACAGCCTTTTCCTCCAGCTGCATTTTATAGATCCGGTTTATCAGCTGATCCAGCTGCCGGGTCATATTTCCAAAACTGTTAATCACAATACCGATTTCATCTGTGTCCTCTGTGTGCAGGTCAAGCTTCAGATTTCCTCCTGCTACCGCCTCTGCGGATTCCTTCAGAAGAAGAATTCTGCGGCTGAGCGACCTTGAAAAAGCAGAAATCAATATAACCGCAATCACTACCACAAAAAATACAACCTGTAGTGTCCTGAAAATGATGCTTTGGATCTGCCCGGTAATCAGGGCCCTGTCCACATAATAGTAAACGGTCCATCCGGTGGCCGGAATGTCGGCATATTTCATCAGATAAAGCTCTGTATCTTCCGGCATTCCCTTTCGGATGTTTTCGGTGGCCGCCTGATCTACCTCCTTTTTTCCGGAGGCAATTTCAAAAACCGTCTTTCCGTCTTGATCCCGTACCAGAATGCCGTTATTCAGGTACCGCATATTTTTCATAGTTTCCATGAATGTAGAATAAAAAATATTTACCCGCATCACACCCACAGACTTTGAGCTTGTGGCCGCATCCAGAATATTTCTGGCAAGGAAAAGATTCTCTCCGTCCCAAAACCACTGTGTTCCTTTGTCCTGCAAACAGCACTTATACCAGTCCTCATTCTGAGCTGACTGGTCACTTTTCAGGAAGGAACCGATGTGCCCGTCGACTCTGGGTGTAAAGATCTCAATTCCCTTAACATAGTTATCACTGGTGATGTAATACCACAGAGCCGGTTCTACGGTACGATTCAGCTCCATAGCCAGATTGACCTTATCTACCTCTTTCGGGGTCAGAATCGTGCGGAAATTCACATTGTATGCCAGATATTTGAGATAGTTATTTTCCCAGTTTGCCAGTGCATCCATCTCTGAAACAATACTGTTCAGGTTATTTTCAATGGTAATTGTGCTCTGCTGCTCCAGATTTTCCCTGGACTGGTCATAGGAATAAAGGCCCAGAATCAGAATGGGTATGGACAGAAGCACGGAAAAATAAATGACCAGTTTGGTACGGATCTTCATATGAGATCCGGATTTTTGTTTACTCATTGTTCTTCTCCCGATACTGCTTTGGGGTCATCCCATAGGTGTTTTTAAAAAGCCGGTTAAAGTAGGACTGGTTGTCATAGCCGCACATCCGTGCTACCTGCACGATTTTCAGTGCACTGTCATTCAGAAGTTTTCTCGCCATTTCCATCCGATAATCTGTCATGTACTTTACCAGATTTTCCCCTGTTTCCTGCTTGAACACAAAACTCAGGTAAGAGGGAGCAAGGCCCACGCATCCCGCCAGATATTCCAGGCTCAGATTGCTGCCGTACTCCTTCTGAATGATCCACTTTACCTTCTGAACTGTGAAGGATGCATCCGCCTGCTCCGTCTGATTCTGTTTGACCTCGTCGAGAACGGTACTGGCCAGCAGCAGAAGAGCCTGTCTGCTCCGGCAGCTGCCCAGCCGGGATACAGCCTTCTCCAGACCCTGACTGTCCGTAATGCCATACTGGGTGTAAAGCCTGCCGAACAGTTCGCAGAAAATATGGTGAATATAGGCAGCACTGAACAGATGTTTTTCCATCATCGTACCCAGCAGGCCGCTGATCTGTTTCATAATCAGAGCTTTATCCCGGGTTTCTATCGCCTTTTCCACAGCGTCTATGCTCTCCTGAATCTCTGAAATCCGGCCATGCTTCAAAGCATTCAGCTCTGACAGAAAAACGGGGCCTGTTTCGCCCATCATGGTCTGCTGATTGATTTCCATAACTCTTTTGGCCTGGACGGACAGCTGCTGCAGAGGAAATGGCGTATCGCATATCAGAAATGCGCTTTGTTCACCGTTTCGTTCTGTGCATACTGACAGCTTCCTGCAAAATGTACACAAAGCCTCCCGTGTTACCGGGGTAAAGAGCAGAATATAGGAGGAGTTGGGGTATACGTTGATATATTCATAGGGCCCTGGCGTGTGAGCCGCCAGGCACTGCAGCAGATCTGGCTCGTGCTGTGCAAAGAAGTCCATCTGGGTTTCCATATGAATCAGGAGCATTTCTCCGTCTACAGGATATCCCTGCTCACAAAGACTGGTAATCAATTCCTTATCTACAGCGCATTTCCCTGTCATAATATGAATCCACTGAAGCTTTCTGTCTGAAATCATACGCTTTTGCCGCTGCTTCACCATCTCTGCCTCTTCCCGGCAGCTGGTAATGGCAGCCTGGAGAACCTTATAGAACTCTTCCTCCTCCACGGGTTTCAGCAAATAATTAACCGCTTTAGCCTCCATCGCTTTTTTCGCATATTCAAATTCTCCATAAGCGGAAAAGACAATGATTTTAATGGAAGGAAATTCCTGATGCACAATGGAAGACAGCTCCAGTCCATCCATATACGGCATTTTCACGTCTGTGAAAAGAATATGAATGGGCTGTCTGCGAATTATGTCCAAAGCCTTCTGACCGTTGGGGGCTTCCAGAATTTCCAAGGGAAATCCATTTTCTTCAATGAGAAAACGGACACCTTCCCGTTCATTGGAATCATCGTCTACCAGTAATATTTTCAGTGTATCTATATTTAATTCGCTCATATTTTCACCTTCGACTGTTGTATTCTTATACAAAGAATACAACAGCCGTCTGCTTTTAGCAACATGAAAATTATAAGCTCCTCTCTGCGGAGCCCTTTGCTTCCGTGGTTCTGGATACCGAACAGGGCTATGCACGGTTCGGCATGGCAAAGAAGATTGCTGAGGCCCTGGGGGCAGAATACTGTCCCTTAAATCAGATTTCACAACAGGAGATCCAGGCCCAGGTGGGCAGGTATCTCCGTTAAAGCTTTATAAGCGAGTAAACGAAGCAGCTTGCCCAAATAGTTCCAATATGCCCCCGTTTCCTGTTTCATAACGGAAACGGGGGCGTTTCATCGTTAACGGAAACCTCCATCTCAGCCAGAGAAATTCCGTTGCAGAGCTGACAATGTGCTGTCGGTGCTGCTATGGCGGTAATTCAAAAATCGGAAAATTGCAATACAATGAGCGATGTGCTATCCTGTAAGCAAGGGTATCTTGAAACAAGAAACACCGGAGGTGTGGAGCCATGGAACGGCTGACAAAAGAGTTTTACGAACAGGACCCACTGACAGCTGCACGGCAGCTGGTAGGAAAAATTCTGGTTCATCGGACTGCAGAGGGGGAAAAACGGCTTCGGATTACGGAAACAGAGGCATATTGGGGAGAAGAAGATACTGCCTGCCATGCCCATAAAGGACGCACAAAGCGGACGGAAGTGATGTATGGGGAAGCGGGAACGGTATACGTTTACCTTTGCTA